>ERZ1026862.2355-NODE-2355-length-9807-cov-14.030045_pt1 | contig 9807 bp, 9 predicted proteins | sample MGYA00380161_ERZ1026862 | MGnify/ENA primary metagenome ERZ1026862 (study PRJEB33269, sample SAMEA4719797) | human gut metagenome | biome: human-associated habitat; feature: organic feature; material: feces | place: Cameroon | collected 2013-10 ... | reverse complement strand
CACCCTGTTATGGGTGAGATTGGACCTAGGCGAACAGCCGTTTTCATAGGATACGCTAATTGTTTTTATTTGTACGATTCATTTAGGGCAAATAACGACTAATACAACGTCAATGAAAACGACTAATTCGTGCCTTAACTTCTAATCTTCCATTTCGTCCTCATTCTCCTCTGTTTTTGGTTCAGGGTCAAGTAACCCCTCGTCTATCAAGTCGTTGATAGGCTTACTCAAGCTACGGCGCAACTCATCGCGAGGCGACTGCACGTTATTGAGTGCTTCGGCATAAAGCGACTTCGCCGCATCTTCGTCCTTATCGGGCCAATGCTGTTGCACCACCTCTTCTATACGCCCCGAAAGAACTGAAATATCGTTTATGCAGAACTCATTGTCACGTATAGTGCACTGCGATAAATCTCTTAACAAAGAAAGGAAGTCGTCAATGTCCCAATCCTTGTATTCATATTTCGTTTCCAAATGCTCATACGACCTCTGCTGCAAAGGCTCATTGGGCACCGTTTTAAGCCTCAACGACCATGACACAACTTTGACGCTGTTATTGCACGGGGTATGATACGATATCACATAGCCATCGAATGCTGTACAGGTGCCAAACAACAAATCTATCGGCACATTACATACAATAACCGTTGACGGTTCGTCATCGTCGCTCGAATAACCTATAAACGCCACGTACCCCATACTGCGCATCAAACAGCAATAGTCTTTACAATTCTGTATGGCCTCTTCTCGCTTCAAGTAATCGAGCTGTGGAGAACCCCCATAATCGCGAAAATAGATTACAGCCATACTGCCTATAAATGAGGCTCCTAATTCCTTCGCCCACTGATTTTCGGGGTCGAACACTACTGGATTGTTGTTTGTCATATTATTTGATTGTGTTAAGTAAGTATTAGTACAAACGATTCACGTTCATCTCAAACAGGTCTGGCGTGATGCGCATAATTTCGTCCATTGTGAAATCTTCCATCAAGTCCATAAATGACCAACAAATTGGCAGGTGGTACTGCTGACGCAGCTCTTTCCAATTATCATTCAAGTCGTTATCGGACTCTAACATGGTGTGCCCCCAGTCAGCTGCTTCGCTACGCAGTTGGTTCTCGCACTTGCTGAAGTGGTTATCGTGCAGAATGACGGTTGTGACTTGGCGCTGGGTTCTTAACATCTCGTCCAAGCAATATTTGCTACCTGCGTGGTAAAGTTTGCACGCTTCGTCGGGATAGTGGCAGCCATATTCGGGACAGGACTTTAACGTGTCTTTCACATGCAAGCACAAACTTACAGTGCCCTTTATAATGTATCGGCGTAGAAAGGCAGATTTCCGATCTTGGTATCTTCGTCCCGCACGCAATGCCTCAGCCACAGCATATTCGAGCGAACTTTCTGTAAGTTCTGCCACCCGTTTGTTTAGCATGGTGACATGGGCCACCTCCTCGGGGGTGAAAGATGAATGCGCCTGCCATGCCTTTGAAACATATATTCCTCTTCTAAGCAATTCGTAGTTCATAGGAAATCTTGTCATAAACGATTAATTTTGATTTTTGCTCACAGTTCTATATAGTACTTTGTCTTGCGTATTTCAAAAAAACGCTATAAAATTTGTCATTTGCGCAAATATTCTTTTGCATGCGCTTTGCACGACCCGTCGTACTACATTGATAATCAAGCGTTTAACCGCAGCAAAAAAATACGAAGAAACGTGGCGGATATTGTACACCCTATCAAATAACAAACAAAGTTTTTTTACTGGCTATCCCATTTTATGTCCTTTTTATGAAGCAACACATGGTTAAAGGATAATGTTTTAAACTCTTCTGGAACTATATCGTTAAGTGCAAATCTGCTTAGAATTTTGTACCAAGGTATTTTTTTAACGTTACTAAACAAAAGAGTACTTTCTTTGTCGGAAAGTACTCTTTTGTTTTTTATCCATAATTGATGGGAACTATAATACAACCTTCTCTGTCTTAACCAAGCGTCCACTTATTGAGGTATAACGCACAATGGCTATGCCTGTATAGTTCTTTTGTTGTTTTCTCCATTGATTAAATTGTGCCTCACTTCCTTGATAGAGTAATACCCCACTTGTGGAATAAGCAGCCACAGAGGCAGTGCGCAATGTTCCAACCTCTACATTATCTACAGCCGTAACGTCCGACACAAGATTGGCAATGGCCTCATCTAACCAAGGAAGACGCTGGGCAAACCATTCACGCACCTCTTGTTCGTTCTCAGCAAATGTGGGTTCATGTTTCGACACACTGTCTTTGAATATTGTGCGACTTGCGTCAATAGCCTCTGCCCAATTTGTACGCATCGAATCAAGAACTGCTTCTACACGTGCTTCTATCAACGGACGCACTTGTTGCCAACGGTCGTTGTACGCCATTACGGTTTCATAGCGACTAAAGAAAGGTATTCCATAAAACTCTGGAATTTCGTGTACCGAAGCCCACCCTTCTTTGCTATAATCTAAATCAAAGTCCCACAAAGGACCCATTTTAAGTTTACTATTGGGGGTATTGTCATACTTCGTAATGAAGATGTTTGAACCACAACCATCCCATGAACCACTTATATCGTGCGCCAAGAACCAAGAAGCCATTGTTGAGATATCGAAAACTTCTTCAATAGGTTCTCGATTATACAATTTGTCTTCAAAATCATACACTACATCGCGAATGTACGTCCACTGTTCTTGCGTCATTTCCTCCGCGTCGGGATATTTGAAGGTATATGCCATGGAATGAGGTAAGTGTGTGGTGTGGAAAAAAGAGAACTCTCCTTTATCCTCACTCCACCAATATGGGTCACACTCTATGACATAACCCGTTTCGGCTACATTGCAACGTCCTTCACTACGTTTTACGAGTTCTGAGAGAAGATAATCGCCACAATATTTTCCATTAAACACCAAATTCACATAACAATCTTGTGGTTCCCATTCAATGCCACATAGCAAAGCTATTTGCTTGCCCATAACAGTTCGCAGATTGGCAGAGGTATTGCTATTCAACAAAGCCCATTCTTTATCTTTCTTGCTGCCCGAGCCCTTCAAAAGGTTCGCTTTCTTTTGAAGCTTAATTTTGTATGAAGGATGTGTGCGATAAGCACTGGTATTGCCACGAATTTTAATCTTCATGCCCGATACATTTTCCGCGTACTCACCACTGTCATAGAGCACAGAATCGCCCAAAGTGATGACGATACGTCCTGGAACCTTGGTCGCATTAACTATGGTGCTACCCATACAACCTTCAGGAGCAGTGTCTATCTTTTCGCATGTGGGCAATTCTCCATTCACAGTAGTAATGTTTACCAATGGCAAACCTGTGGCTTTTAATTGGTCTATCAAAGACGTATTGGATTGTGCGGTGGAACTAAAACAGGCTAATACCCCACAGAAAAGCAGCAATAAAACTTTTTTGAAAACTGATTTTTTCATAAAGCTGTATTTTTCAATAAGAACTGTGATAGTGTTTCTTTGTTGGATTTCTGATCGAGTCAAGGAAGGAGAAAAGGAATTTATCCTTATTATTTCTCCCAATCCTTATAGGGATAAGTGCGGAGTGAGGAGTTATAGTATTTACGGTCGCCCGTAACCTCTTGTCCAAGGAAGGGAGCACGCTCATAAGCCTCATCTTCGCTACCCAATTCTACTTCAGCCACTACAAGTCCAGCATTGTCACCAAAGAATTCGTCCACCTCGTAGGTATGCGCACCCACAGGTACGAGCCAACGCACCTTGTCAATGATGCCTGGTTCGCAAAGTGTCATAAGCGAGAGTGCCTCGTCTTTGGTTATTTCTTTTTCGAACTCATAGCGCGAAAGTCCTCCGTTACGCGAGGGACCCTTAATTGTGAGATAGCCCTTCTCGTCGCGAAGGCGCACACGTACTGTACGGCCGCGTCCACTGCAAATATAACCTTGCACAATGCGGCTGTGGGAAATGGAGAGCGATTTATAATCGCCCTCCACAAGGAATTTACGTTCTATTTCGAGTGCCAAAACTTGAAAGAGTTTTTGATTTACACTGAAAGGAGGTAGTAAGCCAATAAGCCTAAGCCCAAAATTAAAGCAAGCACAATAACAATGCCACCTACTACTTTGTTAGCTTGACGCTGTTGCATGGCTTCTACAGCCTTTTTTCTTAAATTGCGTTTATCCTTCTTCATGATATTTTGTTTTAGGGGGTTATGCTTGATATTCTACAGAAGATAGAAGATGTATACTTTCTATACACGCTATCTTCTTTAGAATAATTTACTCGTCACCCTTTTCAGAGAATTCCATGAGATAGGCTTTGATGAAGCCATCAATTTTGCCATCCATCACGCCGTTAACGTCACTGGTTTGAAAACCAGTACGGTGGTCTTTTACGCGGCGATCGTCGAAGACATAACTGCGAATTTGACTACCCCACTCAATTTTCTTTTTACCAGCCTCAATCTTAGCTTGCTCTGCCTTACGCTTTTGCAAAGCACGATCATAGAGTTGTGAACGAAGAAGACGCATTGCGTTTTCACGGTTCTCAAGCTGTTTACGGCTTTCGGTATTCTCAATGAGGATTTCTTCTGTTTCGCCTGTATCGGGGTCAGTGTATTGGTAACGAAGACGAACACCCGTCTCCACCTTATTTACATTCTGTCCACCTGCACCACCAGAACGGAAGAGGTCCCATGAAATTTTAGAGGGATCTACATACACCTCAATGGTATCGTCGACTAATGGAGTTACAAAGACCGATGCAAACGAAGTCATGCGCTTACCCTGAGCATTGTAGGGCGAAACACGCACAAGACGATGCACACCATTCTCACTTTTAAGGTAACCATAAGCCGAATCACCCTCAATCTCCATGGTAACGGTTTTAATACCCGCTTCATCACCATCCTGCAAATGCGAAATTGTACACTTGTAGTCGTGCGACTCAGCATAACGCATATACATACGCATAAGCATCGACGCCCAGTCTTGACTTTCGGTACCACCCGCACCCGAGTTAATTTTGAGTACACACGCCATTTGGTCCTCCTCTTGTCGGAGCATGTTGCGCAATTCAAGTTCCTCAATTGCAGTGAGGCACTTGTTATAGTTCTCATCGACTTCCTCTTCGGTCACCATCTCCTCTTTATAAAAATCGAAGGCGAGTGCCAATTCGTCGACAAGCGTTTTTACATTTTTATATCCTTCAATCCACTTTTCGATGCCCTTTACCTTCTTCATTTGCTCCTCAGCACGTTTGGCATCGTCCCAGAAACCAGGATCTTGCGTACGTAACTGCTCTTCTTCGAGCTGCATTACTTTGGCGTCAATGTCGAGGTAACGATTCAACGCCTCTACGCGGTCTTGGGCATCTTTCAGTTGGTCGGAAGTGATCATATATTATATTTGCTATTGTGTTTAATTGAATTTATTATTGATGTTGTGCAGCTCCTGCCTCAGCCTCAGCATAAATGCGTTCGATGGCTTCAGCATAATGTTCATAAACCACACGACGACGCACTTTTAACGTGTTCGTAAGTTCCCCATTGTCCATAGTGAAGGGGTGAGGCAACAACACGAAACGCTTAATTTGCTCGTAGTGAGCCAAGTCTTGCTGCAAGGTCTCGATTCGTTCTGTATAGAACTTCGTAATTTCGGGATTTTTGCAGAGTTCTTCGCGGTTGGCAAAAGCGATGCCATGTTCGCGAGCATATTGTTCGAGCAATTGGTAACTGGGAACAATGAGTGCGCTCACAAATTTGCGTTTATCTGCCACAATCACAGCTTGGTCAAAATAGCGGTCGAGCACCAATTTCGACTCAATCATTTGTGGCGCAATATACTTGCCATTCGAGGTCTTAAAAAGATCCTTGATGCGCTCGCGCAAATAGAGTTCACCATTCTTCATGTAACCCGCATCACCCGTGTGGAACCATCCATCTTCGTCGATAGCCTCTTTTGTTTGACTATCTTTTTTATAATATCCCGGTGTAATGGTTTTGCCACGAAGCAATATTTCGTCGTTCTCGCCAAACTTAATTTCCATTTTATCGATTAAGCGACCTACCGAACCTAACGAAACAGGTTTTCCTGGAATATCGCACGACACGGTGGCAAGACTTTCGGTCAAACCATAACCCACCACCATGTTAATGCCAGCTGCATGCGCAAACACCTCTACCTCGGGCGATACGGCTGCACCTGCTGTGGGGAAGAAGTTAGCACGTTCAAGTCCGAGCGTTTTGCGCAAAAGGCGAATAATCGTTTTGTCATAAAGCTTATATTGCAAAGTCAAACCCATAGGAGGTTTTTTGCACTGAGCTTTATAATTTACCCAATAACGCTTGCCCACCTCGAGTGCTTCGCGAATGAGTTTACGCTCCATAAATGAGCCACTCTCCATTTTTTCGAGCACAGCTTGGTATACTTTTTCCCAAAAACGGGGCACTGCACACATACAAGTAGGATGCACCTCCTGCATAGAGCGCTGCACATCGGCAGGACGCAAGTTAATGCACTGCAAAGCGCCCTCAGTTAAACCAAGATAGCACCATGCACGTTCAAAAATATGCGTATAGGGTAAGAAGTTTAGGAACACATCGTTTTCGCTAAGGGGGAGCACCGCATCGTTTACGCGGAAGCCCTCACGAAACATGCCATAAGTAAGCATTACGCCCTTGCTTTGACCTGTAGTTCCACTGGTATAGAGAATATTGCACAAGTCTTCGTCGTTTGCATCAGCCAAACGCTTTTTATATTCGTTTGCCAAAGCATCGCTCACCCCATCGGCTAACTGTTCGTTAATGAAATCGTCTAAGTAAACCGAAAGATGGTCGTTAGGGTTCTTTTTTACCGAACGGTCAAAGATGATGATACGTTCAAGTGTGCGAGCCACAGAAATCACACTAAAAGCAGTGTCATATTGCGGTTGTTCGCCCACAAAGAGGTAACGCACCTGTGCATCGTTAAGCATATAAGTAATTTGCGCTGCACTACTCGTTGCATAAAACGGAATAGTTACAGCACGAATGCCATAAGCGCCGAAGTCTACATAATGCGTTTCGGGCTTATTCTGAGAAAATACGGCAATGTTTTCCTGCACCTGTACACCAAGGCGGAGCAGGGCTAAGGAAACTTTCTTAACATTCAAGGCAAACTGTTTCCACGAAACAGGAATCCACTTGTTTTGTGTGTAATCGCGGTAACTAAGTGCAGCGCGGTCGCCATACTTTTTTGCTTGCTCAAGAATGAGCTTGGAAAGGTGACAGTTGTTTTGCATAATATGCAGGTTTTTGGGAAAGAGAATGCACCATATTGCATCCACGCTTTGTAACAAATAAAGCGTTTAGCACAATGCACTTTCTTTGAGGAAAGGTGAGAAAAAAGTTTCTCCCTCGCAAAATTAACTTTTTTCCATCAATTATGCAAAACTTCTGCTTATAAAATGATTCTTAAAGCAAAATGAGAGGTGTATAGTAAGCAATTTGCATACGCCACCCCCTACTCAGTTTAACGTCTGTTTAGGACAGAGTTTACGCATGCGCATGTGATAAGCCACAAAAACCATTCCCCCTGTAAGTATCCACGAAAGGGGATATACTTGCAAAAGGCGGTCAAAGCCCGAATAGTGGGGAGCTACGACAAACACCCAAATCATACGCAACACACACGTACCAAACACTGTGATAATTGTAGGCAACATCGATTCGCCCATACCACGTAGGGCAGAACCACTCACCTCGTAACTACATGCTAAGAATTGAAATAGCAACACACCCTCCATACGAATTGATCCATAACGAATCACTTCGGGGTCGAGACTAAAGAAGCTCAAGAAGAAGTGGTCGAAATAAGTGAAAAGGGCATTCGCCACAAAGCATCCCACAAAACCCATTATCAAGCAAATGCGATAGATGCGACGCACACGGTCGTACTTTCCTGCCCCATAGTTTTGACCAATAAACGAAATGGCGGCACCATTACATGCCACGATTATGTAGTAACAATAATACTCAAAGTTTACGGCTGCTGCCGACCCTGCAATAGCTGCTGAACCATACCCATTTATGGCACTCTGCACCACCACATTCGACACTGAGAACACCATGCCTTGCAAGCCCGCAGGCACACCTATCTGCAACATACGTTTTAATTCCTTGCCATAAATGCGCATGTGACTGAATTGCAACTGTAAGGGTCCTGGTTCGCGACGTAATAACCACACAATGCAGCCTGCGCTCAACACATTGGCTATGGCTGTGGCAATGGCAACACCTTCTACTCCCATGCCCAAACAAATCACAAAGAACAGATTGAGCAAAGTGTTTAGAATGCCTGCTGCCACAAGTATGTAAAGCGGACGTCGTGTATCGCCCACACTACGCAATATCGCAGCACCGAAATTGAAGATAAGAAAGAAAGGGATGCCAATAAAATAGATGCGCAAATATAGCACTGCCATGTCAAGCACATCTGCGGGCGTATCCATCATTTCGAGTATAGGGCGCGACACACCAATGCCTACGCACATCAATAACAAACCACTCAGAATTGCCACAAGCGACACCGTGCTTACCGCACGACGTGTGCTTTCATCATCACGTTGTCCCAAGTGATTAGATATCACCACATTTGCACCCATAGAAATGCCCACAAACAAGTTTATAAGCAAACTTATCACGGGGGCATTGCTACCTACTGCCGCCAAAGCCTTACTGCTGGCAAAACGTCCTACCACAGCTACATCGACCGAGTTGAACAACTGCTGCAACAAACTGCTGGCTGCCAAAGGCAGTGCAAACACCAATATCTTGAGAAATAACGGACCGTGGAGCATATCCACCTTCGCCTTTGTTGTATGTGACATGAAAATAGTTTTTGCTTTTTTCGAAGATTCCACCTTCTTTTTTTCAACTTGCAAAGTTACATTTTTCTGCGCGAAATCTTTAGATATTAACACGTCTTAATGAAACACTTTACAATGTACTAGGAGTTGGTTTCACAGGGTCTGGATTCACAATATTCGGCTTCGCAGGAGTCGAAGGTGTAGTGATGTCAATGGGAATGATTTTTGCCATGATAGTAGTGTTTTTTAGGTTAGAAAATGGCTCCAAAAACGTGTTGTGTTCCTTCGGAATGATATCGGAATGATATCGGAATTCTTGTCCGCCAAAATGGAGCGTGTTTTAGCAAGCTTGCGAGTGCAAAGTTACAACACGAAAATGCGGATTCCAAATTTTTTGCAAATTTGTGGCGTTTTGAAATGTTAAAATCGGCTCACATCCCCAGTGTTTATTGGGGTAAATTAATTTTCTGTATCGCGATAGGTGTACAGATTTCAAACAGCCTTTTAACGCAAAAATGACATCTCGGCAAAATTAACGATTGACGCCCGAAATAGCCTTATTTGTACACTTTTGGTTACAGTCAAAAATGAATTTTTGGGGCAGGGTGTTCAAAATCGGCAAAATTTTTCACGCCATTTTATGTCAAATAAATGGCATTTCACGCGCCAGCCTCACCCCGTTAGGTAGGGTGTTCAAAATCCATGATGTTTTTCTGCATGGTTTTGATAATATTTTGATGTTATAAATGGTTGATATTCAACGATAATAAACATGAAAAATACAACAATTCATGTATCGTTATAATGGATTACCCCGTTAGGGGTGAGATAAGGTAGCCAGGTATGTGAATGAGGGTTTTACCCGAATTCTCATGCCTGGTTAACGTATGCCACCACACCAAACGGGTCACCCTGTTATGGGTGAGATTGGGCCTAGGCGAACAGCCGTTTTCATTTGT
>ERZ1026862.2353-NODE-2353-length-9822-cov-4.505170_pt1 | contig 9822 bp, 5 predicted proteins | sample MGYA00380161_ERZ1026862 | MGnify/ENA primary metagenome ERZ1026862 (study PRJEB33269, sample SAMEA4719797) | human gut metagenome | biome: human-associated habitat; feature: organic feature; material: feces | place: Cameroon | collected 2013-10 ... | reverse complement strand
GGCTCTTACCAGGACCTCTGGCCGATAAGCGCAAACGTGAAGAACCTGTACCGCGGCTACAATATGCCAACATCCATCAAGGAAATTTGGGCATCGGACAACACAACAGGCACACGCCCGAGCTACTTCCAGTCGGAAAGCACATGGGGCATAGGCGACTACTATCTGCAGAAGAGTTGGTTCGTGCGCTGCCGCAACATCACCCTCGGCTACACTATCCCGTCGTCGGTACTGCGCGGCGTGCTCTCAAGTGTGCGCGTTTATGCTGACGTGAACAACCCGTTCACAATCACTCCGTACAAGGGAATTGACCTTGAGACCGACAACAACTCATGGGCTTATCCTAACGTGAGAAGTTTCACTATTGGTGTTGATATTACATTCTAAACCTAAACTGAAGAAATATTATGAAAATAGCAAAGATACTGGTGGCAGCATTGCTGCTGATGGGTACTACGGTGTCGTGTACAGACCTCACGTCGGAAATGTACGACACGATAAACACGGGCATATTCCCGAAGAATGGCGAGGATGCAAAGGCCCTCGTGACGGCTGCCGCATACGGCCCGTTCCGCACCGCATGGTACAGCGGAATCTACTCGTCGGCACAGGGCGGCATACAGGTGTACACGGAGATGACGACCGACATAGGCGACTGCCAGTGGGACGACAACGTGTGGAACGACCTTATTAAGGTGAACTTCACGCCGAACTCGGCCGGACCTACCGCGACCTACCTCAATTACAGCAATTTCATAAGCAAGATGACGCTCACGTTCGACCGTATCGCCAACGTGAACATGGACGAGACCGAGAAGGCTCGCCTGAACGGTGAGATACACTGCGGCCGCGGCTGGCTCGCCTACGTACTCTATGACCTCTACGGACCGATACAGGTGGCTTCTGCCGAGCAGCTTGCCGACCCACTCAACGACGATCCCGCACCACGCCTCACACAGGAGGCAACCGTGAAGTATATAGAGGATGACCTGCAGGAGGCCATAAAAGTGCTCCCGGCACGCTATGACTACGGCAACTCGAACTATGGCCGATTCACGCGCGGTCTCGCCTATACGGTGCTTATGAAACTCTATATGCACGAGAAGCAGTGGCAGAAGGCTGTGGACTGCGCCAACGAGTTGGCAAAGCCCGAGTATGGCCTTGGTCTCATGGATCACTACAAGGACATCTTCACACTTGAGAACGAGGGCAACAAAGAGGCAATATGGTCGTGCATGAGCGACCGTAGCAACAACGGTCAGATGTGGCTCGCCCACGTGCTTTCGAGTCCTTATCCAACAAAGAACGAGAACATACAGAAGTGGGGCGGCTACCGTGTGCCTTGGGCTTTCTATCACACATTCGACCCTGCCGACGAGCGTCTTGAGGTGCTTGTGGGCGACTTCCAGGGAACAGACGGCCACCACTACACTGAAGCCGACCCAGGCTCAGTGCTTGTGAAGGGCGCGCTGCCAGTGAAGTATGGCGAAGACCCGAACGCAACAGGTGAGGAGAGCGAGATTGACTGGATTGTGTTCCGCTATGCCGACGTGCTCACACTGAAGGCAGAGGCTCTGGCAAGAGCCAACAACGCCGTGACACAGGAGGCCGTTGACGCCTTGAACGCCGTACACCAGCGTGCAGGTCTGCCGGCATACAGCCTGTCAGACTTCGCAAGCGTGAACGACTTCCTTGAGACCGTGCTCCTTGAGCGTGGCCACGAGCTTTGGTTTGAGGGTGCCCGCCGCACCGACCTTATACGCTATGGCAAGTACATTGAGTATGCACAGAAGTACAAAGGCTCTCAGACAGCCCGCGACTACATGACACTTATGCCGTTGCCGCAGTCGACAATCGACGAGAGCAAGGGCAAGATTGCACAGAATCCTAAATACTAATAGGGTTTTGTTAAATAGATGATGATTAATGGAGAGCCTAAAAAACTCTCCATTAATTTTATAACTACGTAAATAAAGCTGTAACTTTACAGCATATTAAACTTATCTATTATTGTCTCGATGAACAACAAAACTATCCAATCTATACTATTCGCCATTTTTGCAGGTTTAGCAACCACAGCCACTGCGCAGACTACACATCTACGTGGCAACAACTGGGACTGCCAGATATCAACCGAAGGACATATAGAGCGCATCGTCTTTGAAGGCAAGACAGGCAACGACACCATACCCTTCTTTATCGGACGAGGCAAGCCTGGACCTTCCTTCTATGTTAATATTGGCTCTGACGACGTTGTGGCTCAATGGCATCCAGATGGCAGGTATACATATGCGGCAGAAATTGATGGCATAAACTGCGAGTTGCAGTATACCAAATGGCGCAATCTTCCAGCCATACGCATAACCATGCGCAACCGCAGCCACACACCCTTCCAACCTGTAAAGGCAGGATTGAAACTCGGTATAGATACATACATGGAGAAGTATCCAGAGTGGAACCATAAATTTTTTCCTACACTTATGCGCAATGAGAGCTGCCACTTTTATGGATACATGCAGACACCGGGCGGCAGTGTACTCGGTATAGTGTCGCCAGACGCTGTGGCTTCATGGAGTGTAGACTATAACTTGGGTTATCAAGATCCGCCACCATTCTGGTTTATGGGACATCGCATAGAGTCGCTCAATCTCGACTTGATGAATGCCTTGCCATTGCCTGCACACAATCCGCAGAACCAGTGGATGCTGAAGGACGGCGAGACACGCAAGTGGACCGTGGCTTTTGTAAACGTGGCATCGCTTAACGACTATGAGCGTACTATGCACAAGCTTACTGCAATGCCAATGCTCGAAATGCCAAATACGGCTTGCGATGCCAACGGCAAGGTAGAGTTTGCTGTCTATGGATCAAAACCAGAGGTTAGTGTTGTTGGTGCCGACGGCAAGACGATACGGCTAACGCAGCATACAAGTGGCGGACGCAATGTCTACGCCTGCGTATTGCCGGAGCCTGGACAATATGATGTAAAGGCAACTGTCGAGGGACGCACACTTACCGGTATGCTTGTCAGACCCAAGTCGTGGCAGTGGGCTTTGGAGCGAGCACGAGAGGGAGCCTTGAAGTATCATCAAAAGGCAACATCCCATATAGAGAGTTGGTATGGTTTCCACTCTTCGTTTATTGCAGCCAAATACTTCAAGGAGCCTAAACTCGATGCAAAGTTGAGCCAACGCTTCGACTATCTCTATACGCTTCTGCACGACACGGTGTCGGTTGAGCCAAAGTTTTATAAGAGCCGTATACAGAACACGTCCGGAACGATAGGTATGCTTGTAGACAAGTATGAGGCATACGGCAACCTTGCCGACCTGCGTCATGCATCGCAGCTTGCCGACTGGCTTGTAGACAACAACCAACGCAAGGACGGAGCCTACGTCAATCGTAACACTGTATATACAAGTGTGATATATGTGGCAAAGAGCATACTTGAGCTTGTGCTTGTCGAGAAGCGTCTCGGTGCTACCGACAAGTTCTGGGCAGACAAGGCAGCCAAGCATTATGAGTCGGCTAAGCGTGCCATTGACCAGCTTGTAGGTGCCGAAGGCGACTTTGAGACGGAGGGCGAGCTTACGTTTGAGGATGGTATGATATCTTGTTCGGCACTTCAGATAGGTATGCTTGCACTTATGCAGAACGACGACAACGCACGCCGTAAGTACTGCAATGCTATGTTGAAGATTCTCAATAGTCACGATTGCCTTACACAGCTTCGTGTTCCCGATGCACGCAGACGTGGCGGAACGATGCGTTATTGGGAGGCACAGTATGACGTGCAGATGTTGCCCAATATGTTCAACTCGCCTCACGGCTGGAGCGGTTGGCGTGCTTATGCCACCTATTATGCCTATCTTCTTACAGGCAATGAGCGTTGGTTGCGCGAGAGTTACAATGCCGCATCGGCGTTCAGTTGTCTTGCCGACTATAAGACGGGCGACCTGCGATGGGCTTTTGTGGTAGACCCATATCTGCGTGTGACACAGGCTTGCAGTGCCGATACGCATGTAACAGCCGACTCGCTGAGCTTCGGCAATCCGCATCCCCAACTCTACAAGACACGTCAGTTTACTATTGGCGAGCAGTATGTGCCGATGATTAGCGACTGGCAGACGGTGAACACACAGGACAATGACGTGCACGAGCTGTTCAAATATATTGGCGAGTCGATGCTTACAAACGCCTTTGTGGTAGAGCGTGAGGACGGACAGCTGTATGGCTACAACTGCAAGGTAACAAAGCATGGCGACAGATGGAGCGTTGAGCCAAACGAACGACAGATGACCAACCTCCATTGCAATCTGCGACACGCACAGAAGATAACCTTCCGCGGAGAAACAAAGAAGCTTGAAGCGGGGTATCTTGGCTGGGCTTTCGGACGAAATGAGTATAAGTTCTAAAATATATAACCCATTAACAACAATCTTAAAACAATGAAACAAAATCGAACCTTATTGACAGTCTTTCTGTTCTTTATGTCTTTAGGACTGTTTGCCGCTACCCCTATCGAGGGCTTGCTTGAGCGCATCGACAAGGGTGCGTCGCGCAAGATTATGACAGAGATGGTTGGCGGTGATGCCGACTTCTTCGAGATTACGAGTCGTGACGGCAAGCCCCTTGTACGAGGCAACAACTACTTAAGCATTGCCTCGGGCATAAACTGGTATCTCAAGTATAGTGTGGGCGTACACCTTACATGGAACTCGATGCACGCCACACTGCCAGCAACGCTGCCATTGGTGCAGGGAGTGGAGCGCCATACTACGGACATAAAGCAGCGCTACTACCTCAACTATTGCACGCTGTCTTACTCGATGGCGTTCTGGGACTGGAAGCGTTGGGAGCAAGAGCTTGACTGGATGGCTCTGCACGGCATCAATCTCTGCCTCGACATTGTGGGCACAGACGTGGTTTGGCGCAATGTGCTGCTTAAGTTGGGCTACTCAAAGGATGAGGCAAACCAGTTTATTGCAGGTCCGGGCTTCCAGGCATGGTGGCTTATGAACAACCTTGAGGGTTGGGGTGGACCAAACTCGGACAACTGGTACAAACAGTGCGAGCGTCTGCAGAAGCAGATAATGAAGCGTATGAAGGAGCTTGGCATCAACGTATGTCTGCCAGGGTACTCGGGTATGGTGCCGCACGATGCCAAGCAGCGCCTTGGTCTGGACGTGGCAGACCCCGGCAAGTGGAACGACTACAAGCGTCCTGCCTTCCTTCTGCCTACCGACAAGCGTTTTGCCGAGATTGCAGCTATATATTATAAGGAGATGGAGAAGCTCTATGGCAAGGCCGACTACTATAGCATGGACCCCTTCCACGAAGGCGGCAACCCGCGTGGCGTAGACCTCGGCAAGGCAGGCGAGGCTATTATGTCTGCCATGAAGGCAGCCAACCCAAAGGCTGTGTGGGTGGCTCAGGCTTGGGGCGCATGCCCTTATCCCGACATGATAAAGTACCTCAAGAATGGCGATATGCTTGTACTTGACCTCTACTCGGAAACACGTCCGCAGTGGGGCGACCCTGAGTCGACTTGGTTGCGCAAGGAAGGATTCAACGGACACGATTGGGCTTTCTGTATGTTGCTCAACTTCGGAGGCAACGTTGGCTTGTATGGCAAGCTGCAGCACGTGGTAGACGAGTACTACAAGGCACGTCAAAGCAAGTTTGCCTCTACACTGAAGGGTGTCGGACTGACAATGGAGGGTATAGAGAACAACCCTATTATGTACGAGTTGGTGAGTGAGTTGCCTTGGCGCGAGAACAAGTTAGGTTGGCAAGATTGGCTCAACAGCTATGTTGAGGCACGCTATGGCAACATCAACAACACTAAGGTACACGATGCTTGGATGTTGCTTGCACGCTCGGTATACGGCGCATCAGATAAGGTATTGGAGCAGGGTTGCCACGAGTCGGTGCTGTGTGCCCGTCCTGCATTGGATGTATATCAGGTGTCGTCGTGGTCGGAGATGGAAGAGTTCTACAATCCAGACGACGTTATACGTGCCGCACAGCTTATGGTGGAGGCATCGCATGAGGTAAAGGCAAACGCCAACTTCCGCTACGACCTTATAGATATCACACGTCAGGCTATAGCCGAGCAGGCACGCTATGTTTATGACGAGATAGTGGCTGCATACAAGGCAAAAGACCGCAAGATGTTCGATTATACCACAAAGCGCTTCCTTGACATTCTGTTGCAGCAAGACCGTATGCTCTCGTCTATGCCCGACTTTATGGTGGGCGGTTGGATTCGCAGCGCACGCAATTTGGGAACCAATGCACAGGAGAGCGACCACTACGAGTGGAATGCACGTGTACAGATAACCACATGGGGCAACCGCAACGCTGCCGAGAAGGGCGGTCTGCGCGAGTATGCCCACAAGGAGTGGAACGGTGTGCTTGCCGACTTCTACTATCCGCGTTGGAAGGCTTACTTCGAGGCTCTCGCTGCAACATTCGACGGCAAGCCAATGAAGAACATCGACTTCTATGCAATGGACGAGGCATGGACACTAAAGCACAATGCCTATCCATATGAGGCGCAGGGCGACGCTGTAGAGTTTGCCCAAAAGGCTTTTGAGGAGGTATTCAAGAAGTAGACAAATAAAGTAGGTGGTACGGTATGGGCCGTACCACACTAATTGATATAACATCAAATCAACAATGAAAATTAAAGCAATACTAACAATACTCTTTGCCCTATTGCTTGCTGTGCCTTCATCGGCAAAGGCTAAGCATACCTTCGAGATAAAGGGCGGCAATTTTGTTTATGACGGCAAGGCAATACAGATACACTCGGGAGAGATGCACTACTCGCGTGTGCCGGCTCCCTATTGGCACCATCGTCTTAATATGATGAAGGCAATGGGGCTTAATGCCGTTGCCACATACGTGTTTTGGAACAACCATGAGGTAGCTCCGGGCAAGTGGGACTGGACTACAGGCAGCCGCAACATACGTGCCTTCCTCAAGGCGGCATCCGATGAGGGTATGATGGTGATACTGCGTCCGGGTCCTTATGCCTGCGGCGAGTGGGAGTTTGGAGGCTATCCGTGGTGGCTACAGAAGGTTAAGGGTATGGAGATACGTACCTACAACCAGCCTTTCCTCGACTCATGCCGTGTGTACATCAAGGAACTTGCGGCACAGGTGGCTGACTATCAGATAACCAAGGGCGGTCCGATTGTTATGGTTCAGGCAGAGAACGAGTTTGGATCGTACGTAGAGCAGCGCCCCGACGTATCGCTCGAAATGCACCGCAAGTATAGCGGCACTATAAAGGATATGCTTATAGAGGCTGGCTTCAACATCCCGATGTTTACATCCGACGGCTCATGGCTGTTTGAGGGCGGCGTTATTGAGGGTGCTCTGCCTACAGCTAATGGCGAGGACGATGTGGAGAATCTGCGCAACACCGTAAACCAGTATCATGGCGGTGTGGGGCCGTATATGGTTGCTGAGTTTTATCCGGGATGGCTCGACCATTGGAATGAGCCTTTCGTAAAGCGCACTGCTGAGCGTATGGTAAAGCAGACCAAGAAGTATCTTGATGCTGGTATAAGCTTCAACTACTATATGGTGCATGGTGGAACCAACTTCGGCTTTACGGCAGGAGCCAACTACAACAACGAGCGCAACATTCAGCCAGACATCACAAGCTACGACTACGACGCTCCGATAAACGAGGCTGGTTGGGCTACACCTAAGTATGAGGCTCTGCGAGAGCTTATAAAGAAGTATGTAAAGTACGACGTGCCAAGTGTTCCGGAACGTCTGCCCGTAATATCAGTACCGAGCATCAAGCTTGCCAACACTGTAGGATTGTTTGATATGCTTGAGTCGGCAGAGCCTGTGGAAAGCGACACGCTGCTTACCTTCGAGGATATGAACCAGGGTTACGGCTATATGCTCTATCGCCGCCACTTCAATCAGCCTATCAGTGGTATGATGCGAGTGCCGGGTATAGCCGACTTTGCCACCGTATACGTCAACGGCGAGAAAGTGGGCGAGCTTAACCGTATGACAGGCAAGGACAGCATGCAGATAAAGGTGCCATTTAATGCAACCCTCGACATATTGGTGGAGAATATGGGCCGCATCAACTTCGGCACACGTATCAATGCCAACCGCAAGGGCATTATTCAGCCTATAACCATCAACGGCCATAAGATAACGGGTGATTGGCAGACATACGGAGTGCCAATGGACGTAATGCCGGTTATGCCTAAGATACGTTCGCCGTACGTAAAGGGGCAGCCTACACTCTACTTTGGAACCTTTGAGCTTGACAAAGTGGGCGACACCTTCCTCGATATGGAGAAGTGGGGCAAGGGCATTGTCTTTGTAAATGGCGTGAACCTCGGTCGCTACTGGAAGATTGGACCACAGCAGACACTGTATCTCCCGGGCTGCTTCCTGCACAAGGGACAGAATACGGTGGTGGTATTTGAACAGCTCAACGACGAGAAGAAGACCGAACTTGTGGGCGTGGAGACCCCGGTGCTCGACAAGTTGGTTAAAGAGTAGAAGCTGCTTTAAAAGAAAGTCTGTTATATAAAGATATGTAATATGAAACAAAGGCTTCTTTCTATAGATATATTGCGTGGACTGACGATAATCCTTATGATTATCGTCAACACGCCAGGTACGTGGAATCACGTGTCAGCTCCGTTGAGACATTCGGCTTGGAACGGCCTAACGCTTACAGACGTAGTATTCCCGTGCTTTATGTTCATTATGGGCATAACCACTTATATATCGCTACGCAAGTTCAACTTCAGCCTCTCGGCTACATTGGTGCGTAAGGTGGTACGCCGCAGTTGCATACTCTTTCTCTTGGGACTGCTGTTGAATTGGATGGCGGCAGGATTCCCCGGAGCCGATGAAGTGCGCGTGCTCGGTGTGTTGCAGCGTTTCGGCATTTGCTATCTTGTGGTGTCGTTGCTTGCGTGTACGGTAAGCCGCAAAACGATGGCGGTTATAGCTGCCGTCTTGCTTGTGGCTTACTCGGTGTTACTGCTGACGTGCAATGGATATGCCTACGATGAGACAAACATCCTGTCGGTGGTTGACCGAGGTGTGCTCGGTGGTAATATGATGAATGACGGTGGTATTGATCCCGAAGGCATCCTTAGCACCATACCGAGCATTGCCCACGTAATCATTGGTTATCTTGTAGGAGCAATTGCCCTGTCTGATATGTCGCTTAAAGACAAGGTGCTGAAGATGGCGCAGTGGGGTATAGTGATGTTGTTTGTCGGACTGCTTGCCGACAGTTTTTTGCCAATTAACAAGAAGGTGTGGTCGGCATCGTTTGTGCTTGTAACGTGTGGTTTGTCGCTGTTGACGTTAGTGCTCTTTGCAATAATTCTGGACATAGACCACCGCAAGATGCCAAAAGACGTGTTCCTCGCATTCGGTGTAAATCCTCTTGTGTGTTATGTTCTTGGAGAGCTAATATGTATAGCCCATGATCAAATAAAGATATATGATGTTCCATTGAAGAGTTACTTCTATTGGATTTTTGCCGGTGTGATGGGCGACAACAGCTTGTCGTCGTTTGTTGCGGCACTTGCAGTGGCTGCAATAGTGGGCTGTGTGGGATGGTTGTTGTATACTAGAAAGATTTATGTGAAGATATAATTTGCAACTTGGTTGCAGAAGATTTGCCGTAACTTTCCACGTTGAGGTCGAATATACGACGGTCATACTGGCGCAGCTGTTGGATTATCTCAGGAGGCACGAAGCTACCGCGTATGAGCTCCTTCATCGTACACTCGGCAATCCACTGCGCATCCTTCACGT
>ERZ1026862.2339-NODE-2339-length-9874-cov-31.586618_pt1 | contig 9874 bp, 10 predicted proteins | sample MGYA00380161_ERZ1026862 | MGnify/ENA primary metagenome ERZ1026862 (study PRJEB33269, sample SAMEA4719797) | human gut metagenome | biome: human-associated habitat; feature: organic feature; material: feces | place: Cameroon | collected 2013-10 ... | reverse complement strand
TTATTAAAATAGATAAAAAATGGCAAAGTTAGTAATCAATTCCTATGAGGAATTTGCTTCTCACCTGGGTGAGAAATTAGGAGAGTCAGACTGGTTGCAGATTGACCAGGATCGTATCAACAAGTTTGCAGACGCCACCCTCGACCCACAGTGGATCCACGTAGACGTAGAGCGCGCCAAGGTAGAAAGCCCTTACCACAGCACCATCGCCCACGGCTACCTCACCCTCTCGGTGCTGCCTTACCTCTGGCAGCAGATCATCGAGGTGAACAACATCAAGATGCTGGTTAACTACGGCATGGACGAGATGCGCTTCGGCCAGCCGGTAATCACCGGTTCACGCGTTCGCCTCGTGGCAACACTCCATGAGATTCAGAACCTGCGCGGCATCTGCAAGACCAGCATCAAGTTTACCATCGAGATTGAAGGCCAGCGCAAGCCAGCCCTTTCAGGCATCGCCCAGTTCCTCTATTATTTCGAGAACTAAGCTAGCATGGCTGCAGGAAAATGGATAGGAGGTTTCCTCGGTTTCATCACCGGCGGACCTCTTGGTGCCCTTGCCGGCTTTGCCCTGGGCTCACTCTTCGACCACGGCATGGACGAGGTGAACAAGCCGGGCAATGGCGGGGGCGACCGCAATGAATACTCCAACGCCTACGAAGCCTACAGCGGCTACGGAAGAAGCCAGCAGGGATATGGAAGCCAGCGCGCCTACGAGGGCGAGCGCAACAGCTTCATGTTCTCGCTTCTGGTGTTGTCTTCGTATATCATTGCCGTGGATGGCAAGATTATGCATTCTGAGATGGAGCTGGTGCGCCGGTTCCTGCTCCAGAACTTCGGCGAATCGGCCAAGAAGCAGGGCGAGGAGATACTTCTCAAGCTCTTTGAGCAGCAGAAGCGCATGGGCATGCAGCAATATCGCAGCGTGATACACGACAGCTGCCATCAGATTCGTGCCAACATGATGTACGAGCAGCGCCTTCAGCTGCTCAACTTCCTGGTAATGATAGCCCAGGCCGACAACGTGGTTTCTCCAGAAGAAGTTCAGGCTCTGAAGGAGATAGCCATCCACATGGGTCTGGAGCCATCAGATGTAGACCAGATGCTGGGCATGCATGGCGGCAGCAGTTCGTCGGCATCATCATCCGCCACATCGCTTGAGGATGCCTACCGCATTCTGGGCATCACGCCCGATGCCACTAACGACGAGGTGAAGGCAGCCTATCGCAAGATGGCGCTGAAGCATCATCCGGACAAGGTGGCAGCCCTGGGCGAGGATGTGCGCCGTGCCGCAGAGAAGAAGTTCCAGGAAATCAACGATGCCAAGGAGAAAATCTACAAGGCAAGGGGAATTTAACCTGGGGATTTTTTATCAGCAAGTCAGTCGCCTACTAAGGGCAAAAAGCATAAAAAACTAGAGAAGAGAGAGGGTGTGTCATAAGTACATGATACACCCTCCTCTCGTTTTATTCTCCTATATCCAGATGATTCTTCCAGAAATCTAGATAATGGTAATCCAGATGGATTCCTCCTTCTGCTGCGCCTCCTCTATCAGTTTCATCAGCCGGTGAAGCCAGATGCGGGAGTTCACCACCATACCCTTCAGCTTGTTCTCGCCCACCAGGATGCAGCCCTGGGTATCGTCGGGATAGTTGCCGGCATGGATGCGGATGCCCTCGAAATTCGGCACGCCCTGCAGATAAGGCAGCCACTGCTTGAACCTCGGCGACATCGTGACGAGCACCCGATAGGATCCTTCGGGGATGGCGGTGTGGCCCGGAATCTTTCTTGCCACCTTGCCACTCTCCCTGCTATACTTGCCGTTCTCCTCCTCGGGCTTCAATTCCACCCCCTTCAGGTTGCGCCACGTAGGCTCCAGGGTGTCGCAGAAGTAAGCGTCCTTCGACAACTTCTGCAAGTCAAACTGATGAAGAAAACTTCTCTTGTCGCCCGCCTTCTTGCCCGAAAGCGCCTTGCGCTTCACGTCGGCATCAGGCAAGATATAGAGGCGGCCGATGGTATAAGAATTCTTCTTCGCTATACGCTCTAAAACTATTTCCATACTATATTAATGTATAATGTATAACTATAAACTTTTAACTATAAACTCTTAACTCTCAATAACCACCCCATCCTTTCTGAATTTCAGCTTGATGAAGCAATCTGAACTGTAAGAACTGTAAGAACTGTAAGAACCGTCAGATGTTCCGCCAGATGTTCCGCCTGCTGCACCGCCTTTATTTCCAGCTTTTCTGCGTTCAATATAGCCTCGATGCACCCAGGCATACAGCATGTTCTTCGTGCCGTCGGCACTCAAGCCGTTCTTCTGACGAACCTCCACAGCCTGCTGATACATAAACTCATCGGGCAACTGCTGCAGCAGATTGCTGGGACCATGACTCGTACTCTTCTCGGCACTCGTCGACGCCGTCTTGATGCCATCCTCAAAGAATCGCATCTTGCAATACAGGTCATACTGCTCGCTCCAACGGATAAACTCCTCTATCTCAGGCTCCCATCTGAACCCGTTAGCCACGTAAAGCACACAGGCCTTCAGATAACCTATCACATTGCCACGGAAGGTGAAATTCTCATAAATGCGGTTCTGCGACAGACGCGAAAACTCGGCATTCTCATCCTTCAGCTTCATGGCAAGATCAAAAGCCTCCTGGCACTCCACCAGTCCCGAAGCCTTGCAAAGATTCTCGATGTAAGGCTTCAACTGCTCCTTGAACTCATCGTCGTAAGTGCCATAGATGGGAATATCCTCGCCTATGAGACGCTCGGGGATGGTGCAGAAGTTGATACGGCTGACAGGACCATCGGTCAACACCTTCGAGAAATAACGTTTGCCCTTCTCTATGGTGGTGGAAGCATTCCAGTTAAAACGGATGGTAACACGCTCGGTAATACTCTGCAGGCCTACTCTCGTCTGTCCATATTCATTACCCGGGTCAAAGGCGAGACACATGATGCGGAATTGCTGGTTGCCGATACCCTTCAGGGCATCAAACTGGTCTATCTCGTTGAGCGAAGTATAGAGAAAATGCCCCTGAGCCTCGGCAGTACGCATCACGAAAGCCGGATTGGTCATATCGGCATCAATCATCTGGATAATCAGATTTTCAGGACGCTTGCGTTTATCCTTGTTGGCACCCTTGCGCATCATCTCATCCTTCCACTCCTTTTCACGTTTCAGGTTTTCCATGTCGCGCTTGCGGATATCCTCCATAATCAGCGAAATCGGCATCTGCACGCAGCTCTTGCCTGCACCCGTACCCGCTAACAGACAGCACATTAACGTGGCTTCATGCTCCACATTATCAATGTATCTGAATCTTGTTTTCCAAAGATGAGTAGCCAGAGGAGGGAAGATGGCATGCGCCACGGCAGGCTTGTAGACATCCGGCGTTTTCGATACAAGGAGTTCCACAAGCTTGGGAAGCTTCTGGGGCATGGGTGGCGGAGCAGGATATTCATCATCGCCATCATTACCTTGAGCATTGAGGTTTGAGCTTTTAACTTTAAACTGTAAACTGTCAACTTGCTGAATGGCCGCCTTCTCTGCCGTAGCATTGATACGGATTACATCACGAGAGAACGGCTTCGAACTGTCACCATATTTTGCATAGAAATCATGAATCAGCTGATGGCAGTCACGCTCCCCGTAATAGCTAGGCATCTTCTTCGCCACCACCTTCATCAGCTCGTCCTCTCCCATTACTCTAGATGCACCTGCGCTCATGATGGCGAGCAGGGAAGAATGACGGGAACCGATGGTATCGATATCCATTCCCTGCAATCCCGCCGCCTCCTTGAAGAGTTCAAAGGCTATGAGATTCTTCTCACTAGCGGAATTTTCATTCATCGGATTTTCTTCATCGATTTTCTTCATCGGATTACACGGAGGAATCGGAACATTCTTGCTTCCCGGATTACGCACGGAATTTAAACGGATTTGGCCTTGCGGCCATTGGCTAGCGCCTTGAGTTCCTGTATCAGCCGAGCAGCCATCCGCATCAGCAGGGCCACTCCCCCCACCTAAGGCGGCTAAGGTTCCGTTTAAATTCTGCGGCGAATAGCCTTCCGATAAGGCGGCTAAGGTTCCGTTTTTTCCGCGTAATTCCGATGAAGAAAAACCAGATGAAGAAAAACCTGATGAAGAAGCTCTGCCGTCAATCGTCAGCCCCCTCTTCAAGAAAGCCTCTCTTCTCAACGAAATCTCCTCTGCGGGCAGCACAGCATACCACTCCTTAGAACGGTAAATCTCCGAATCCTTATCCGTGATAAAGATGATTCTCTCGGGCGTGATGCAGCTCTTGTCATAGGGAATCCCCGATGCCTCGCAATACGCACGCTGCGTCTCCTCGATGGTCATCCCCACTGGCATGCGGATATCAATGTGCAGCTTCTTTCTGGCCGAATACTCCAGATGCAGCAGCATGCCCTTCCAGATGGTGTCGCTGCAGTTCAGCTCACGAGCCTTCTCCAATGCCTTCTCCACATACTCCGCATCATCCACATCCACGGTGGTCTGAAACAGGAAACTCTCGGGATCAGCATCGCCCTGCGAACGGTGGTTGTTTCTGAAGCAGGAGTAGTGGATGGCTCTGAAAGGCAACTGTTTCTTCAGTTCCTCCCTAGCCTTCGCCAGCGCTTTCTCATCCTGAGCATTCACGCCAGCTATCGGTTTCTCGCCACGAATCTGCTCTATCACCCCCTTCAGCCACGGCTGGGCTATCAGCTGGTCGTACACCGCCAGGGGCTGGGAAGAGTTAATTCTTCCCATGTTGCCCTTGCGTGCAGGGTTCAGCGCCATTACTTGTACTCTTCCCATGCAATGTCCTCCTTAAACTTCTTAACCTTACCTCTCATCTCCAGCACCTCTTTATAAAGGTACTTCATGATGTCAACCTTGTTCATCTCCTTCGGGAAGGAGAAAGAGGCAAACACACGCTGCGGCGATGTTCTCAGGGCACCATGCGAGGTATGGATAATCTCCGTATACTTCTTCTCGCCCGTCTGAGCATACGGCTTGAAGTCGAGCTGGTCTCCGAAATCACCACCGCTGCACACCATTCTGCCCGGAATCACCTTCGGATTATCCGAGATAATCTCCGCATCGTTCCATGGCGACTTGCGGATAGCAATTTTACCACACTCGTCAGTAATGATACTGGCGTCTACCTTCTGGGCGTTCAAAAGCGCCTGCTTTGCAGCCTTGGCTGCATTCTTAGCCATTGCAGCCTGAGCTGCAGCGTCAAAACTAGTCTTACTCATGTAAACAAATATATAAAAGTTTTAGAAAATATGTATTAATCAAAAATCTGGTCATTGATGATGAGTCTACCCGCCACGTCCATATAGATGTTGATAGGCTCCAGGATGGTGTTGTCTGATATCATCGCCACGCCCTGTGCCTCATGGATAAACGACATCGTAGGGTCCTTCAGGTTCTTCTTCACGAATCCCAGCACCCACTTGGCAGCCAGCTTCTCTTTGGCGTATTCGGCATCCATCAGGTCGACAACCACCGTCTCGTCGCAGAAGTTGAAGTCAGCAGCCACGTTCTTCTTTCTGCCGGCAGCTTCCACACCCATGATATCATCGCTGTAGAAGAGGTTGTGCTGGTTCTTCTTCGCAGGCTTCATCACCACATTGAAGTTTTTCAGTTCTCCTTCTGAGTCGGCAATAACCTCGAAGAGTTGCTGCGCCGTCTTCACGAAGATTTTCTTCACATCGAAGAGGTCGTAGTAAATTCTGTCCTCTTCCACCACCACTCTGAGCTTTCCGTACTGCGGATGCTCAAAAATATAAGGAATCAGTTCTTTCATATCTGATACTTATTTTATATGATTGAGGCTGCGACCATTCGCCAAATTCCATACGCCAGAAGTGGTACCAGGTTTCCGGATACAGAAAAGCCCCGCAACCAGCTTTATCAACTGATTGCGGGGCAAAGGTACGGCGATTTTTCCAGGGTATATATCCCACTTTATCCCAAACATTATCCCACCGCAGGAATATTCTTTCAGAACAGGGAGTCAATCAACTCGTGCCCTTGCGGAAGAGGCATGTTGCGGCGCTGCTTTCGCAGGTCGCGCAAGCCTTTCTCCTCGAAAAGATCCTCCACCAGCTTCGTGGGGAAAGAGGAACGCAGCACCCATATCGGCTCATGGGTTACGGCATCATTCTTCACTTCATCCCCCGACCATAATCTGCCGATGAAATAAGCCAGCAAAGTCTTGCTTCTCATCAATCCGTGCAAATGTCCCGACGGAGTCATCGCCAGCAGGCCTTTTTCCATCGCCTTCTGGATAATGCGCACCTTATCCGGGTCCCCAACGAGGCTCAGCAAGTAAGCTTCGCTGTCGCCACACTGCTGCTGCCGGCATGCCATTTTCAAAACCACGACCTCTTTTTCAAGGTCATCCAGCATCATCCTACACTGTCTGATGCCGTTTTCCACCTGAATAAGTCTATCTTCCAACATACTTCTTATCAAGTTTAATCCCACGATTACCTTGAATAAGCAATGTTTCTCCCGTTATCTGCTCAATGAGTAAGCGCTTACCTTGACCGGCTAGCGTTCACACACTGCAAGACAAGGATACTCCACTTTGAAGTACGGTTGCAAAGATACTAAAAAAATCGCTTCTTGTCAAGAGTTTCAGGGTGACATCTTGGGTGACATCGGGGTAGCAACGCAAAGGAAGCCTATCTCAAAGGCAAAGGAGCGTTGCGAATTCTTTACGTAACACTCCTGCCAATTCCAATTAACCCAAGTTTGACAGGTTGAAGAATCTTTCATTTTTTTAGTGTAATTATTCAGGATGACAGATTCTCCGAATGTTTATAAATGCGCGAAAAACATAAGAAAAATCAAAAAGTTTCCGTGTTAGCTTTTTCTTTCATACCTTCGCGCCATCAAACCAAACGAATAGAAATATGAATAAAGTATCAAATGACATCAAATGGTTTTGCAACCAGTTGCGACAGGCAGAGCAGATTCTGAATAATGCGTTAGAAGAATCTGAGGAGTTTTCTGAGCACGACAAGCGTATCATAGATAGGATTAGAGGGGACGTTGACATGGTTGACCTCACCTTGCTGCAACTGCTTTCTCCCATAGCTCCAAGATGAGCTATGGGAACCTTATAATAAGAAGCAATTCTCATTGTGATATTTGAGATATTTCAAATGCTGATTTTCCAACTTTACTAAATGTAAATCGCTGGTAAGTCCTATGGCTTCTCTGTCAAACTTGTCCAACAAACGGGAATACATAATTTTTCCCATCTGGGTGAAAGAAATATACCCAAGGTCAAATAACTTGTCATAATTCGGCAGCAGGAGCAAGCCGTTGTAAGTATCCAGCCGTTCCTGGTTGTCAGCATCTCTCCAAGGCTTTATGTGAGAAGCGATGAGCATCCAAGTAAAAGGACACTGACTGATGGCACAACCATGCCAATATTCTATCAATTCATTTCTGAATATTCCTTGTCCTATTCTTGACTTTACGATGGAATCTTTTTCAGTAGCCTTGATATTATTGTCGTTTTCTACAGCTTTTATTTCTGTCAAGATAGAATCTTCCATCCGTTTATGATAATCAGAATTGACAAATGCTAGAAATTTATTCAAACCTGCCCTAAAATCAGATAAACTTTTCTTGCTGGTATAGACAGTTCTTTCCTGACGCTTCAGATCTTCCTGACGCAAAATTTCGTCAATCTTTTCTTGTGTCAATGTTTCGTCTAAAGAATAGTCATGTGCCAAGAACTTCATTCTTGTTACATAATCGCAGCTGGTTTTCTTTGCTATTCCGCCAAACTCCACCATATAGTGGTAAAAATCAGCCTGCAGATCCATATATTTTTCTAAATTTGCCATCATATCAACCATTTTATATTGAGAGCAAAGGTACGTTTTTTATTTGAGACTGGCAAGAGTTTTCTTAGAAAAGATTCGAAAAAATATGGTGGGGCTTCATGGCATCAGAAATTTTATTAAGGAAATGAGCAAAACAAGGTGCTTTATAAAGCTTTTGCCCCTTCAGGGCGCAGGGCGAAATGCGATGATACCCAGGGCGATGCCCTGGGCTACGAGCTTCTGCCCCTTCAGGGCGTGGGGGGCAATAGAATTTACATCAACTGCTGCATCTGGCTCTCCGTCAACCCCGTTATCTCCATTACCGTTGCAGCATCCATGCCTTTTAACAGCATATTCTTAGCAATCTCAATACTTCTTTGGCTTTTGCCTACTTCTTCGCCTTTTGCCATGCCTTCTTCCATTCCTTTCTGGTACCTGTCATCCAGGAGGGTTCTTTCAACACTTACCGAATCCCAGAATTTGTCATAGGCACGGAGCTCGGCATCTGTAAAGCCGGAAACTTCAAGATCTTCTACGGCTTTTCCTATCTCTGGGTCATTAAGCAGGTCGGAAGGAATCTCCTTCGTGTTGGAATTGATTTCTGTGAGGAAACGGAGCCACAAGACCATCATGCGCTTATCGGCAATGGAATGAGGAGTGAACTTAGGGAGTTCAATGAAGGTGAAATGCAAGCCCTCGATGACCTTATTGCTGTCCTTATCGTGCACGATGCGGTAGTTGTGGATGAAATCCGGAGTATCATGCGCAAAGATATCATTTATCAGGTTGAGAGAATACACAGGTTGGAGTTCACTGTATTTTCCTCCCTTTTTAGCCTGACTCACATAGAGCTTGGATGCATTGAACAGTACTCGCTGCTGGAATGCGTCAGACCATTCCATTTGCATTTCCACGCAGAACTTCCTGCCTCTGACGTCTGTGCAGAGTACATCAACTATGGTGTTCTTGCCCCCTTCTAGCTGGGGCACAAGTTCCGTTGGCAGATACTCTATCTCGTGTATCTGCTCTTCTTCGCTGAGTGGCAGGAGGGCGTTCAGGAGGCTGATCAGTCTTTTAGGATGATTGCCGAATATCTTCTTGAACGTAAGGTCTGCCTTAGGGTCTAAGTACTTCATAACCTTTCTGTTTTAAAATGATACGGTTCTATTTTTAAATACTACCGCAAAATTACGCTTTTATTTTGAAACCTGCAAGAAAATCGGGAGAAAAGTTGCAAAAAATGGTGGGTGCAATAGTTTCCCCCCGGACGGCAGGACAGCAATACTAATTCCGGCGGAACGCCTGGCAGGGGCATATACGGCGACGCAGAGAACTTGGACTCCAGGCATAAACCGATGGTCCATCTTTGATTTTTGTAAAGAAATAACAAAGCTCCTTCTTTGTGAGAATGGACTGTTGCTCCATGATTTTGCAGAAATCCATGCCCTTACGGTTCTTACGGTTCTGACAGTTCTTACAGTTCTGACAGTTCAAAACTAGGGGGTATATGGATAACGGGAAGAAAGGAAATAGTAATTAATATATTTTAATATATATATTTATATATATATTAGTTTTCAACTGCACTTTTCATAGGGGGTCCGTTTTGAACTGTCAGAACTGTAAGAACCGTAAGATTTCGAAAGAAATTGCGGGGGTTACAGGAATCGGGGGGAAATAGCATGAGAGAGATATCTTCTTCTGAGACAAACTATGTTTTGCGTCAAAAAAAACTATGGTTCTCCCGCCGCTAAAATATGAGTTAGCTTTATTAACGGATTTCGGAATCAGGGACTGCTGAAAATCGGTCCTTATCGCCACCCGAAATTTGGTGGTATCAGAAAAAAGCCGTATCTTTGCACCGTCATTCAGAAGAAAGGCTGCTGATGACAAAGAGAACAATAATCATTAATCACTAATCATTAATCACTAAAAAGTATGGGACAGGGAAACATTAAGTATCGTAAAGTAAAGCGTACCCCTCAGACGGGTGAGAACGCAG
>ERZ1026862.2338-NODE-2338-length-9874-cov-43.968530_pt1 | contig 9874 bp, 8 predicted proteins | sample MGYA00380161_ERZ1026862 | MGnify/ENA primary metagenome ERZ1026862 (study PRJEB33269, sample SAMEA4719797) | human gut metagenome | biome: human-associated habitat; feature: organic feature; material: feces | place: Cameroon | collected 2013-10 ... | reverse complement strand
GATTAGTGAAATTATTACCATTAAAGTCAAGATGAAACACAGGATATTGCTTCCACTCCTTCTCCAATTTGTCGATGGCAAGTCCCTTGAACAACTCCTTCTTGCCCTCGAAATAGCATTTCAAGGTAGATACGAGCAACGACTTTCCAAATCGTCGAGGACGACTCAGAAAGTATATTTTACCATTAGTCACTAAGTCATAGACCAATGCCGTCTTATCGAGATAAACATAATCATCTTCTATGATTTGTTCGAAACTCTGTATTCCGATAGGATATTTCATATTGCTACCATTTTAATTTCTTTCGGCAAAGTTACAAAAAATAATGATACAAGCAAAGGAATATCCCGAAAAAAAGATAAGTGATGCAGGAATTCCCGTCTTCGACGAGGAGTCTCTACCAATAAAGGAAGGAGGAATGAGTATATCTCAAGGGGAAGTTTACTCGTATTTACGATGAAACACCAGAAGACAAACGGCTCCAGCCAATGCCATCGGCACACCGATGAGCGCAGGATAATTATATCCCAATCCCATCGCCACAGGGATTCCACCCAAGAAGGCACCCAGGGCATTGCCCAGATTGAACGCTGCCTGGATGCAGCAACCGCCCAGCATCTCGCCTCCCTCGCTGTGCTTCACGATGAGAAACTGCTCTGGCGAACCGATACCGAAAAGGCAGGCACAACTGATGAACATCATCGCTGCCGATACCCAGCCATTGTGCGAGAAGAAGAAGGTGGCAAGCAAGGCTGCAGCAGCCAGAAACTGAAGACAACAGGTAAAGCGACCCGGCTTGAACCTATCTGCCAGCAAGGCACTCAGCTGGTTTCCTACCACCATTCCCAAACCGGCAAGTATCATCAGTACAGAGATTGATGCCGCATGGAATCCGCCATCTATCTGCAAAAGCGGTGAGATATAACTGAACCAGCAGAGAATACCGCCATTGCCCAGGAAGGTGGCGGCGATGATAAGCCACGGAGCCAGATTACGCATGAATCTGAACTGCGCCTTCATGCCCTTGTTAGGCAAAGCCTCTACATCAGGAACCCACTTGTAAATCATATAAAGCGTAATGACTCCCAACGCCACCGACATCAGGAAAGGTACTCGCCAGGAGAAGGCATGACTCAGAAAGGTGCCCAGCGGAACACCCATCAGGTTGGCGAAAGGCATACCGGCACACATCATCGCCACCGCCTTGGTTCCCCTGCCCTCCTTTGCCATCTTCACAGCCACGATGGTACCCGTGCCGAAATAGGCACCATGAGGAAGCCCCTGAACAAATCGGGCACAGAGCAAAAGCCAGTAGCTTGGGGCAATCGTTGCAATGACAGCACCCAGTGTAACCAGCGAAGTGAGAAACAGGAGAATCTTCTTGGGGCGGTACTTATGCATCAAGATAAGAGAGAAGGCACCGGCGCAAACGCCCAGCGCATAGATGGAGATGAGATGACCAGCCTGAGGGATGGACACGTTCATATCGTGCGCCACATCGGTGAGGATTCCCTCGATAATAAATTCAGCCATGCCCAGGGTGAATGTGCCCAGGGCAAGTGCAAACAATCCTTTTTTCATACGTGCTATCCTAATTCTTTTTATCTTATTATCTTAAAATAATTTGTTTCAAGGGTGCAAAATTACAAAAATATCTCCACAATGAAAGGATAAGAGCGCAAAAACTTTGCTCTTTCAAGAATATTTAGTAATTTTGCACTCAAAAAACAAAAGGAGAGGGGTGATGGCGGATGCCGGAATCCCTCTTTCTACATAACTGATAAAGAAGAAAGCCGATGATAAATATTGCCCAATACTTCCCGATTACCGACCCTACGTTGATTTTCTTCGTAGTGCTCCTCATCATCCTCTTTGCCCCCATTATCATGGGTAAACTCAGAATTCCCCACATCATCGGAATGGTGCTGGCGGGTATCCTCGTGGGCAAATACGGACTGAACATCCTGGAACGAGATGCATCTTTCGAGCTGTTCGGCAAGGTGGGACTCTACTACATTATGTTCCTCGCCGCCCTGGAGATGGACATGGAGGGTATGAAGAAAAACAAATCGCGGCTCATCATCTATGGTCTGCTCACCTGCTTCGTTCCCTTCTTCCTCACCTTCGGCATGAGCATCTGGTTGCTGCACTATTCCACCAGGGCATCGTTTCTGCTGAGCTGCATCATGGCTTCCAATACCCTGATAGCCTATCCTATTGTTTCCAGATATGGTCTGCAGCAGAAACCGAGCGTTACGCTGAGCGTGGGTTCCAGCATGCTTTCGCTCCTGATAGCGCTCATCATGCTGGCAGGTCTCGTCGCCTCGTTCTCCAAGCACGACGGCGTTCTCTTCTGGCTTTTCTTCGCCGCCAAGTTTGCAGCTTACTGCGGAGTCATGATATTCCTGATACCGCGACTCACAAGATGGTTTCTGCGCCGGTACAGCGATTCGGTGATGCAGTTTATCTTCGTGATGGCGATGCTCTTCATGAGTGCGGCTCTCTCGCAGATGGTGGGCATCGAGGGCGTGTTCGGAGCCTTCTTCGCAGGTCTTATATTAAATAGGTATATCCCGCACGTTTCTCCGCTGATGAACCGACTGGAGTTTACGGGCAATGCACTCTTCATCCCTTACTTCCTGATAGGTGTGGGCATGCTCATCAACGTGGGACTGCTCTTTCAGGGCGGTCATATCCTTTGGGTCATCTTCTGCATCGTATTCTTCGGAACCTTGGGAAAAGCCATTGCAGCCTATGCCGCCTGCTTCGGATTCAGGTTGCCGCTGTCATCGGGTCACATGATGTTCGGTTTGACTTCTGCCCATGCCGCCGGCAGTATCGCCATGGTGATGGTGGGTATGAACATCCTGGTGGGTCCGAACACCTATCTGGTGAACGATGATATGCTGAATGGTGTGGTGATGATGATTCTCTGCACCTGCGTCATCTCTTCGATGCTCACCGACTGGAGTTCCAGAAAGATTATCCTCCGCGACAAGGAGCTTCCAGATGCCGAGGATACCAAGAAGGTTAGCGATGAGAAGATTCTCATACCTGTGAAGTATCCGGAATATGCCGATAATCTGATGAGCCTCGCCTTCCTGGTGAGAAACCAGAAACTAAACAGAGGACTGGTCTGCCTGAACGTGGTATATGATGATAAGGACATGCGATACAAGCAGGAACAGGGCCGACAGCTGCTGGATCATTGCAGTCAGCTTGCCGCAGCCACGGATGTGATGACGCAGACGCAGGTTCGCATTGCTGCCAACATCGCCAACGGCATCAAGCATGCCTTCAACGAGTTCCAGTGTTCAGAAATCATCATCGGCATGCACATGCACCCGGAGGTTTCGCCTAAGTTCTGGGGAGAGTTCCACCAGAGTCTCTTCAACGGACTGAGCCGTCAGATTATCATGGCTCGCATCAAGCAGCCGCTCAATACCATCCGCCGAATACAGGTGGCGATACCATCGAGAGCCGAGTTTGAACCGGGCTTCTACCGATGGGTAGAGCGACTCGCCCGACTTGCCGGCAACCTGGATTGCCGCATCCAATTTCATGGCAGGGAGGAGACGATGGCACTCATCAACGAGTACATCACCAACCGCCATCATGAAGTGAGAGCCGACTACACCCTGATGCACCATTGGAACGAGATGCCGCAGCTTGCCTCACACATAAGCAAGGACCATCTCTTTGTGGTGGTAACAGCCCGAAAGGGAACCGTTTCCCACAAGTCGGCATTGGAGCGATTGCCAGAAGAGCTTACCCGCTTCTTCTCGGGCACCAACCTGATGATTATCTTCCCTGACCAGTACGGAGATTCATCGGGCAACGTACTGACATTTGCCGAGCCTCAGCACCAGGAGGAAATCAGTGCCTACGTGGCATTCAACCAATGGTTCACAAAGAAATTCAGAAAATAAAGAGAAAACAAATGATACTAAAAAGGTCGCCAAAATGCTGGCGACCTTTTTTAGTATATCCCGGATATCCACCGCTAGGCGTCCCAGCGGATTTGAAATTCGCTGTAAAAAAATGTTCAACTTATTAAACCCAGGGATTTGTAATCCCGTCAACAAGCAAAAAAGGAGCGGATTGCAAATCCATTGCTGTGACTCCGGAAGTGGAATCAATGGCTTTCACCTGGATGATCATGAAAACAAATGCCATTTTCTGTTGGATTCTGTCAGAAATCTCTAGTTCTGGAAAAAAATGCAGGTGTGAACAAAAAATACACACCAAAGCAATATCTTTGCAGGCGAAACGTTATCAAAACAATTAATGTAATATACAAATATGGCATTGAATCAAACCAACAAGCTCGTGTGGATTGTGGAGACCATCAATCGGGCACATAAGATTTCCTTCGAGGAACTGAACCGCCGCTGGATGGACAATGTGGATTTGAGCGGAGGCGAGGAGATGTTGAAGCGTACCTTTCACAAGTGGAAGTGGAATATCTTCGACACCTTTGGCTTGTCGATAGAATGCAAAAAGACAGCTCCTCATTCAATAAAGATAATCAATAAGTACACGTTATGAAAGATTTTGCTGCAATAGACTTTGAAACAGCTAATAATGAGCGTTCATCAGTCTGCTCCGTGGGCATCGTCATAGTTCGTGGCGGCGAGATAGTGGACAAATTCTACTCGCTCATCAAGCCCGAACCGGAGTATTACAACTATTGGTGTAGCCAGGTGCATGGCTTGTGCACTGCCGATACAGAAGATGCGCCCATCTTCCCCGAAGTGTGGAAACAGATAGAGCCAAAGATAGCCGGTCTCCCTCTCGTAGCCCACAACAAGGCGTTCGACGAGAGCTGTCTGAAAGCGGTCTTCCGTATCTATCAGATGGACTATCCCAGTTATCCGTTCTACTGTACCTGTGTGGCTTCACGCCGAGTCTGGCCACAAGGTAGTCATACTCTTGATGTAATTGCAGCCCGCTGCGGTTATGATTTGTCAAACCATCATCATGCCTTGGCCGACGCAGAAGCCTGTGCAGCCATTGCACTTGAGATCCTATAAACTTCATATAAATATGGACACTATGAAATATAATCATAAGGAACTGCCGTTAGTTCCGTTCTCTGAACTGAAGGGGAAGACCTATGTTATTCCCTATCAGCAACGAGGCTACAAGTGGACTTCATCAAATGTTGAAGAACTCTTGTGTGACCTAAGAGAGTTTATTGAGGATACTAATCCCCAAAAATGCATCTATTGTCTCCAACCTTTGGCTATTGTTTCTGCAGGAGACAACAGATATACAGTATTAGATGGACAACAGAGACTTACTACGTTGTATCTTTTGTATAAGTACTTATATGGAGAGTCTCCATATGAGTTTGATTATGAAAGGGATATAGATGATGATATCACTATGCCAAGGACAACGTTTTTAGCTACTGTTGAGTCTATTAGCGAAGAACTAGCTTTTGCAAAAATAGATTTCTTCTATATTCATAACGCCTACAAGCACATAGGTAAGGTCTTTATGGATTGGGCTAAGCAATCGGCTAATAGTATTGAAGTAACTGCTGTCAATGCTGAACTTGCTAAACATATTAATATGTTCAAGACTTTACTTGAAGGAAATGGGGGGAAGTCTCTTAATGTGATATGGTACGAGGTAGTTGGTGACAAAGAAAAGCAACATGAGATTTTCTCTAACCTCAATAGCGGCAAAATACATCTTACCAATACAGAGCTTATAAAGGCTTTACTTCTCAATAGTGTTTCAGGATTACCCGGCAAGGAACAGAATGAAGCTGCAGCAATATTCGAACAAATTGAACGATACATGCAGAATGACAACTTTTGGTACATGTTTAATACTTCTGAGTTGCGTAATGGTCAAACTCGGATGGACTTTCTGTTCAATCTCGTGGCTAATTGTAAGCAGAGCGACTATGAGATAGATGCAAGATGGTCGTTCCGTAACTACTTCTCTAAACCTGAAAAGGGATCCTTGTCTGATAAATGGAAGCAAGTAAGGCATACCTTCCTTCGCCTAAAGGATATGTATGATGATATATATTGTTATCACTACATAGGTTTCCTTACCTACAATTCCAACGATAATACACTGAACAGTACAAAGGAATTTCTTGCCCTGAGTAGGAAATCTACTCATTCTGAGTTTGTAGAAAAGTTGAAACAGGAAATAAAGTCTATTCTAAGGAAGAGACATGACAAGATCACGGACTATATTTACGATAAATCTAAAAAGAAAGATTTACGATTATTGTTTGTGATGCATAACGTGGAAACAATACTCCAGAAATATGCTTCTTTGAATGGCAACGAAAAGCTACAATTGCAAACCGGTTTCGAACGTTTTCCCTTTGAACTCCTCCATAAGCAGAATTGGGATATTGAACATATAGCATCCAATACCGATGCTGATTTCAAAAATCCAGAAGACAGAGAGTCTTGGCTTGAAAGTATCAAGGCTGATTTGGGTGACAAATACCCTACCGACCTGGTGGGTGATCTTGAGTTACGTTATAACAAGACCAAGAAGAAAGATGACTTCAATGTCTTGTATAAGACTATTATGCGCAAAGTTGATGATGACATTGCAGATGTGATAAAAGAGGATGGAAAAGATGGTAAAGACAAAATGCAGGTAGGAAATATTACCTTATTGGATAGTCATACAAATCGAAGTTATCACAACGCTTTGTTTCCCAGAAAACGCAGATATGTTATTGTTGCAAATGGACTTATGGATATAGAGGATAATTACGAAAAGAACATTTCCAAACTTTATATTCCACCATGCACATTGGCTGTATTTACCAAGGCATACAACAAGGGAGCTGATTTGACCTTGAATGCCTGGACACAAAGCGATGCCGATGCATATGTCGCTGACATGGAACAGAAATTGAGTTTTTACTACAAAAATGATTGAATACAATGAATTTTATAGAATCTTTCAACAATAAGACCATTCTCATACCTCTTCTGCAGCGTGACTATGTTCAGGGTAGTGAAAAATCTGCAGTTATCAGTCCATTCCTTGATGCATTGTTAGAGAAGGATTGTGACCTGAACTATATCTATGGTTACGAAAAAGATGGATGTTTTGTCCCTGTTGATGGGCAGCAGAGATTGACAACACTTTGGTTGCTCTATCTCTATCTTCATGCTTACAAAAAGCGGACAGGAGAATATAGGGTACATATGAAATTCGCATCAAGGGAGTATGCTAATGATTTCTGCGAACGTATTGCAGAACATCTGGAGGATCTATTGCCCAAATCTTCTGCCTACAAGACGCTGGATGAAGCAATCAAGGATCAAAACTGGTTTATCCGGTCTTGGAGCAAGAATGCTACAGTCTGCAATATGCTCAGCACATTGAAACTTATTTACCGAAAGGTAAATGAGCACAATATTGATGTTATATGGATGCGACTCGTCGAGACAGAATCTCCAAGCATTACTTTCGCTTTCCTGCAAATGGATGAGAGTTATGGACTTGATGATGACGTTTATATAAAGATGAATGGACGTGGCCGTAAACTGTCTGCCTTTGAAAATCTGAAATCATGGATGGATAGTAAGGTTTCCAATCGTCCGTATGCCCAGGAATGGAGAACAGAAATGGACAACACTTGGACAGATATGTTCTGGCAGAATCGCAACTTGGAGCAAGAACATCCAGAGGAAATTGATGACGAGCAATTGTTCTTCTTCTATAATTTGCTTATTTTGTATCATATAAAAACTGGTGAATTGCTCCAAACTGTCACCAAAATGAAAGTAGATAATCCTTATCTGTTTGAGGAAATGCAAGATTTCTTTGAGATAGAAGCAAATGCTGGAGACCAAGCCATTACATATAAGATTATAGACAGGCTACAGAAAGCTGGCAATATTCCTTTGTTATGGATAGACAGGCTGTGCCTCATGCCGGATGCCTTCTTTGATTTTGCAATCAATAGCATTCGTAAAATAGTAGAACTCTCAAAGACATTCAATTCTTCAGACTTATATATTGGAGAAGAGAAGGCTAGCAACACTACCAAGACTTATAATATAAGTATGTGTGAAGGGTCTATTGGCAGAACCTTACCTCTTTTCTATGCGCTATTGTCTTATAAACAGGGAGAAACAACTCTCTATGACTGGATGCGCGTGATGAGAAATCTCATACTGAATACTTCTGTTAACAGAGAAGACCTACCATCTTTTATGTTAGCAATGGATGACTTTGGTACTCATTGCAGCAAAGAGAATATCTATTTACTTCTGGGGAAATCAGAGTCTATGGATATACTGAAAGGATTTAAATCACGACAGATCGGTGAAGAAATATTGAAAGCAAGTCAATTGAATTATTACAATTCAATGACAATGTTGGAAAACGGCCGCTTCTTCAGTGGTCGTATAGGAGCACTTTTCAATATGCTTACTCTCAATCCGTCTGATATTCAAAGCTATTTGGACAAAGACAATGTAGAGGCATATACAAGAGTTTTGCTTGCGATATTTGATGGTAAGGAAGGTGGTTGCACTATGCAGTTTGATGACAAAGATCACTTGCTGCGTAGAGCACTGATGACATTCAGACCGTATAAATTCGGTATGAAAATGAATGGCTATTGGTGTTTTTGTCAAGGACTTGATGAGTGGAGAGACTACGTAAATACTACAGAAGAAAGCCGTAATGCCCTTTATGGTCTTTTGAAGGAAGTATTGGTTCCTGCCCAAAAGTCAGGTCAAGATTTAAAACAAGCCATTTCTGATCATGTGGAAGCTATTTCATGCAAATATGAACGACTTCTCTTATCGCCTGATGAAAATTCATACCGTTATCATTTCATTCACCATCCAGGTGTTTGGGATTATATGAGAACTAAGCGATGCATGTGGACAGATAATAATAATTATGACATAGAACTCAAGACGAGCAACGGAAACAATAGTGACCGTATGGAGTTGAGAACGTATGCTCTGTTTCTTGACTATAGTCATAACGATAACTTCAAGTGTGATTGTACTAATTGGATGGTGGGTATATGGCCCAAGGGCAGATCGTGTATGTACTTTGAACGTGATTGCACTTTTGAACAGAAGAAATATAAAGTCGCCATTGATGTCTATTTCTTTGACCAACAAGTACAACGCAAATGCGAAGATAACTATGCCTTCGACCTATTCATCAGGTCCCAGCATCCTGATGCTTTATCAGAAGAAGAATGGTTGGCTTTTGTAGAAGAAGACTACCAGGCTAATATGGGATTGTTCGGTAAGCTTCTTCCTGAACTTATGAATATTCTCGAACGCAAATCAGATGGACGACTTCGTAGTAAGTCGATCTATTCCAGAAACGCGATTAAAGAGATTCTGAAACAGACAATGCAGGGCATAAACCATTCCTTAGAAAGCAATGAAGATGAAGGCTGAGATACTTAACGGATAAAGGATTCGGTAATTTTTCTGAGGGTGTGTCATAAGTCCATGACGCACCCTCTCTTTCCCTTAAATTTTTTATGATGAGTTTGCATTAACTCACTTTCAAATGGGTTCATTGCTTTCACATCGCATCTTTCACAGGTAAAATTATGCTTCTCTAAGATTTATTAAAAACCTATAACAAAACATACAACCTATTGATATTTTCCATATCTTTACAGAGTTAAAACAGATGTCGAACCTTTAAAATTATAACATCATGAAAATAGGTATTCCAAAAGAGATTAAGAATAATGAGAACCGTGTTGGAATGACACCTGCAGGAGTAGCTGAATTCATTAGACATGGTCATGAAGTGATGGTTCAGCATACAGCTGGCGTAAACGTAAGCGGCTCCGCGTTTATACCATTGTAGTCTTCTCATTTGTTCGTACCTTTG
>ERZ1026862.2334-NODE-2334-length-9881-cov-71.427336_pt1 | contig 9881 bp, 7 predicted proteins | sample MGYA00380161_ERZ1026862 | MGnify/ENA primary metagenome ERZ1026862 (study PRJEB33269, sample SAMEA4719797) | human gut metagenome | biome: human-associated habitat; feature: organic feature; material: feces | place: Cameroon | collected 2013-10 ... | reverse complement strand
GTCGTGAAACCGTTTCTGCATACGCTGCAGCCAAGGGTGGCTTGAAGATGTTGACTCGTAACATCTGCTCTGAGTATGGTGAGTACAATATCCAGTGTAACGGCTTGGGCCCAGGTTATATCGCAACTCCACAGACAGCACCTCTTCGTGAGCGTCAGGCAGACGGTAGCCGTCATCCATTCGACAGCTTTATCTGTGCAAAGACTCCAGCTGGTCGCTGGTTGGAACCAGAGGAGTTGGAAGGTCCAGCTGTGTTCCTGGCTTCTGAAGCATCTAATGCAGTCAATGGTCACATCCTTTATGTAGATGGTGGTATCTTGGCTTACATCGGCAAGCAGCCTAAATAAGATAAGGACCCTATCACAAGGTTAGTTAAATAAAAAATCCCATCCTTGCACAAATTGCGAGGATGGGATTTTTATGATATACAATAATAGGCTATCTGTGAGGATAGTCCTATTATGTTTAAAAATAATCTTTACAATTATTTGTTGAGTGCATCAGCCAACTCAGCGCCAGCTTTGAACTTTGCAACCTTCTTGGCAGCAATCTGGATCTTCTCCTTAGTTGCTGGGTTGATACCCTCACGTGCAGGACGCTCGTTTACGCTGAAAGTGCCGAAGCCTACCAACTGGATTTTGTCACCTGCGATGAGAGCTTCCTTCAAAGCGCTTGTTGTAGCATTGAGAGCTGCCTTAGCCTGTTCCTTTGAAATCTCAGCACCTGCTGCAATCTTGTCAATCAATTCTGTCTTGTTCATAATTTTACGTTATTAAATGATTAGTAATTTTTGCCTTTTTGTCCTTTTTGCTTACAAATATAGCTTTTTCCTTTGAAAGTTCAAATAAAAAAAGCAGAAAAGTGATGAAATTATTGAAAATTAAGTGTAATATGCTTATTTTTTGATGTTTTCACGGATATTTTTAGTAATTTTGCCCCCAAATTACAAAAATATTCGATAATAAATTAATAAGAAAGTTTATAGTTATGCGCAATATACCAATAGTTACAAAGAATTTGCTGATAGTGAATGTTGTTGCCTTTCTGGTGTGTCTTTTGATGGGAAAGAACGGACCTGACGGCTATGTGCTCAATGATTTGCTGGGACTTCATTTCTTTTTAGCATCTGATTTCCATATTTATCAGTTGTTTACTTACATGTTTATGCATGGAGGTTTTGAGCATATTATTTTTAATATGTTTGCTTTGTGGATGTTTGGATGTGTTGTAGAACGAGTATGGGGCCCGAAAAAATTCCTTTTTTATTACATTGCATGTGGTGTGGGAGCGGGCCTTTTTCAGGAAGCTGCGCAGGCTGTGCAGTTCTATGTCGTAGCTTCTTCTCAGTTGCCAGGGTTGTCTTTTTCTGATTTGACTGTAGTTGCTCATAATAGTTCTGCTGTGCTTAATCAATGGACTACTGTAGGTGCTTCTGGTGCAATCTATGCCATTTTGTTGGCTTTTGGTATGATTTATCCGAATGAGCGTATTTTTATATTCCCGTTGCCTATACCTATCAAGGCTAAGTATTTTGTTATTGGTTATGCAGCCATAGAACTGTTCTCTGCGTTGGCAACTACAGGTGATGGTGTTGCTCATATTGCCCATTTGGGAGGTATGGTATTTGGATTCTTTATGATTAGATATTGGCGTAAGCAGGTAGATGGTGGTTATGGCGGCTCTCATGCGGCTGATGCATTTGATAAGTTAAAGAATATGTTTGGCGGAAAACGTAATACAGGTAAGAGAAACTTTACCTATACCCGTAATGATTCTTATACTTCTCAATACGAGCAGGATGCAGAGTGTACCACCAACGAGAAAGTTGTCTCTCAAGAGGAAATAGACCGTATCTTGGATAAGATAAGGAAAAGTGGATATGATAGTTTGACCAAAGAGGAAAAACAGTCTCTCTTTGATCAGAGCAACAAGTAATATCGTAGATGAAAACTTATGTTTAAAGGATTTAAGGAATTTACTTATCGGATGATTGCTGGTGCCAATGTGGCTACGATAGTAATCATGTTCTTGGTAGGCTTCTCAGATGTCTTGTCACCTGAGAAGCTTGGCATTTTTACAAATGCTGGGCTTACTTTTCCGTTATTCTTGGCCATCAACTTGTGTTTTCTCCTCTTTTGGTTGTTGTTCCGTCCCAAATATGCCACAATTCCTTTTATGGGTTTTCTGGTATGTTTTGTTCCTGTTCGTAAGTATATGCCCATCAATGTAAATGGTGAGGCTCCTTCTGAATGTATCAAGGTGCTTTCATATAATACGTGGAATTTTGGCGACCAGACAGAGGACTCTGAAGGTACTAATATTTCTTTAGCATATATTCAGGAACAAGATGCAGACATTGTTTGTTTGCAGGAAGCGATGCCAACCTCAAGAAATGTTCAGCAGATAGATAGTTTGTTAAAACCGCTATATGCTTTTCAAGATACGACCATGCATCCTGGTGGTGGAAATTGCCTGATGCTCTTGAGTAAATTCCCGATATTATCAAAGGAAATTATTCCTTATCAGTCTAAAGGTAATATGAGTGTGGCTTATCGCTTAAATATCAGGGGTCGAGAAGTGTTATTGGTTAATAATCATCTGGAAACGACTGGTTTAAGTCTGGAAGAAAGAAAGCAGTTTAAAAGACTTGTAGTGGGAAAACTGGAAGTGGATACTGCTGAACATACATCAAAGCTTTTAGTTGTGAAGTTAGCTGAAGCTACCCGAAAGCGTGCCTCGGAAGCTGAGGCTGTGGCCAGCTATCTGAAGCATTATGGGAAAATGAGTAAAATAGTTTGTGGGGATTTTAATGACGGTCCTATTTCCTATGCACATCGGACGATAGCTAAAGGATTGACTGATTGCTTTGTTTCCAGTGGCAACGGATTGGGGATTAGTTACCATCATAGTGGATTTTTTGTTCGCATTGACAATATTTTATGTTCAGATGATTGGGAACCGTACGAGTGTAAAGTTGATGATAAAATCGCTGTTTCTGACCACTATCCCATCATTTGTAAGCTAAAAATGAGGGCTAAACATCAAAAATAGCGCAAATTATTCTTATTTACGAAAAAAAATGCGTATTTTTGCACGTCATTATATATGTAGTAACAATAATAAGACTGAAAATAAATAAATTAATAACAATAAAATAGAAATGCAAAACAAAGGAATTGTAATTTGTGTAGCCGTCTTACTGACACTCGCAAGTATCTTCTATTTGTCATTCTCGTTCGCCACACGTTACTATGACGGCGAGGCTGCAAAGATCAAAGACCCTATTGCACAGCAGGATTATAAGGATTCTGTTAAGTACTTGGGTGTTTATTCTTATCAGAACTGCTTGGAGACTCAGATTGGTCTTGGACTTGACCTTAAGGGCGGTATGAATGTAATCCTTGAGATTTCTGTACCTGATGTAATTGAAAACCTTGCCGATCACAAGACCGACGCTGGTTTTACCAATGCCATGAAGGAAGCTAGAGCTCAGGAAGAAGCTAACGGTGGTGACTTCGTGTCACTTTTCATTAACGCTTATCACAAGAGCGCACCAGGTCATAAACTTGCAGAGGTGTTTGCTACCCAGCAGTTGCAGGGTAAGGTTTCTCCTCAGAGCAGCGATGCAGAGGTAGAGAAGGCTATCCGCGCTTCTGTACAGGATGCTATCGACAACTCTTTCAACGTTGTCCGCACCCGTATCGATAAGTTCGGTGTTGTACAGCCTAACATCCAGAAGTTGGAAGGTCAGCAGGGCCGTATCATGGTAGAAATGCCTGGTATCAGCCAGCCTGAGCGTATGCGTAAGATGCTCCAGGGTAGTGCTAACCTTGAGTTCTGGGAGACATATAACTCAGAGGAAATTGCTCCTTATCTCCAGCAGCTCGATACTCGTATTGCCAATGGCGATAACGGTGAGGAGAAGAAAGATTCTGTAGCCGCTGATTCTGCTGCAGCTAAGAAGAAAGTAGCTAAGGCTGAGCCTAAGAAGGCTGAGGCTAAGTTCTCTATCAAGAAGAAGGACGATGCTGCTGCCAAGGTAGGCGAGGATGCTCAGAATGCTGCTGCCATCAAGGCTCACCCACTGTTGGCTCGCTTGCAGCTTGGTGGTGGTTTGAGTACTGTTGGTTACGCCAGCGTTCGCGATACTGCTGCTATCAACAAGATTATCTATTCTGCAGTGGCTAAGCGCCTGTTGCCTTCAGACTTGCGTTTGCTCTGGAGTGCACAGCCTGCTGACAATATCAAGATGAAGAACATCTATGAGCTTCACGCTTTGAAGGTGACAACTACTACAGGTCGTGCTCCATTGGAGGGTGATGTCATCACAGACGCTAAGGATGAGTTCGACCAGATGGGTTCTCCTGTTGTAAGCATGAAGATGAATACAGAGGGTGCCCGCAAGTGGGCTCAGATGACCAAGGCTAACGTGGGCAAGGCTATTGCTATCGTTCTGGATGGCGTAGTATATTCTGCTCCTCGTGTAAACGGTGAGATTGATGGTGGTAATTCTCAGATTTCTGGTAACTTCACTATCGAAATGACCAAGGACTTGGCTAATACATTGAAGTCTGGTCGTATGCCAGCTCCTGCACGTATCGTTCAGGAGGAGGTTGTTGGTCCTACTCTCGGTGCACAGTCTATCCAGATGGGTATCATCTCATTCGTTGTAGCTTTCGTACTCCTGATGGTTTACATGGTGATGATGTACAACATCATTCCTGGTATGATGGCTAACCTGGCATTGCTCGTCAATGTATTCTTCACACTCGGTATTCTTACGTCTTTCCAGGCGGCTCTGACGCTGCCGGGTCTTGCCGGTATGGTCTTGTCTCTGGGTACTGCCGTGGATGCCAACGTGCTTATCTATGAACGTATCAAGGAGGAGCTCCGCTCTGGCAAGGGTATGAAGCAGGCTGTAGCTGCCGGTTATGGCAACGCTTTCTCTGCTATCTTCGACTCTAACTTGACATCTTTGATTACTGGTGTTATCCTGTTGACTACCGGTACAGGTCCTATCCGTGGTTTCGCTACTACCTGGATCATCGGTATCGTAGTTTCATTCTTCACAGCTGTGTTCCTGACTCGTCTGGTTTACGATTATAAGTTGAACCACGATAAGTGGATGCACTGCAAGTTTGATACTCCAGTTTCTCACAACCTGATGCAGGGTAAGAAGTACAAGTTCATGTCTATGTACAAGACTACCTTCACCGTAGCAATCGTTGCTGCAGTTGTATTCATCGGTAGCTTCTTTGTTCGTGGCTTGAGTAAGAGTATCGACTTCACTGGTGGTCGTAACTATGTAGTACAGTTCGAGAATCCTGTAGAGCCTGAGCAGATTCGTACCGTTCTTGGCGATGCATTCGTCAATGCAGACGGCACCAAGGCAACTACTGGCGCTATCGCTATCGGTACAGACGGTAAGACTATCCGTGTATCTACCAACTATATGATTGAGAGCAACAGTCCAACTGTTGACGATGAGGCTGAGACTATCCTTTACAATGCCTTGAAGAAGGCTAACCTGGTATCTCAGAAGAATGTTGAGGCATTCAAGAACCCAGATGTTCGTCAGGGTGGTTCTATCATCAGTAGTACTAAGGTAGGTCCTTCAGTAGCTAAGGATATCACTATGGGTGCTATCTATAGTGTGCTCTTCGCTCTGATTGCCATCTTCCTCTACATCCTGATACGTTTCCGCAACGTTGCCTTCTCTGTAGGTTCTACTGTTGCGTTGGCATTCGATGCCTTGACAGTTATCGGTTTCTACTCACTCCTGTGGGGTCTCGTTCCATTCTCATTGGAGATTGACCAGACCTTCATCGGTGCTATCCTGACCGTGGTAGGTTACTCTATCAACGATAAGGTGGTTGTGTTCGACCGTATCCGTGAGAACTTGAAGTTGCATCCTAAGGGCGACCGTCAGCAGCTCTTCAATGCATCTATCAATGAGACATTGGCTCGTACCATCAATACATCTACATCTACATTGATCGTGTTGCTCTGTATCTTCATCCTTGGTGGTGACAGCATCCGCAGCTTCTCATTCGCAATGATTCTGGGTGTTGTATTCGGTACATTGTCTTCTATCTTCATCGCTTCTCCTATGGCTTACATCGTTCTTGGTCGCAAGATCAAGGAGGAGCCAGCTGAGGAGGTTGCTGTTGCAGAAGTTAAGTAAAAAGTTGTTTTATCTTATTTCCATCTGGTGAAAACTGGATGGAAATAGATAACGGCAAATACTATAAATAACAAAAGGTCGCTTCCTGGTTTCCAGGAGCGACCTTTTATGGTTTTTACCAGATGATTCCGGTAAATAAGGTTTGTAGTAGAAGAAGTGGTCCCACCGAGAATCGAACTCGGATCAAAGGTTTAGGAAACCTCCGTTCTATCCATTAAACTATGGGACCTTCCCTTGCTAAAACAGTCAGATCTTTCTGCGTTTTGCAATTTGACTGCAAAGATACATCAAATCATTGACACGACAAAATTATTAACTATGTTTTTATCATTGTTGTTATCAAGTTTCCTCACTTTTGTTGAGTTAAACAGTGAAAATCTCTTCGATACGAGTCATGATTCGCTTAAAAATGATGTTGAGTTCCTTCCAGAAAGCAACTATCATTGGACTCCCGTCCGCTATTGGCGTAAACTGAATCATCTGTCTCAAACGATAGTTGCTTTGGGTTATGAAGATTACTCAGTCAAGCATATAAGCAATAATGGAGAAATGGCAACTTATGTTGCCAACTCGATGACTGATTCTGGCAAAAAATGGAAACTTCCGGATTTCGTTGCTCTTTGTGAGGTTGAAAATGATAGCGTGTTGTTTGATTTAACCAAGCGTTCTGCTCTTCGTACGGCAGGTTATGAGTATGTAATGACGAATTCTCCTGATGAGCGTGGCATTGATGTTGCTCTCTTGTATCAGCCCTTTTCTTTTGCTTTGATTCATTCCTGGTCTATTCGTATCAAGCGATTATCCCATTCGCGTCCTACGAGAGACATATTATATGCTTCCGGTCGGATCATGAGTGATGATACTTTACATATATTTGTGGTTCATGCACCGAGTCGTAGAGGTGGCGAATTGGTATCTAGACCTTATCGTATGCAGGTAGCCAATCAACTGGCAGCTGCCGTTGATTCTATCTATGCAATCAATGATAGTGCCAAAATTATTGTGGCAGGAGATTTCAATGATTATCACGACTCTCCCGCACTTGAATATCTTTATCAGCATCATCTTATTAATATTTCTTCTAAAGCTAAAGGGAGTAATGGTGCTAAGGCTACTTATCGTTGGCATGGTGAATGGAGAAGTCTTGACCAGATTCTGCTGAGTGAATCGATGCAGCATCAGGAAAATGTCTGCAGGATAGGAGATTTGCCTTTTTTGCTCGAAGATGATGAGAAATATGGTGGTAAAAAACCTTATCGAACCTACCTGGGTCCGAAGTATTTAGGGGGTTACAGTGATCATCTTCCATTAGTGGCTCGGATTCTGATAGATGATAAATAAGGCATGATTTGCTTGACTTTTCTCAAAAAAGGAGGTGTAAAATGCACTTTTTTGTGAAAAAGCTTGCATATATTGCACAAAATTCGTAATTTTGCGCACGATTTACAAACATATAGTATTAAGATAACAATGACTCACAATTTGTTAAAAGGCAAGCGTGGCATCATCTTCGGTGCACTCAATGAGGAATCAATCGCTTGGAAAGTAGCTGTAAAGGCTGCTGAAGAGGGTGCAACCATCGCACTCAGTAACACAGCTATGGCTTTGCGTATGGGTACGCTGGATAAGCTCGCTGAACAGATCAACGCTCCTATCATCGCAGCGGATGCGACCAGCGTTGAGGATTTGGAAAAGGTATTCACTGAGGCTCAGGAGAAGCTCGGTGGCAAGATTGACTTCGTGCTCCACTCTGTAGCCATGAGCCCTAACGTTCGTAAGCATCGTACATACGATGACCTCGACTACAATTTCCTGAATAAGACTTTGGATATTTCTGCTATCTCTTTCCACAAGATGTTGCAGGTAGCCAAGAAGTTGGATGCTATCAATGAGTGGGGTTCTGTAGTAGCTCTCACTTACGTAGCTTCTCAGCGTACTTTCTTCGGTTACAACGATATGGCTGATGCCAAGAGCATGCTCGAGAGCATTGCACGCAGCTTCGGTTACATCTATGGTCGCGAGAAGCATGTCCGCATCAATACTATCTCTCAGAGCCCTACAGCAACAACTGCAGGTAAGGGTATCAAGGATATCGATAATATGATGGACTTTGCTGACAAGATGTCTCCACTCGGAAATGCGGTAGCTGAGGATTGCGCTAACTATTGCGTGATGATGTTCTCTGACTTCACCCGCAAGGTAACTATGCAGAACCTCTTCCACGATGGTGGTTTCTCATCTATGGGTATGAGCCTCCGTGCCATGAACCAGTATGCTAAGGATATGACTCCTTATGAGGATGAGAATGGTAAGCTTATCTACGGATAATTGAAATAATAAGGAAAGGATGATGTTCTATACATCATCACATCTATTCATAGTAGGCAATACATGCTGTTTCCTATAGGGAAAGAGGTGTATTGCCTATTTGTTTTGTGACTCACACCGAACGAAGTAAGCGCGTGCATCGGTCGCTGTAAGAGTTCACATCGTTCGATGCACGCATATGCATCGTTCGGTGCACGGCGTATAACCTGCGTACTTTACACTATATGAATCCTAGCCTTTCACAGTCTTGATATGTTGGTTATACAACTGAAGAGAGCTCTTCTTTCTTCTGAACATGTGCTTAGATTAGCTTTAATAGTTGTTTCTTGTATATGATAGATGCAATATTCTTCCTGGTTTTGAGTTTATTTATATATAATAAGGTGTAAATTGTCAATTCAAGAAAGAATATAATGAAAAAGAACATTGCTATCGTGATGATGCTGTTGCTTTCTGCTATAGGAGCAATGGCACAAGGTGTGGAGAATTCTGTAGGTAGATTTTCTGTGATTCCTCGTATCGGTGTGGCTATTGCCAACCTGAGCGATAATTCCATTTATCTGGCAACGGAAAACGGCAGGGAGGTGAAATCTAAGAATCAGACTGGATTCTTGGGCGGACTTGATGTGGAATATCGTGCCACAGACTGTCTGGGTGTTTCTCTGGGTGCTTATTATGCCCGTCAAGGTGCCCGATGGGGTGATTATGAGATGGCAGTAGATGGGAATGTTGTCAATAGTGGCGTCAAGAAATATACGGGTGTCAAGAATCATCATCTGAATCTTGATTATGTTCAGGTTCCTTTGATGCTGAAAGCATATGTGGCTCCTCAGTTTGCCATTATGGCTGGTGCACAGGTGGGTTTCTTGTGCGGTGATGGCAAGATGCTGTCGGAAGAAACTGAGTTGGAGAAGGATAATAAGACCGGTTCTACTCTTTACAAGGAGAGTAGGGATGTGGAAAGCACATGGGCTGCCAAGAAAGTGAATGTGTCTGTTCCTGTGGGTTTATCGTATGAATATATGAATGTGATTCTGGATGCTCGCTATCATATCGGCTTGACCAAGGTGAATAAGGTAGATGGCGGAGATTCCAAGAACAAGGTATTCACCTTTACAATAGGCTATCGGTTTGCCCTTTAATAAAGAAAAAGCTCTATATCCTCAGTATTGAAGATATAGAGCTTTTTTAGATTCTTATTTTAAAAGGCTTCTTGTTCTTTTCTTAAAGGACTTTAGCCTTTTGCTTCGAAACGATTATCCAACCTGGCTTCCTGGCTTAACCTTGCCAAGGAGTGACGTAACATTCAAGGTACCGTCGAAGTTGACTGCACTCAGAATCATACCCTGGCTCTCGATGCCCATCATCT
>ERZ1026862.2333-NODE-2333-length-9882-cov-17.296326_pt1 | contig 9882 bp, 10 predicted proteins | sample MGYA00380161_ERZ1026862 | MGnify/ENA primary metagenome ERZ1026862 (study PRJEB33269, sample SAMEA4719797) | human gut metagenome | biome: human-associated habitat; feature: organic feature; material: feces | place: Cameroon | collected 2013-10 ... | reverse complement strand
AATGACCATACTGATCAGACAGAATTCAAAATATGCCCCTTTTTAAAGTGGGCTCATTAGTTAAAAACTGAAAATAAAACGTTGCAGACTGGATTATGAGAATTATACTCTTTTCTACTGCAACGTTTCTTGTTTATATTAGTATGGAAGCAAATAGTTATTTTTGCCTCATAAAATCGAGACAAACCATCTAAACAAAATAACTATGGGACTATTTGATTATATCTTTAAAAGCAAGAAAGAACGAGAGCAGAATACTCGTGTCAAAGATGCCTTGAAGCAGGCTGATGATACGATAAAAAGAATAGAAGCAGTTCTCGACAAAATGAAAAAAGATGACGAGACTTGGAAAAAGATTATTAGTTACTAATTTAAAATAGTGTTATTATGATAAAAGAAATGGTCGGACTTAAATGTCCAAATCATGATTATATTAGAGATAATCATCATTTTATGTATAAAGAAGTATATCCAGGTGCAAGACCGCTTCCAGGCACGCGTTGCATAAAGTGTGGATATACCATGTCTCTTCATAAGGTACAGAAGTAATTCGAGGTTGTGATTGGATTGATACTAACAGACGGAAGTCAAAGCCATCCAGATTTTTGAATATGTCAGCATACAACCATCAGCAATGGATGAAATACATGCGCCGCCATGAGGCAAATGTTTTCAATGCCTTCTTCTATGACAAGGAAGATGTCATGGAAGATGACATTCATAGTATCATTGCTGATGTGGCTGCTTTCTTCGACTTACCTATACCTGAGATAAACGGCAAATGTGAATCTTTTGCGGAGGTATTGCTTGGTGATAAAGCTGATGAATGTGAGCTTTCATACAATTTGGAAATGCTGAGAACTGCGGGCATCAACAACAAAGATGCTTTCACATTGTGCTTCGTTCATGAAATGGCTCACCAAGCCCTTCAGAGGTACCAATTTATGCTTTTTTGCAGTGAACGTTGGATGCAGGAGCTGGCAGCAGACTTAACCGCTGGACTTTATGCGGAACGACATCACTTGGCAACTGGAAAGTTCAAGTACGCATTATCCACACAAAAATACAGCATTACTCACCCTAATGGAAAATTAAGAGAAAACATTGTGGAATGCGGAAGGCACTATCTTGAACAGCAAATGGTGGATGGGGCAAAGATGATGAATATGGTGTTACAGTTTATGCCATCTTTCGTCTTTACACATAAAAAGGAACTGAAGAAAGATTGGCATCTGTTGCTTGAAGAATTGGAATACCCTACACAAGAACCAAAACAATATAAGATAGAAGATTTACCTGATAGTAATCTAATTAAGCAGGCTGTCTTGAAATATAAACAATCTAAAGCATAAAAAACGATGAAAATAATAGATAATGCCCCTATGAACAAGCCTTGCATTGGCGAGTTGATTGAAGAAAGGTGTGCAGTAGGACAATTTGCTGACAATTGTATTTATCTGATTGCAGATCCGGAGTCTGACATTGCCAAACAGGCAGTGGACATCATGGAACAGTTTAAGCAGATGGCAGATGGCGATGACTACTACAACACCTATGAGTTGGAGGTAGTACAGAATGTGGAATTGAAGAATCATCCAAAGATAGAGGAACGTATCGAACAGCATGGAGACAATTTCCTAATACAGTTAGCCTCACATGGCCTCAATGAAAAGAAGCGGTTCATCGTTGCCAAGACTGACAACAACAAGCTGTTTGAAAATATCAATCTTATGATTTATGCAGCAGAACGCATTACCAAATTTGATATTACAGCATTACTCCGCTCATTTGCTGAAGATAATACAGATGAGTTCGTTGAACTTGCGAGGAATGCTATCACGGACAGACGTTTCCAGTCCAACTATTTCGCTGCGCTGTCAGAGAATACAATCCATCCGATCTTTGGGATGGCATCTTCCACCGCCAAGCTCAAGGAACAGATGGAGATTAAGGGTGTCATCACCCATAAACAACGCATGGAAATGTATGACCGGCTATTGGACAACTTAAAAAAAAGCCATAAGAAGCATGATCCAAAGATGGAAGCAGAAATAGAATTTATTATCAAGTCTATAGATCCTGCGACCTTGCGAATGTTCTTCCAAAGACAATCACCAAAATTGCAAGAGAAGATGTCTGATTTCGTCAATCCGAAACACTTGGCAGAAGTCTCGTCAATGGATTTAGAGATACGCAGGTCTGAAAAAATTGATAAAACACGAAAGACGGATGGCTATTATCGTCTCTTTCTTTGTAGAGATGATGAAAGGTTAATGGTACATTTCAGCCGTAGTGCAGGTTTTGTGCTTTACCTCATCTATCTTATGGACCGCAAGAAGAATGGTGATAAAGTCGATACGTTGAACATAATTCAATACAAGCTGCTCTTTGGAAAACTGTATGAGATGACCTACGGTGTCAATGGCGAAGCTGTATTTACCGATATGGTAAAGAATTTCAATGCTAAAGGCGAATTGCAACAGAAAGGCTTGTACACAGTACTGAAGAGCATTCGCGAAGACGTAGGAAATACCTGTGAAAGGATGCAGGAACCTGCAGAACCATTCCTTTTACAAGATACAAAAGCACACCTTGCGGTATTGCCCAAACACATCATCCTTCCGGAAAAAATTATGGCACTAATTTAATGTTAAAACATTAAAACAAATCACCCTAACACATTGATAATCAAGGGAAAGACAAAGCACATATTATTCAAATAGCAAAGTACAGTCAATCTGGCAAAATCCACCGAACTTTGTATCAGAAAATCCGATATAAGGTTCGGTTTTTTATATGTATCATTTTAAGGATTTTGACAGATATGAGAACAAACGATTTTACTGCAAAGCAGACAATCCTCGGACTTGTAGAGGTTGTACGTTTAGAGATTGAGAGTAAGAAAAAAACGCTTTCAATGGGTGATGAAGAACTTGTTCTGAAGATAATGAGCAAGGTATCGGATGCCAATAAGGAGTTTGCTACCGAAAAAGAAGAGCTTCGCTATTGGAGTGTTGTGACACGTGAAGTTGCATGGCATGAAGCCAACACGGAAGAGTCGGAAGAGATTATCAACCGATTGAAATCTGGTGACCAGTTGTTTGCCCAGAAATTCTTCTACAGCACAAATACCAACGGATGCAATATCAGCCGTTTCCGTTCAAAGATAATTGCTAACATCAAACAAACATACAAGATTGAGGTATCTGTAGAAGAGTTTGGCGACATACTTTATACTTTCTTGTGGAATGAAGGTACATGGAGTATACTCGACAAATACTCACGCAAGAGCAGTTTCTTCTGTTGGCTTTCCGAGGTCGCTCAACATGAACTGATAAGATATCTTGAAGATATGAAGCTTATCAACGTCACACGCGAGCGTACTGCTGGGAACACACGTCTTCTCGGCCTTTCTATAGCACCAGAAATGTGGGAATACATCTTGAACGATACAATGCCTAATGGTTTGTATAAGGATGTACTTTTCTCCACTTTGGTAAAACGTAATACTGAAGAAAAGATGATGAAGTCTTTCTGTCTGGGAAAAGAAGATTTGCACAAGCTTCAAAAAAAAGCTGAAGCAGATTTCAAAGATCGTCTTATCCGTAGTGACAGTGGATATGAGGAACTGGTTTTACGCGACAAGAGCCTTCGTATAATTGAGGTCTCAGATGAGTTTGCAAAAGACTTCTGTGTGTGGCAGGAAGGTAAGAACAATGATAACCCTTTGGCTGACGTGTTAGGTGTAGACTTGAACTATGAGGATTTACAGAAGAAGGTTGTAGAATTCCTTTACACCATGTCTCAGAAGCTGAAATGGACAGAAGAAGAACGTATTGTATGGACACTTCGTTTCATTGAAGACACAGCACCGATTGAAGTGGCAGAACGTGTCGGTAGAAAGCGTTCATGGGTTGACACCAAGTATTCAAGGCTGAATGCACGCTTCAACAAGGTGGTTAAGAAATGGTGGGCAAATAATGCAAAATAGTTGAAGAAAGTTTGGTGCTAATATTGATAGAGTATCAGACTTTCATCCCTCTTTAATTACAGAATAAATCAATTAGGATGAATAAAGAAATTGTAATAAGCAAAAGTATGTCAAAGAGTGTGTGGAAAAACGTGGAAGACTATGCAAAGTTTGTTTCTCAAGTTTTACATGATGAGACATTCCTTGTTGAATTAGACAAAACGCTACCATTTGATAAAATGGTTCATGCAACAATGAATATAGCATCGAACCACACCATTATCAAGAAAATGGGGGTGTCGGTCATGCGAATGGATATAGAACCACCTCTATATTCAATGGCTGTAACTCTACAATTCAAAGGGATAGATGGTATCGTACAAAACCATTCTGTTTTCGTAAATGCGTGCAAAACTATCAAAGAACTTCAACAGTTGGTTACTGAAGATAACTTCAAAAAAGAAGTTCTGTCTCTGTGTGAAGAAAAAATGTTGGAAAAATCAGTGGAACAATAAAAAAACTAAAAAGACATGATACAAGTACAAACAAAAGAGTGGCAAATCACGAAAACATTCATTTATAATGTTGCGTTAGTTTCAGGCCTTATAAACCTTGATTGGGATGATTTTAAGACTATTGCAGAAATACATCGTCCTGTGGTGGTTGTAAGAAATGAAGGTAACACCTCTGTCAAAGAGCTCATTGAAAAAGCAATGATTGAGATACGGAAGCATTGCTCAAATAGTATTTCAAGTATCATTGTTTCAATATCCTACAAAGAAGGAGAGGTATTGATGATGGATGAAATGGAAAGAGTTAGTGATTGTTTAACGATGTTTGCCAACGAAAATATAGAAATTAAATGGGGCATCAGTCCAATAAAACTATTAAAGCACAAACGCTGCATTTTTGTCTTTGCCTTTGAATAACAAAAAGGTACTGTCTATGAAGTTTTTATTGTACAATAAGTTTTAAGAAAATATGAGTAAAGATAAAAATACAAGACTTGTTTCTGCCCTCAACACTATGGCAGAATTGACAGGACAACGACAGGTAATAGGCAACAATGAGGTAGGCTTAGGCATGATGCTTCAGTCCAACCAATGTCGAGAAGAAGCAAAAATGGTGACAGACGGGCTGTTCCGTGTAGTTGTTATGGGAACATTCACATCTGGCAAGAGTACCCTCATCAACGCTCTGTTAGGCTGTAGGGTATTGCCAGAATCTGCATTGCCAAGTACCGCCATACTCACATTCGTCCAGTTCGGTTGCGAAGAAGATGATGTGGAGATACATTATAAGGATATCGTAAATGAAGACGGAAGCGTTACACATGGCAGAATAGAGCACATTAGCAAGGACGAGTTCATGCAGACCTATCGCTATGGCATAGCAGATACAGAAGCATTGGCATCTACAGGTAATGTTCCTCGTTTCAGGAATGTGGTCTACTCCATCATCAGATGTTCACTGCCATTGATGCAGAATGGAGTTAACATTGTAGATACTCCAGGGTTGGAAGATAAGGAAGTGGCAACAGAACTGGCACTTGACATTGCTGCCAAGGCTCAAGCCATCGTCTATGTATGCGGCGAACGTGGCTTTGCGGAAACCGACCGTGAATACTTCAATGATAATTTCAAGGATAATCCGGGCAATGTGTTCTTTATCCTGAACAAGATAGACCTTATAGCATCCAATGTGGAGCGAGAACAAGCTCTTGAAAGAGTACGGCAGGATGTGAAAGGTTACTTCACCAAGGCTGACGGAAGCGTGGACGAAGCATTGATGTGCAAGCGAGTGTTCGGACTATCCTCGTTATTAGCCTTGGATGCAAGAAGAGGTATGACCTTTGATGAAGACCTGCAAAAAGACGTGCCGCTCTCACAAGAAAAGATAGAACTGAAGCTACAACGTAGTCAGTTCCTTCCATTCGAAGAAGCACTGCAGGAGTTCCTTTCTACCGATGAGCGTTGTGTGGCACAATACGGAAAAGTCTTCCGTACATTGCTTGGCACCTATAATGATGCTGTGGAAAAGGTGCGTGAAGACCTGGCCATCTACGAGCATAATGCAGAAATGACTGCGGAACAGAAGGCTGAATGCCAGCGCATCATTAACGAGATAGAGACAGGACTGGAAGCTACAGAAACCGCTTTCGACAACTGCACGCTGAAACTTCAAAATACCATAGCTTTGCTTATCCGCAATGCCATTGACAGTGTAGACAGCACATGGGAGGTCGATTTGGCAATCTTGCATGAGAAGATACGCTTCGGTATGAAAGACTACCTTTCCCTGGCAGTAAGTAACATCAATCTGTTCAAGTCGAAGGAGGAGCGCATGGAAGACATGAAACGTCTGCTCCAACCTTTCTCACAAATCATTGCCGATCATATTTCTGACAAGATAGATCATTTCTTGGAAACGAACAAATCCGTCCTCATGAATGCCATCAGCGAAGCGGAACAGAGTGTAAACACTAACTTGGTCAATGTGGCTGAACTGTTTTCACGTTTGGGAGATACCCTTACGGAAAGCCCTGAAATGGGCAAGCAAGAAGACCAAGACTGGTTACAAGCCGTCATTTCCTATTGCGTAGGCGATGCCAGTGCCATCGTGAAGAACTGTGCAGGAGGACATACCGCATGGATGGAGTTTATCCGCAAGGCGGTGTTCAATGGCGTGTGGCAATGGATGGTCATCCAAATCGTCACAGGCGGTTGGGGGATTATCATCTGTGGACTCATTGAATGGTTGCAAATCAAGAACGGCAAAAACGAAATGGTTGACCGTATGCTTACAGACAGCAAAAATGCAGCTTTGAAGGAGATACATACCAAGCTGGATGAACGGTTGCATGAGATGAATGCCAATATCGCCATTAAGGTGAATGAGGTAAAGAGTGCCAAGTGTGGTGAGAGTCGTCAACGTTTGACAGATGAGAGATTGCGTTTGGCAGAGATTGAGCGCAATATAAACGACAATCATTTCAATGCAGATCATGAACGACAGCGCACAACAGACATCCTTACGACAATGGCATCAGAAATCAAGTGCTGTTATCTCGATGTGTTTGGCATACCATACGCAGAGGAATTGGCAACATTATAAAAGTCTATTCACAATGGAAATACAACGACAAGAGATATTCAAGAGCCAGTGGCATGACATCCATGATATTGTGTTGTCTGAAGCCAAAAGACAAATCAAGTTCAACGGCAAGGTGGATGTGCAGCGACTCACAGAAAAAATGCAAAAGGAGATTGCCAAGTGGCCACAAAGTGTATTAGCGCAAGGTATGTGGTTCCAGAGTTTTCATAATGCAGCTCCCGACAAAGCCTTGAATTTTATGACAGAAGCTATGGAGCATAGTTTCCAAGAGCCAGACAACAACAAACTGCCATCCAATAGTTGGTACTTCGTTTTGGCTTTTGTGTTGACGGGAATAGTAGCATGGCTACTACATACCAGAACAAGCATGAGTCTAATAGAGCAATGTTTCTACCCGACTTTGTTTCTGGTGGTACTAAATACGTTCAATGTGTCCTTCAGAAACAAGCGAATAGCAAAAGCTGAAAAGATGATAATTACCAATATCAGCAAACAAATGTCAGATATGGAAATTCGTCTGGAAAAGTATATTGAGTGAGTATAGTTAGGTTACTTCTTTCTCATAAACGATATAAACATAAAAACAAAAGACAATGAAAATCAAATACGCGACAATCAGCAAGACAGGCCGACGAAGCAATAATGAAGATTGCTTTAACGTTCTGGAAATGCCAGAGCACAATCGCTTCATGGGCATAGTATGTGACGGCATGGGCGGTCATTCCTTTGGCGAGGTGGCAAGTGAGGCAGTCTGCGATGCCATTTCAAAATACTGGCAGGATAATACAGACACTCCAGACAGTGACCAAAAAGTTGTTGTGGCTTGCAAAAAAGCTTGTAATGCCATCAACCAGAAATCCTATGACCTCAGCCATGCAGAGATGGGTACTACGATGGTCATGGCCAGCATTGAAGGTGACAAGGCGACAATAGCCCATGTGGGCGACAGTCGTTGCTACCTGCAAAGGCAAGGTGAGGGATTGCTTTACTAGACCGAAGATCATGTGCGTATCGACTTCGGATGGGAAGTGGTGTCACGCTGTTTCTTCACCTATCGCCCGGAAGTCGCTGTTCCCGACGTTAGGCAGTTCACCATTCAGAAAGGAGACAGGATATTACTCTGTTCTGATGGCTTGTACAAGAGCATGGTACCCGACATCCTACAAGCAAGGATGTTGGACGACAAGCCCTTGGAAGATATACTCGATGTATTTGACTTTCTCTGTCAAAAACAAGGTGATGACAACTATACGGCAATATTGATTGAAATAGAATAAAAGAGAGACAAGATGAGAAAGATACTATTAGGAATTGATTTAGTTATCTGTTCATTGTGGACTATAGCCGCATTGGGAAGCAGAATGGCATGGGTTGATACCCCTGCAATATGGATTGTAATGTTACTTATAATGTCACGTCTACTGCTCTCGTTCACGCTTTACCATAGGGAAAGAAAGTCATGGGGTTCAGGACTGCTGTTCATGGGATTGACAGTCTTTGCTGTCAGTGTGGAATTTGACATAAAACTTAGTGAGCTCGCCTCAAAAGTATTTCCATTGTTGAACCTTGACTTTAACCGATGGTGGTATGTAGGGCTTACTTTAGCTGTGGCTACATGGTTGTGGGTAGTTCCTTTGGTGGTCTTTCTCGTCAATATTTTCCGTAAGGGTTGTCTTACAGACATCTTGACATGGACAGACACACTTGGCAAACTGCTTTGGACGGATAAAACCGCAAGGACATACTGTTCCCTACTGTTGATAGCAATAGGCACATTGTATGCAGGTCTCACTATGAATGCGAGGCTATGTCTGTTCGCCAGTGTTGTGGCTCCGACACTAAGTTTCCATCTGCTTAAAAGATATTATGGATTGGAGAAAGGGAAAATGTGGGTGTTGGTTATATCTATGCTGATATTCTTCTTCGCCCAAACTCATGCCGGACTGTTGCGAATGTCCATGTTGAGCATCAGTTTTAGCATTGCGGCCTATGTATGTAGCTCCTTCTACCAGAACAAGAAGAAATTGTTACTGTCCGTTATGTCAGCCGTCTATATTGGAATAATGTTGCCAAGTTTGGCAATAGGCAATAACCAATACACATGCTTCAATGTAGGAAGAACCGGATATTATTCCTTTGACACCTATCCAGGCATATTCAGCATAGAGGACAAGAAAACAGGGAAGATAGGACTGCGTAGCAGATACGGTCTGTTGGTGAAGCCTGAGTATGATGCCTTTGTCTATCATACATCAAGACATTGGTTTGGCGAGTTGGAATTGCGTAAGAACGGATATTACACCCTCTATGACATCTGTAATAACGAGTATCGTATTGACAATCATATAAGCCATCAACTACAGGACAGTATCTGTCAAATAGTAGAAGAGCACCTCTCAGAGTACGACTATAGATATGATGAAAGAATGGAAGTAAAACTAATAGAAGCAAAAAACAGCCAAGTACGCACCCATATCAAGGCTCTGAAAAACGGATCTGTCATTTACGATTATGATGACAAGGAAGCGTTTATACCAACAGATTCCGTCTCATATACTCCAGGAACAATAGTTTGTGACTCCTTGGTCAGATTGGAATGGTGTATGCTGAAATCACTTAGCTATGCACACAGTGCGACTACAAATGATTCCGCAGTCTATAACATTCAGGTGACACTTGCGAGAGAAAACATGCCCAAGCCAAAGGAGGCAGAAATGCTTGTGCAAAAAATCTCATGTTTTCTGAAGAAAGTTGATATAATATCCGACAGGGTGTAGGGGCGTTGAAGTGCAAGATTA
>ERZ1026862.2328-NODE-2328-length-9891-cov-11.010167_pt1 | contig 9891 bp, 10 predicted proteins | sample MGYA00380161_ERZ1026862 | MGnify/ENA primary metagenome ERZ1026862 (study PRJEB33269, sample SAMEA4719797) | human gut metagenome | biome: human-associated habitat; feature: organic feature; material: feces | place: Cameroon | collected 2013-10 ... | reverse complement strand
TGCTGCCCATCGGCATCCTGACCTCCTATGTGCTGTGGAAGAAGGGCAAGATCCAAGTAGTGGACAAAGAGCAAAAGTAAAAATAAGTAAACAGAAAAAATGAGATAGACCTCCTCGAAAGGGAGCCTATCTCATTTTTTGTTATAAACCCTAGAAAGAATCGTGCCATGGGACAGGGGCGCGACGGCGCATTGCCGCAGTTCGGTGAAACCCCACGCTACCCGCAGAGCATGACCTTAGCAGAGAAAACGCCATCCTGATGGGTAAACGTACTTGCACCGCCGGTCTTTTCCGCAATATGCTGGACAGACTGGATGCCGATTCCGTTTCCCTTTCGTTTGGACGAGCGGAAAACCCCGTTTTTTTCCTTGATTTCACCGTCAAATGCGTTTTCCACCTCGACCAGAAGAAGCCGCTCGGCATGGACATACGCGGTGATCCTGATCTGCCGCCGGGCGGGTGCGGTGTGCAGACTGGCTTCAAATGCATTTTCCAGAAGATTGGACAACACCAGACACAGATCGATCTCGTCCACAGGAAGCGTCTGCGGCAAGTCGAGCTTGGCACAAAAGGGAACGCCCTCGCGCTTTGCAAGGGCGCAGTAATAGCCGACAACACTGTCCGCTGCACGGTTTTCGCAGAAATTCATGTCCAGATTCGGAATCCGTGAGATGGTTTTTGCAAGGTAAGCCTTCAAGCCATCCAGATCGCCTGCTTCGGCCAGTGCGGAGATCTGATTCAGTTGATGACGCATATCGTGCCGCGTCTGCCGGGCTTCTTCAATGGCAGTTTTCAGGCTTTCATAGCGTTGCTGCTGCATGGAAAGAAACTGGTTTTCCTGCTGCAATCTCGCATTCCGGTTAAGGCTGTTTGCCATCAGCAGAAAGATCATATTGAACATGAACATCAGAAACAAAAGTGCGATGCTCATAACAATATAGACCTGCAAGACCCGCCCTGTCCTGAGTGTTATCTGGTAGCGCGGCACCATGAAAAGATTTAGCAGGATGAACACCAGCGGCAGCACCCAGAACACGTACCACGTTTGCGCAAAATTTTCGTCCTCAACCATTGTGCGTACTGCGTGGGTGGCGGGATAATACGCTGCGGCAGAGATCAGCCAGCAGACCATATTATAAAAAATACAGGCACTAAAGCAGAACCATGGCTTGTCCGGCGGCAGCTGTAACCGAATCGTGATCGCCGTACCGACGGCGCGGGACAAGCTGTTTAAGCATGCGAATACTGCGCAGACCGCCAGTGCGATGGTTCCTGACTTCCAGAGAGAGATCCGCAGCGTTTTGAGATACAGAAAAATTGCTGCAAGCGTAATGAACAGCAAGGGGAACGCAGTGGAGAGACTGAAATGATAGCAAAGCAGCCCGCCGCCAAGGCATAGCCCGAGCAGCAACGGCACAACCCATGCGGCAAGCTTTGCAGGAGACTGCTTCAGATAAGAGCGCACCGGAAAATACGCGAGCAGCAGACCGGGAAACACAACGGTAAGCTCCAGGATTGGGCGCAGGATGTCCTTCAACCCACACGCCCCCTTTGCAGCAAAAACTCCATGAATGCCTGCCGGGCTGCCTTCAAAAGCTCCTGACTGACATAGACCCGGCTGCCGTCCATCATGCAGAAGGAGGAATCCTGAAAATCGGCAGCATTCTCCATGTTGATGACTGCGCCGCGGCCGCAGACGAAAAAGCGCGGGTCTTTTTTGAGCGGCTCTGTGAATGCCTTGAAGCTCTGGCGCGTGGCAAGCGTTTTACCGGCAGTGGTGCGGATGTTGATCATGTGGGCGAAATGCTCGGCGGAAATGATATCCCGATAGCGCAAACGGATGTCGCTGCCGTCCACTTTTACCGTCAAAACCGGCTCCGGGCGCGGGAGCTTCAAAAGCATTTCATCCAGCAAGCCGGAAAGCTCAGTTTCAGAAAAGGGTTTGACCAGATAATGAAACGCCCGCACCTGAAATCCCTCAAGCGCATGGTCTGTCGAGGTGGTGGTAAAAACCAGAAGGCAGTCTGCATCGGTTTTCCGAAGTTCCTTTGCCGCGTCCATGCCGCTTAGGCCGTCCATGTAAATATCCAGAAATACGGCGGTAAAACGCCGCTCTTTTTCTGCCGCCAGAAAGGCTTCTCCGCTGCCAAATTCTAAGAGCTCAGCCTCTATACCGCGCTGGCGCAGCTGCCGCTCTAAGCGCTCCATCAGCAGCGTGCGCTCGGGCTCAAGGTCGTCAACGATTGCGATTCTCATGCTGTACCAAGAAGCCATTTTCAGATAAACAGCTTCCAACCTCCTTCATAAAATCTTTCATCCTGATTATAGCACAATTGCCTTGTTCTGTCGCAGCAGAAAACGGGATTTCGTGACAGAAAAGGGACTTTCGTGCCAAATGCCTTGAAAAGACTGTGCCTGTCCGTATACTGGAGACAGAGAATCTCAACAACGGCAGAAGGAAGGAGGGACGCTGTGTACCGAATCGCCGTGCTGGCAAACAGCAGGGCGCAGGAAGCTTTTTTGGCAGAGCAGATCTTGCAGTTCTGCGCCGAGCATTGTTTGTTTCCCCAAATGGACTGTTACCACGATCAGGAAAGCTTTTTTGAGGCTGCACGCAGCAAACCGCTGACAAATGCCGTGATCGCCCTGCCGGGTGTCGATGGCTTGAATGCGGTAGAACATCTGCGCACGCTTTGTCCTCAAACACGCGTTATCTGGTGCAGCGATCTGGATTTTTCACTCCATGCCTTCCGGCTGCGTGCAGATTATTTTCTGCTGGAGCCTGTGACCGAAGCCGCTTTGCGGCAGGGCTTTTACAGCTGGCTGGATGGGAAAAAGCCGGTAGAGCAGCGCCGGGCTGACCGCAACGAACACAACAAGGAGAACGCTTTATGAAAAAGAGAAAGATCATCCATTCTGCGTTAAGCTTGTCGCTGACCGCAGCATTGTGCCTGTCTATGGCCGCCTGCGGCGGAACGCAGACGCCCGCAGACAGCGGCGCAGCTTCGCAGCCCTCTGCACCGTCCGCTGCGGTGCAGCCCTCTTCTGCGGAGCCAACCTCTGCGGCACTGCCGGTAAAGGCTCTGAGTCCCAAGCAGGTGGAGGAAAACCCCTACATGGCCAAGAGCGATGCAAATATTCATCATGACGGATACAACACTGACTCGACGGATGAGATCCTGCCGCTTGCGATCTATCCCGAAATCAATGTTTCCTACGAAACAACGAACGCAAATGCTTCTCCCGCTATCTACTTTGACAGCTACGGCCATGCCGTTGTGCCGCTGCTGGGCGGCATTGCCATCCGCGACCTGAATGCTGAAGAAACAAAGACGCTTGGCTATTTCTCCCCGAAGAAGCATGACGGCGGCGGCTACGTTATCCAGAGCTCTTATACCTTTATGGATGCGTCCAACCGCATCGTCTGCCCCACAAGCAACAACCATGTGCTGATGCTCCGTGCAACGGACGAAAACGGCAATGTGCTGCCGGAATTTGAAAAGGTGCTGGACATTGATATCAAGGCAGCCGCCGAGGCTGCGCTTGGAAAAGAGCTGACGCAGAATCTTCTGTCCGTGGTCTTTGACTACGACGGAAACCTTTGGTTTGCAACGGGCGGCTTCCGCATTTATCCGCAGCGCCAGCAGCAGGGCGTCATCGGCTATATTGCCCGTTCTGCTATTGATGCGATCCTGAACGGCGAAGAGGCAGATCTTTCAAAGGCTGTCTTTGTCTACGAGCTGACCCCCGGTGAGGGTGCCGAGAACGGCATCGCCGCCTCTAAGGACGGTGCAGTGATCCTTACTAACCAGAACTGCTATCTTCTGCGTGCAGAAGAAGGCGTAGACGTTGTGTGGTGCACGCCCTATGAGAGCGCGGGTGCAAAGGTGAGCGGCGAAGGCGATAAGACCACCGGCGGCGGTCTTGCATGGGGCGGCGGCTGCTCTCCCACACTGACACCGAACCTTGTGCTGTTCACCGACAATCAGGATATCGTAAACCTTCTTGCGCTCGATATGAAGACCGGCGAGGTCGTGGCAAGCGCCCCGGTGCTGGATGACCTGCCCGAGGGCTATCAGGTAGCCGTTGAGAACTCTGCCATCGTCTATGACGACGGCAATGGCACCGTCAGCACCATCGTCTGCAACTGGTTTGGCGCGGGCAATGCAGGTCTGGCGGACCCCAACAACGACTCCTCCATCCAGAGCTACGCCAATATTTACGACCAGAACTGGCTCATGAAGGGCAACGTTATGATCGCCCCCGGCATCGAGCGCATGGACACCGTAAAGACCGCAAACGGCTACGAGATGAAGAGCATCTGGAGCCGGAACGACCTGAGCGACACCTCCATCCTGAAGCTTTCCACCGCAACGGGCTATATCTACGGCTACGTGCAGGATGTGACCACCGGGATGTGGCAGTACATCATTCTGGATTTTGAAACCGGCGAGACTGTTTTCACAATGGATGTTTCCAACAAGTACGGCTATAACAACATGGCCATTGGAATGTATGCCGGCAACAGCGGCAATGCGCTCTACTGCCCGACAGGCTATCTGGAACTGCTTCGTTTGCAGGACCGGTTCGTTTATCTGCCCGAAATGCCCTACCGCAGGGTCGATCTTGATCAGGCAGCAAGAAATGTTCTCTCGCAGGAGCAGTTTGCGCAGGATGGCGGCGAGGGCACCGTTGCAAGCTGGCGCAATACTGTGACAGTACGTAATGTACACCCCAACACCACAGTGGCTTTCCGCATGAACAACCTGTCCGGCAGCACCTCCGGTCTGACCCTCTACGCCTATGGCGCAGACGGCAAGCTGGCAAAGGTCGATTCTACGCTGTGGTCGATCACAGATGAGGACGGAAAAGCTATGACGGAGCTTGCCGCCGGTACGCTTTATGAGCTGCGCGTGACCGTCGCCGATGGCGGCGCTCTTGACCTGAGTGAGACGGAAAAGGAAATCAAACTCTCTATTGTGCTTGGAAAATAAATCTGCTCTGGACTGGCGCAAAATAGCTTTCTGAATAAATGCACAAACCCCGGAACCTTTTTCGGAGCCGTTATGGCTCAAAAGGGTCCCGGGGTTCTGTTTTTTGTGTTATTTCTTTTTTCTGAGGAGGAGCGTCTCGTTAAATAATCTACTAGTGGGAAAAGCCTTGTATCCAACAAAGCCCTGTGGTATTCTGGAATGGTAAAGCAAAAAGAGGAGGATTTGGAAATGTTTCAGTTCCCGCGCGAAGATTTCCGGCTGCATGTGGGCTGGCGCACCATCAAAACAGCGGTAACCGCTATGCTGGTGGCCATCGTCTACTGTTTGCTGGAGCGCAACCCGGCCTTTGCCTGCATCGGTGTCATTTTTGGCCTTGGAACCGATATGCCGGATTCGATCAAAAATGGCGGCAACCGTCTGTTCGGCACTCTGATCGGCGGTCTGCTGGCGATTACGGTGTTCTGGGTGTATCTGCGGTTTTACCCGCAGGGCGGCCACAGTATGCTGCTGGCGCTGCTGCTGGGGGCGGCCATTGTGGTGCTGATCTTGCTGTGCCAGTATTTCTGGCCGGGCGGTGTGCAGCCGGGTGGCGTGGTGCTTTGCATCGTACTGTTCAGCACGCCGGTAGAAACCTACGTCGTCTACTCGCTCAACCGTATCTTCGATACGGCAGTGGGTGTCATTGTAGCGCTGCTGGTCAATTACTTCCTGCCGCGCGAGCGGGTCGTGGCGGTCTGGGAAAAGGCCAAAGGGCTTTTCCGTCCGCTTGAACATTCCTAATCAAAAGGGATGCCCGGCGCATTCTGCTTACAGAAACGGCCGTTTATTCGGCGTTTTCCGGTGTCTGCTCGGAGGGCTTTATGGTTTTGACACGCAAGGTGAAGTACAATAAATGACCTGCCCATACTACAGCAATGCAGATCCTGCCGATGGGTACATTTTTCATACAAATAAAACCGATTGCCATGATAACGGTGACCAGTGCAATGATCCTGCATTTGGTTCCCGCTGTCATGGCCTTTTTTTGCACAAAGCTGTCCAGATGCTTTTTATACAGCGCCGTACCTACAAACCAGTCGTGCAATTTTTGGGAGCTTTTTGCAAAGCAAAACAGCGTTGCCATGTAAAAGGGAACCGTTGGCAGAACGGGGAGCATAATTCCCACAGTGCCAAGTGCCATGCAAAGAAAGCCCAGTACGATCCAAACTGCTTTTAGTAATTTTTTCATCATCTTCTCCTGTTATAAAGTGTTAAGAATGAGCCCGCCATACAAAATGTTAGACACAACTAACTTTTGGCGCTTGAATAAACCGCGCATCGGCGGCTTGTCTGGAAAGATGATACGATATTCCATAAGCTTTGTCAAGATGGAAACCGCAGCTTTGCAAAACAAAAATCCTTTATGCAGCAGAGAAATAGAGCTTTGGATTTTGCCTGCTGCTTGCAGGAACCGGCAGACGGTGATAGAATGAAGTCAAATCTGCGGAAAAGCAAGGAGGAGCTGTTATGGGCATCGCAGGAAATGAATGGGGTTTTCAGGTGGGCAAGCTGCCCAAAGGTGCGCTGGATAAAATCAGCGATGTGCCGGGTGTGACGGTGGGGCACTGCACGCTGGCAGACGGCGCGATCCAGACCGGTGTAACGGCGCTGCTGCCGCACCAAGGAGACGTGTTCCACGAAAAGGTGCTGGCAGCCAGCCATGTGATCAACGGCTTTGGCAAGACCACCGGCCTTGTGCAGATCGACGAGCTTGGCACGCTGGAAACGCCCGTTTTGTTTACCAATACCCTCAGCGTGGGCACGGCGCAGACCGCACTGGTGAAGTATATGCTGGAAAAGAACCCCGATATCTGCGAGACCACCGGCAGCGTGAACCCGGTGGTCTGCGAGTGCAACGATTGCGGTCTGAACGACATCCGGGGACTTCATGTGACCGAACAGCACGTCTTTGCCGCGCTGGCAGACTGCAAGGCGGATTTTGCCGAGGGTGCCGTAGGTGCAGGGCGGGGGATGCGCTGCCACGGGCTTAAGGGCGGTATCGGCTCTGCCTCCCGGGTGGTGGAGCTGGACGGCAAGCGGTACACCATCGGTGCGCTGGTGCTCTCCAACCATGCGCTGTTTGACGACCTCATCGTGGCAGGCACACCCATCCGCACCCTGCTGGACGACAGTATCCCGCCCCACGAGGATAAGGGCTCCATCATCACGGTGCTTGCCACGGATATCCCTCTCAGCGAGCGGCAGCTGCGGCGGCTTTGCCGCCGGGCGTTGGTGGGGCTTTCCCGTACCGGGTCCTACTGCGGCAACGGCAGCGGCGAGCTCGTCATCGCCTTCACCACTGCCAACCGGATGCCGCACTATTCGGACAAGGCTCTGCTGCCCATGACCATGCTGCATGATGATGCCATCAACCCTCTGTTCCGGGCGGTTGCGGAGTGCGTAGAGGAAAGTGTCCTCAGCAGCCTGCTCCATGCCGAGACCGTCACCGGCAACCATGGCAGGACCTTCCGCAGCCTGACGGAGCTTTTGAGACAGAACGCCTGATATAACAGGATAAAAAGGGCTGCTGTCCCCGCAAAAATGCCCCGGATGCCTTGACAGATGCAGCCGCAGGGCGTATTATTTGGGCGGGAAGGCCGCTGGATGGCGGCTTTTCTCAGAAACGAAAGTTAGCTGATTCTAACTATTGCTTCTACCCTGCACAGAGGATGTGCAGGAAAAACGATGATCGTCATAAGAAACTGAAAGAAGGTACAAAAATGTTCCAGACAACCGTAGAAGTGGACGGCATGGCCTGTTCCATGTGCGAAGCGCATATCAATGACACGATCCGCAAGGAGTTCCCGGTGGAGAAGGTCTCGTCCTCGCATTCTAAGGGGAAGACCGTGGTCCTTTCCAAAGAGCCGCTGGACGAAAAGGCACTCCGCGCTGCCATTGAAGGCACCGGATACCATGTGGGCGAGATCCGCTGTGAGCCCTACGAAAAGAAGGGATTGTTCTCCTTCTTGAAAAAGTGATAGTTTATGCCCGCACATCCTCCCGGCGTAAAAGCAGCCATGCCAGAAGGAACATCGTCCCCAGCCAGAAGATGCAGCTGAAGGCAAACAGCCCGTAGCTGCCCGCCAGAGCATCCGCACTTTTGTTGGAGTTCATTCCGAGTTGCATCAGGGAATAGGGCCACAACAGCCCAAGACCCTTGGAGCTGATAAAGATGCCGGTAATGCCGCCCAGCAGCCCCAGAAAAATGGGCACGGCAAAGCTGCGGATGACCATGGCCAGCACCAGCTGTGCGGCAATGACAGCCAGCGCACCCAGTAGTCCCCGCAGTAAAAACAGAGGTAAGGTGACCGGCGGCAGCCCGGGCAGATGGGCAAATACCTTGCCGCAGAACACGAACAGCGCAAACACAAACGCATGGGTCAGCAGCGCCAGCTTTGTCACCACAGCAAACTTTGCGGCAAACAGGTCCAGCGGTGGTACGGGGCTTGCCATGATAAGGTTCCAGTTGTGCCCCAGATGTTCCAGCCGCCACAAGTAGGCAGCATAGGTGGCTACCATGGCAGGGAAGAAGAGCATGGAATAAAACAGGGTGTGCTGGGTCCACAGGCTATACCAGCCGTCGGTGAGGATCTCAAGATTTTGCAGATAATTGAAAGTGCCATAGGTGGCCGAAAGAATGGGCAGCACAAAGAACATTGCCCAGATGGGGGATGCGTGGAGTTTGCGGTTCTCCGCAAGAATACAGCGTTTCAGCATGGTTTTATACCTCCTCGTCCTGTACCTTGCGCCACGCAAGGGCAAACAGCACAGCGCCCAGCGCAAGGGTGAAGGCCAGCAGCCCCCAGTTGAAGGGTCGGGTGCCGTAGGTGACGGTGTGGGTGGCCTCGTCCCAGTTCGCCACTTCGTAGGCGCTCAGAGGGATGTAGTACCCAAAAGGCACAAAGTAACTGGCAAGCGGCGGCATAAAAGCAGAAAACAGCCCCACCAGTGCCCCTACGATGCCCACGCAGAGCGCCGGCAGGGGATTGCCCACCCACAGCATCAGCAGAAATTCGCCAAAGAAGAGCATTGCGTCCACCGCCAGTGTGCAGACGAACAGATAGCATAGCTGCCCAGTGGGAAAGGCTTCGGTATAACCATGAACGCGCCCCAGCACCGGAACGCAGGCCAGCTCCAGCACCGTGACCAGCAGCACCTCCAGTACCCCAAAGACCGCTTTGCCTGCAAACAGGCTGCGGCGGCTCTGCAGGGTGTAGAGCAGTTTGGCGGTGCTGCCTTTGATCTCCATATCCCACAGCCGGGAGGCCAGCACTGCCATCATCACCGGCATCAGAATGGCTTCAATGACGGGCAGGCTGTAAAGCAGGGCGCTGTAACCGTTGGCAAGCTCCTCCGGGTCTGCCGGGGCAAGGCCGCCCACCCACAGCACGACAATGCCGGGGATGAACAGGCAGAGAGCAAGGTCGTGCCGACGGTGGGCTTTTTGCAGTTCTGCACGGAAAGCTGCCATTTTACGCCACCTCCCCGCTGGTCTGGGTCAGGCTGAGGAAGATGTCCTCAAGGCTCTTTGTCTGTGCAGCCAGTCCAACTACGCCCACGCCTCTTTCGGCAAGGGTGCAGACCAGTGCCGCCAGCGCTTCGTCCGGCAGCGGGGGCAGCTGCAGGGTGTCCGGCTGATCTGCCGGTGCAGCGGCTTTTACTCCCTGCTGCTGTAGGACGGCTGCGGCTTTGGGTGCGTCCAGCACCCGCAGCAGAATGCCGCCCCGGCTGTGCTTTTGCAGTTGCTGCAGAGAACCCTCGAACAGCAGTTTGCCGTGGTTCAGGATGCCCACCTGATCCACAATCTGCTCGATCTCGCCCAGCAGGTGGCTGGAGATCAGCACGGTGGCTCCGGTGG
>ERZ1026862.2327-NODE-2327-length-9891-cov-48.727430_pt1 | contig 9891 bp, 8 predicted proteins | sample MGYA00380161_ERZ1026862 | MGnify/ENA primary metagenome ERZ1026862 (study PRJEB33269, sample SAMEA4719797) | human gut metagenome | biome: human-associated habitat; feature: organic feature; material: feces | place: Cameroon | collected 2013-10 ... | reverse complement strand
ATGCCGGTATCGCAGCTGCCAAGCAGATCAATGCATTCTTTGCAGATGGCTGCACCAAGTTCCAGGTAAATAAGTAATAATGACATTGAACTTTGAGATTTGAACTTTGAACTTTATGATTACCAATAATTGTATAGTTTTAGTTCGAGTCCCAAAGTTTTGTGGTTTTTGGTTATGTTAGAACGAAAAGTCGTTGAGAATGATATTTATGTTTTATCTAAGGCTTTTGCATTACGAATAGTAAATCTATATAAGTTTCTTACAGAGCAAAAACATGAATATGTAATTTCTAAGCAGCTCTTACGAAGTGGCACTAGTATTGGGGCCAATGTGCATGAAGCAAAGAATGCGCAATCTCGTCCGGATTTCTCTTCTAAAATGAATATTTCATTAAAAGAAGCAACAGAAAGTGGTTATTGGTTGGATTTGTTATATGATGCGGATTACATTACTAAAGAAGCTTATGATTCTATATCTGATGATTGTGAACATCTACAAGCTGTTTTGATTAAAATTGTAAAATCTACCAAGCATCAATAATGCTAATCATAAAGTTCAAAGTTCAAAATTCAAAGTTCAAAGTAAATAAAACATTATGGCAATAGTAAAACCTTTCAAGGGCATTCGCCCTCCCAAAGATTTAGTAGAGCAAGTTGAGTCTCGTCCATACGATGTCCTCGATTCAGAGGAAGCTCGTGCCGAGGCTGGCGATAACGAGAAAAGCCTTTATCATATCATTAAACCTGAAATCAACTTCGAACCAGGTACATCTGAATATGATCCTCGCGTCTATGAAAGTGCTGCAGAGAACTTCAAGAAGTTCCAGGAGAACGGCTGGTTGAAGCAGGATGATAAAGAACAGTATTATATCTATGCACAGACCATGAATGGCAAGACTCAGTATGGTCTTGTTGTGGGTGCATACGTAAATGATTATATGACGGGTGTCATCAAGAAGCATGAGCTCACCCGCCGTGATAAGGAAGAGGACCGCATGAAGCACGTTCGTGTCTGCAATGCAAACATCGAACCGGTTTTCTTTGCTTATCCTGATAATTCTGTGCTCAATGAGATTCTGATGCGTTATGCTGCTACAGCACCGGAGTATGATTTCATCGCTCCAGTCGATGGCTTCCGTCACCAGTTCTGGATAGTCAGCGATGATAAGGATATCGAAACCATCACCGCTGAATTTGTCAAGATGCCTAGCCTCTATATCGCCGATGGTCATCACCGTTCTGCTGCCGCAGCTTTGGTAGGCGCAGAGAAGGCGAAGCTGAATCCGAACCATACCGGTAAGGAGGAATACAACTATTTCATGGCTGTCTGCTTCCAGGCAAGCCAGCTTACCATTCTTGATTACAACCGTGTTGTAAAGGATCTGAATGGTCTGACATCAGAAGAATTCCTCGATGCTCTTACCAAGAACTTCGAGGTGATAGAGATTGATGCGATTAATGTGAATGTTTCAGGCGATGAGGAGGGTATCCCATGCTATGAGAAGATTGCCATTGATGCAGCTATCGAGCAGTTTGGCTTGGATATTCTGAAGCCTGCCGCTCTCCATTCTTTCCTCGTATATCTCGATGGTAAATGGTATGGTTTGTTTGCCAAGCCAGGAACCTATGATGATGAGGATCCTATCGGCGTGCTCGATGTAGATATCTCTTCCCGTCTGATTCTGGATGATATTCTGGGCATCAAGGATTTGCGTTCTGATAAGCGTATCGACTTCGTGGGCGGTCTTCGCGGACTCGGCGAGTTGAAGCGTCGTGTAGATAGTGGCGAGATGAAGATGGCATTGGCCTTGCATCCAGTTACTATGCAGCAGATTATGGACATCGCTGACAGTGGCAAGATTATGCCTCCAAAGGCAACCTGGTTTGAGCCAAAGTTGCGCAGCGGATTGATTATTCACAAACTTGATTAACTTTGAGCTTTGAACTTTGAGCTTTGAACTTTATGATATGTTTTTCTGTTGTTTTAAACAAAAAGGGTAATCATAAAGTTCAAAGTTCCCAGTTCAAAGTTCAATGTAAAAATATGATTGACGAATTTAAGACTATATCAGATACAGTAGGCGAGGGATATTACACCGAGAAAAGGAGTAAGTTTCTCGCCTTTGCTCACCACGTTACCACAGTTGACGAGGTGAAGGAGATTGTTGCCGGGTACCGTAAGAAATATTACGATGCCCGACATTGTTGTTATGCCTATATGCTGGGTCCGGAGCGCACCGAGTTCCGTGCCAATGATGATGGTGAACCATCTTCTACGGCTGGCAAGCCCATCCTGGGACAAATCACGAAAGCAGAATTGACGGATATTCTCATTGTCGTCATCCGCTATTTCGGAGGTGTCAAGCTGGGTACCAGCGGATTGATCGTAGCTTATCGTGAAGCTGCGATAGATGCCCTGGCGCATTGCGAGGAGGTAACGCAGCAGGTAGAGGAAATCGTAACCTATGATTTCACCTATCCGATGATGAATGATGTGATGAGGATTGTGAAAGAGATGAATCCACGCATCGTGGCTCAGACTTTCGACAATACCTGCAGCATCAAGCTGTCAATCAGGAAGAGCGAGGCTGAGCAATTGCGTACCCGCCTGAAAAAACTGTCGTTTGAATAACGGAAAATCACAGAGTTCCCACACGCCCTGAAAGAGGGTGTGTCATAAGTCCACAACGCACCCTTTTTTAGTTTTTAAAGAACGTAAGTCCGCCAGGCGTCTCGCCGGATTTGCAATCCGGCGTTAAAAAATGTCCTAACCTATTTCGGCTCTGCGGATTTGCAATCCGCAGCAAAGGAGTATGCTTTTCCTTTTATTGGGGGATTACAAATCCCCCGGTGTTTATAGGTCGAACCTTTTTTTACGGCGGATTTCAAATCCGCCGGGACGCCTGGCGGGTTTACGCTCTTGAAGACACCTAAAAAACTTTAAAACCAGGTGTTTAGTAAAGCTTTTGCCCTTACAGGGCGCCTTGTTGATTGCTATTATACCCAGGGCGTTGCCCTGGGCTAGAAGCTTCTGCCCTTTCAGGGCGTGCTGCTTCTATCCTTTTTCTTCCAATTCCTTCTGCAATCGGATGATTTCATCGCGATATTGTGCTGCCTGCATGAAGTCGAGATCCTTGGCGGCTTGCTTCATCAGAGCTGTGGTATTGGCAATGCTCTTCTCCAGTTCCTCCCTGCTCATGCTGCGGACGATAGGGTCGGCAACCATCGTGGCGCTATCTGGTTCGATATAGAAACGCTGTCTGGACCCTTCGGCTCCCTTGATGCTCTTATGCTCCATGATGCCTTTGGCTTTCTCGGCACTCTTGATGCTCTTGATGGTGGCTGCACCTGAAGCTGCTTCTTCTTCCTTGCCCATAGGCAGGGCAGAGGTGATTGCCTTCTGAATCTGCTTAGGGGTGATGCCGTGATCGGCATTGTATTTTAGCTGGATGCTTCTTCGACGGGCAGTCTCATCAATGGTCTTCTGCATGCTGTCTGTGATATTGTCCGCATACATAATCACCTTGCCATTCACGTTTCTGGCGGCACGGCCGGCGGTCTGGGTCAGAGAACGGTGACTGCGCAGGAATCCCTCCTTGTCTGCATCGAGGATGGCAACAAGCGATACCTCAGGCAAGTCTAGACCCTCGCGGAGCAGATTCACACCCACCAGTACATCATACACACCGGCTCGCAGATCGTTCATGATCTTCACTCGGTCAAGCGTTGCCACATCGCTATGGATATAGGCAGCCTTTACATTGTGGTTCAGCAGGAACTCTGTCAGCTCTTCTGCCATACGTTTGGTAAGGGTGGTGATGAGTACACGTTCATCCCGGTGGGTTCTGGTCAGAATCTCATCGAGCAGATCATCTATCTGGTTTTCGCTTGGGCGGACTTCAATCTCCGGATCGAGCAATCCCGTAGGGCGGATCAGCTGTTCTACTACCACACCTTCAGATTCTCTCAACTCATAGTCGGCTGGGGTGGCACTCACGTAGATAGCCTGATGAATCATACTGTGAAATTCCTCGAAGGTGAGCGGACGGTTGTCGAAGGCGGCAGGCAATCGGAAACCATATTCCACCAGGTTCTTCTTTCGGGCTCTATCGCCACCATACATCGCACCGATCTGCGGAATGCTCACATGGCTCTCATCTACCACCAGAAGGAAATCTTTCGGGAAGAAATCGAGCAGACAGTATGGCCGCTCTCCTTCATGTCGCCCATCGAAATATCTCGAATAGTTCTCGATGCCCGAGCAGTGTCCCAGCTCCTTGATCATCTCCATGTCGTATTCCACACGCTCCTTGATGCGCTGTGCCTTGATGCCATCGCCTATGCTCTTGAAGAATTCTTCCTGCTTCACCAGGTCGTCCTGTATCATTCTGATGGCGATTTCCTGCTGCTCCTTGCTGGTTACAAAAAGGTTGGCAGGATAAAGCTCATATTCTTCGAAGGAGGCGAGTCGGTGATAGGTGAGGGAATCTACCTCCTCGATGCTGTCTATCTCGTCATCCCACCAGGTTACTCGCAGCACATGGTCGCTGTACGCCATGAAGATATCTACCGTTTCTCCCTTTACACGGAAGTTGCCGCGCTGCAGTTCGATGTCGTTTCTTACATAGAGGGCATCTACCAGTTTCCTGAGGAACTCATTTCTGTCGAGTTGCTGTCCCCTGCGAATCTTGATGATGTTCTCCTGCATAGCTACTGGTCCACCCATACCATAGATGCATGATACGGAAGATACCACGATGACATCTTTTCTGCCTGAAAGCAAAGCGGAAACGGCACCCAGACGGAGCTTGTCGATCTCATCATTGATGGCGAGATCTTTTTCTATATAGGTATCCGTGGTTGGCAGATATGCCTCCGGCTGGTAATAGTCGTAGTAGGAAACGTAATACTCCACGGCATTATCGGGGAAGAAGCCTTTCATCTCCTGGTAAAGCTGGGCGGCAAGCGTCTTGTTATGACTCAGGATAAGAGTCGGCTTGCCCACGTTGGCTATCACGTTTGCTACGGTGAAGGTCTTGCCGGAACCGGTTACGCCAAGCAACACCTGTGCGGGCTCTCCCTGCTGGATGCCTTCGGTGAGTTGTCGGATGGCTTGCGGCTGATCACCCGTCGGTTGATATTCTGATGTGATTTTAAAGTCCATAATCTCTGTTTTTGGGTGCAAAAATACAAAAAAAACGGCATTAATCGTTATAAAGATTAATTATTTGCGAAAAAATGTATTTTTTCTTTTGATAATAAGCAAATTATCTGTAACTTTGCATCCACAAAAGTAATAATATGAAGAAATCAATACTAATCGCAGCTAGTGTAGCATTGCTTCTTACTGGCTGTGCGAGCGAATATAATCAGGTATATAAGGCAGCAACACCTACCTATAAGTACGAGTATGCCAAGCAGTGTTTTGCACAGGGCAAGTATTCTCGTGCCATTCCTCTGTTGCAGGAAGTTGTAACCATGAAGAAGGGTTCAACTGAGGGCGAGGAGTGTCTCTATATGTTGGCGATGGCTGAGTATGGCTTGAAGGATTACGAAACGGCATCAGAGTATTTCAAGAAATATTATGCCAGCTATCCGAAGGGACAGTATGCAGAGATGGCGAAGTACTTTGTGGGCGAAAGCCTCTATCAGAATGCTCCGGAGCCTCGACTCGACCAGAGTACTACTTATACTGCGATTACAGCCTTCCAGGAGTTCCTCGATCTCTTCCCGGATGCTCATCTCAAGGCTCAGGCAACCAACCGTCTCTTTGCCTTGCAGGATCTCCTGGTAGAGAAGGAGTATAAGAGTGCACGCCTGTACTTCGATATGGGTACTTACTTCGGCAACTGCACCAACGGCGGCAACAATTATGAGGCTTGCATCGTTACAGCGCAGAATGCCCTCAAGGATTATCCTTACAGCAACAAGCGCGAGGAATTTGCTACACTCATCATGAAAAGCAAGTATGAACTGGCGAAGATGAGTGTTGAGAGCAAGCAGCTGGAGCGCTATCAGGATGCTGAGGATGAATGCTATGGCTTCATCAATGAGTATCCGGATTCTAAGGAGCGTGCCACTGCCGAGAAATATATCGAGAAGTGCAAGGCTTTCGAGAAGGCACATCCTGAGGATACACTCGACAAGCTCGCAGGCGACAACAGATAATGCCCTCACAGCTTACCAGTAGGAGAAACGATAGATAAAAATAGAATAATATATATAGTACTATAAATTATGGATTATAAGAAATCAAAAGCACCAGTTAACACAGTTACTCGTAACATCATGGATCTCTGTGATGATACGCATAACATTTACGAGAGTGTTGCAATCATCGCTAAGCGAGCTAACCAGATCTCGCTTGAGATTAAGCAGGACTTGAGCAAGAAACTCTCTGAGTTTGCTTCTTACAACGATTCTTTGGAAGAGGTCTTCGAGAACCGTGAGCAGATTGAGATCTCTCGTTTCTATGAGAAGTTGCCAAAGCCAACTTTGATTGCTACAGAGGAGTTTGTAGAGAAGAGCATCTATTGGCGTGATCCAAGTGTGCCAGCTCACTCTTCTGATGAGGATGAACTCTAAACAAGACAGGTAGAGTTATGATACAGCGTAAACAAACCCTGTTTTTGCTTTTAGCTGTTATTGTATGTGCGCTGGGTCTGTTCTTTCCTATTGGCAGTATAGCGCCAGAGGGAATGGGAACAGACAGTATGGTTTACAATCTGGGTGTGGTGACAGGCGAGGGCGGTCTTGCTATCTCTGCCACCTGCATCCCTCTATTTGTCCTGCTCAGCGTAACAGCAATCTTATCGTTGGTAACGATATTCCTTTATAAGAATCGCAAGGTACAGATGAGTATCTGCAAATGTACCATGCTGCTTCAGGTACTGTGGGTGATTGATTATGTCCTGATTCTCTTGGGTATCATTCCTATTCCAGAGGTTCAGGGCAAGATGGGCATCGAGTTCGCAGCCTGTCTGCCAATCGTCAGCCTGATACTTGTTGCTATGGCATATAAGGGTGTAAATGATGACGAAAAGCTGGTAAAAGCCGCTGATCGCATCCGATAAAGCCCTGATTCTTAAAAGAAATGCTAAAAAAGCCTATAAAATAGGAGAAAAATTTGTGGGTACCAAATAAAAGTAGTACCTTTGCACCCGCTGTCACGAGATGACAGCATAAAATTCAAACCTCATTAATAATTAAATTAAAATTAGATTTAAAAAATGGCAACAAAAATCAGATTGCAGCGCGGCGGTCGTAAGAACTATGCTTTCTATAGCATCGTAATCGCTGACGTTAGAGCACCACGTGATGGTAAATTTACTGAGAAGATTGGTACTTTCAACCCTAACACCAATCCTGCTACTGTAGATTTGAATTTCGAGCGCGCTCTCTACTGGGTAGAGACAGGTGCACAGCCAACAGACACAGTTCGCAACATCCTCAAGGGCGAGGGCGTTTACTTGATGAAGCACCTCAAGGGTGGCGTTAAGAAGGGCGCATTCGACGATGCTGAGGCTCAGAAGCGTTTCGACGCTTGGAAGAATGGCAAGGACGCTAAGGTTTCTGCTGTTCGCGAGGGCGACGCTAAGGCTAAGAAGGAAGCTGCTGCTAAGGAGCTCGAGGCTGAGAAGAAGATGAACGAGGCAATCGCTAAGAAGGTAGCTGAGAAGAAGGCTGCTGCTGCCGCTGCTGCTGCAGAGGCTGCTGCTGAGACTGAGGCTACAGAGGAGGCTCCAGCTGAGGCTTAATCTTCTAAAAGAATCTTCTTTGGAGATTGAAAAGTATAAAGGTCGATTACTCTTATTTAAGGGTGTCGGCCTTTTTTTGTTGCCTGTTTTTACAATAAATCCCCTGTTTTTACAATAAATATCCTGGATTTGCGTTAAAGTATTATGGGAAAGACTAAGAAAATGGATGAAAGACTGGATTCTGAAAAGAACAGCTATTCGCATATATTGAAATATACCGGATTGTTTGGAGGAGTACAGGGGCTGAATATGCTCGTTGGCGTAGTCAGGAATAAATTTACCGCTATGTTCCTGGGACCTTCTGGTATGGGATTGCTGTCTCTTTTCAATTCTACTTCCAATTTCCTTTCTTCTGCTTCCAATCTCGGTATTCCTACCAGTGGCGTTAGAGTGGTTTCTGAGGCAGATGCCGGAAACGGGATAGACCAGGCTGTTGCCCAGGTCCGTTCACTCTGTCTGCTTTCTGCTTTTCTGGGTGCTTTGATTTGTGCTCTTTTAGGCCCCTTGCTTAATCTCTTCACCTTTTCGTGGGGAAATCATACCCTGCATTTCATATTGTTGGCTCCTACTATCTTCTTTACCATATTAGCTGGTGGCGAGACGGCTATTCTCAAAGGATTGGGTAAACTCAAAGCATTGGCGGTGCAGTCTTCTTTATTAGCGCTTTTGTCTTTGCTGTTTTCTGTACCCATCTATGGCTACTTCGGAGAGCAGGGTATTCTCGTAGTACTTTTTCTGTTGGCATTAAGCCAATGGTTTCTTGCCTTTTGGTTTTCACGTAAGGAAAAGCCGTTTCGCTTGTGCTTTTCCAGGAGCCAGTTGGTTCAAGCTTTCCCCATGGTTCGTCTGGGGCTTTCGTTCGTCTTGGCTGGAATGATGAGTAGTGGGGCAGAATTTCTGGTAAGAGCCTTTCTCAATCAGCAGGGAGATCTCGCCGTGGTTGGACTTTTCAATTCCGGTATTACCCTGGTGCTGGTGTACGGTGGTATGATCTTTTCGGTGATGGAAACCGATTATTACCCCCGTCTTTCTGCAGTAAAGAGTGAGGAGAATGGTAGGGGTGAGTCGGAAAACCGTAATCTGATAGTAAACAGACAGTTAGAGATGAATATTCTTTTGATGGGTCCAATCATCATTGCCATTATCCTGTTGCTTCCTATCGCCATACCATTATTATACAACAGTCAGTTTCTTGGTGTCTTGGGTATGACTCAGATTGCTGCAGCAGGGTTATTATGGAAGGCTTTTTATCTGCCGCTGGAGTATATACCTTTGTCTAGGGGTGAGGCTCGGATATTTCTGGTTCAGGAATGCTGTTGCGTATTATTGCTCATCGTCTGCGAAATCATCGGCTATCTATGGTATGGTCTGGATGGTTTGGGAGCGGGTATTGTAGTAGCCTATGTTCTGGAGTCGATAGGAGTCTTTGTTTTCTGTCATTTTCATTATGCCTATCGGTTGAGTTTCCTGGCAGGCAAGCATCTGGTGGTCCATCTTCTGAATCTGCTGTTGATAGGAGGTGTAGTATGGTTGTGGGATGCAGATTCCTGGGGCTATTGGCTGCTGGGGCTTTTCCTGTTCCTGGATTCTCTGGCGTATAGTCTTACGAAAATTCACCGTTCGTTGAAGCAGTAGAATATACAAAGCTTTTGCCCTTTCAGGGCGTCTTGCTGATTGTTCTCATACCCAGGGTGATACCCTGGGCTAGGAGCTTCTGCCCTTTCAGGGCGTGTGGAGGAGGTGCTTACTTAAGCTTAGTAAATAATATTACAAGTCTCAGAAAGTCAAAATAATCTTTAAGGAGAAATATTTCTACCCTTAAAGAAAAATATATTTTTCCTTAAGGATAATTTTATTTTTCCTTAAGGGAAAATTTTGAGTCTCTACTTTCCTTATTTTACGGGGTTTTAAGTATAAAGATTAGAATATGGAATTTTTCTTACACAATATTGGGTTGTTGTATGTACCTCAAATAAGAGATTGGTATTCTTCCATATCGTTGATATGAATATAAAAAATCCCTGTAACTTATCAAGTTACAGGGATCATTTATACTTATTGCTTTGTTATCTCAAAGAAATTACTTCTTGTTGATAGCGAGGTCGATAGCTACAGCGATAGCAACAGTAGCACCA
>ERZ1026862.2321-NODE-2321-length-9910-cov-3.091121_pt1 | contig 9910 bp, 10 predicted proteins | sample MGYA00380161_ERZ1026862 | MGnify/ENA primary metagenome ERZ1026862 (study PRJEB33269, sample SAMEA4719797) | human gut metagenome | biome: human-associated habitat; feature: organic feature; material: feces | place: Cameroon | collected 2013-10 ... | reverse complement strand
GAACATATACAAATATTTTCATTGATGTGTTATTTTAATGTCTTTCAATATTAATTGCACTGTGTTAAACTATTAATAATAGATAGTCAGAAGATATATAGTCTTAAGTAAGGCAATGAAATATAAAATGTGGCATAATTGCGCAGGATTGGAGTAGATATGAACGGAAAAGAAAGAGTTAATTTATTCAAGGTAATCGAGAAGATGAATCTTGTTAATCTTACACCTGATATTGATGTTAAGGGAATATGGATTCACGTTCCAGAATTTAACAGGCCAGCGTTACAGCTCACCGGATTTTATGACCAGTTCGATAATGACAGAATACAGATTATAGGTAATGTAGAATATGCTTATCTTAAGAGCCTTTCAGAAACAGAGCGTTATGAAAGATATATGCAGTTGTTATCAAGCAATATTCCCTGCCTTATCTTCTGTAGGAATTTAGAGCCGGAGGCAGAGATTATAGAGCTTGCAAAGAAATATCAGATTCCAATATTAAAGTCTGCTGAGTCAACATCTTCATTTTCAGCAGAAGTTATAAGATGGCTTAAAGTACAGCTTGCACCTTGTATAGTAATACACGGTGTATTAGTTGATGTATATGGCGAAGGTGTGCTTATTACAGGTGAGAGTGGTATAGGTAAGAGTGAAGCAGCACTTGAGCTTATAAAGAGAGGCCACCGTCTTGTAACAGATGATGCTGTCGAGATTAGAAAAGTAAGTGATGAAACATTAGTTGGTTCAGCACCCGGAGTTACTAAGTATTTCATAGAGTTAAGAGGTATTGGTATTATTGATGTAAAGACACTTTTCGGTGTAGAGAGTGTTAAGGAAACTCAGGAGATTGATATGGTTATCAAGCTTGAGGACTGGAATAAGGACAAGGAGTATGACAGACTTGGACTCGAAGAAGAATACACAGAATATCTTGGCAATAAAGTAGTGTGTCATTCGCTTCCAATAAGACCAGGACGTAATCTTGCAGTAATAGTTGAGGCTGCGGCTGTAAACCACAGACAGAAGAAGATGGGTTACAATGCGGCTAAGGAGTTATATAGAAGAGTACAAGAGAACCTTATGAGGGGTGATGATGAAGATGAGTTTATTTAAGGATATAGTTCTTGGCATTGATATAGGTGGAACAACCTGCAAATGCGGCGTGTTCACAACAGATGGCACGCTTGTATACAAGGATGAGATACCAACAAGGAAAGATGAGGGTGGAAGTCTTATTTTATCAGACATTAAAGAACATATTCCAGAGCTTGTGAAAGCGGCAGGACGAAGCTGTGATGAGATTAAAGGTGTTGGAATAGGTGTTCCAGGTGCAGTAAGAGAAGATGGAACAGTCAACAAATGTGTTAATCTTGGCTGGGGTGTATTTAACGTTGCACAGACTTTTAAAGATATGACAGGCTATGAAGTTAAAGTTGGCAATGATGCCAATATGGCGGCACTTGGTGAATACTGGATGGGAAGTGCGAAAGCATATTCAAGCGTTGTATTAGTTACAATAGGAACAGGTGTTGGCGGCGGAGTTATAATTGACGGTAAGCCAATATGCGGATACAATGGTGCTGCGGCAGAGATAGGACATCTGCCTATAGTAGAGGAGGAGACAGAATACTGTAACTGCGGTAATAAGGGCTGCCTTGAGCAGGTGGCATCAGCAACAGGCATAGTCAGAACAGCGACAAGAATGTTAAATGCAACCGATGAGCCATCGGCACTTAGGGCACTTCCTTATATATCTGCTAAGGCAGTATTTGATGAAGCCAAATCAGGAGATGCGTGTGCCATAAAGATTGTTGATTATGTATGCAGATATTTAGGAAAAGGCATTGCCTGTGCTTCTGCTATGACTGATACAGAGGTTATATGTATTGGTGGCGGAGTATCAGCGGCAGGTGATTATCTTATAGAAAGAGTTGCTAAGTATTACAAAGAATACGCATTTCACGCGTGCAAGAATACTAAGATAGTTAGGGCTGAACTTGGTAATGATGCAGGTATGTATGGAGCTGCCAAGCTGGCATTAGGTTAATATAAAAGATTGGAGAGTAAGAAGCTTATGGATAACAATGAGCTGTTAGATAATCTTAAATTAATTGTAGGTGACACACAGGTAAGAACTGGTGAACCTATGAATATTCATACTACATTTAGAATTGGAGGCTGTGCAGATTATTATGTACAGCCATCTTCTATTGAGGAGTTACAATCATTAATTCAATTTTTGAATAAATCAGACATCGAATACTGCGTTATAGGTAACGGAAGCAACCTTTTAGTATCAGATAAAGGAATAAGAGGAGTTGTAATACAGCTTTCAGATACATTTGACGAGGTAGAATATATTGATGATGTTACTGTAAAGGTTATGTCAGGAATGATGTTGTCAAGACTCGGTAACAAGCTGGCAGATAAGGGACTTGCAGGCTTTGAATTCGCAACGGGAATACCGGGAAGCGTAGGCGGTGCAGTTAGAATGAATGCAGGTGCATATGGTGGAGAGATTAAAGACATAATAGTTAGTGCCGATGTACTCGACCGAAGCGGCAGGCTTATAAGCCTTAGCAGGGACGAACTTGAGTTAGGTTATAGAACAAGCTGTATAGCGGCTATGGATTATATAGTTGTCAGTGCTGTGTTCAGATTACAGAAAGGTGATACTGACACAATCAAGGCACTTATAAAGGAACTTGCTGTTAAGAGAAGAGCTAAGCAGCCTTTGGAATATCCTAGTGCAGGAAGTACATTTAAACGTCCACAAGGCTTCTTTGCAGCTAAGCTTATAGAAGATGCAGGACTTAAAGGAGTGTCAGTTGGCGGAGCAATGGTTTCAGAGAAACATTCTGGTTTTGTTGTTAATACAGGCAATGCAACAGCAAAGGATGTGTGTATGCTTACTGATATGGTTAAGGATAAAGTTAAACAGCAGTCAGGTGTAGATCTTGAACTGGAGGTTATAAAGCTCGGAGATTTTAGTTAAATGCCGTGGAGGAACTTATGAAGATAGTTATTGTAACGGGAATGTCAGGTGCAGGTAAATCAACAGCATTAAATATGCTTGAAGATGAGGGATATTATTGTGTTGATAATATGCCTATATCGCTTATACCTAAATTTGCGGAGCTGGCAGACTGTCAGGAACAGGATAACGGATATAATAATATAGCATTAGGCGTTGATATAAGAAGCGGACATTCTCTTGCAGAGTTCGAGTCCGTACTTGATTATATGAAAAAACGCCAGTATAACTATAAAATATTATTCCTTGAATCTAGTGACGAAGTGCTTGTAAAGCGTTATAAAGAAACGAGAAGGACACATCCGCTTGCGAAGGATGGACGAGTTGACAGAGGTATTGAGCTTGAGAGGAAACAGTTAAAGTTCCTTAAGCAGAGGGCAGATTATATTGTTGATACAAGTACGCTTCTTACAAGAGAATTAAAGCAGGAGTTACAGAAGATAATTCTTGAACGTAAGGAGTATAACAATTTATTTGTAACTGTGCTGTCATTTGGCTTTAAATACGGAATACCAGTAGATGCAGATATTGTATTTGATGTAAGATTTCTGCCTAATCCATATTATGTTGAAGAATTAAGGCCGCTTACAGGCAATGACAAACCAATACAGTCATTTGTAATGAAAGCACCAGAGGCGAAAGAATTTCTTAATAAGGTAGATGATCTTATACAATTTCTTCTTCCTAACTATGTAAAAGAGGGCAAGTCAAGCCTTGTTATAGCTGTTGGCTGTACAGGAGGAAAGCACCGTTCAGTAACACTTGCCAATGAGCTGGCGGCAAGAATAGCAAGTACACCATATGGCTGTAAAGCTGAACATCGTGATATAGACAAAGATGCTAAGAGAAAGGGAGATAAGTAATGTCGTTTTCTTCAGATGTTAAAGAAGAATTAAGCACCAGAATTGATATGGCAAGACACTGCCAGATAGCTGAATTTGCTGCGATTATGGGAATGTCAGGACGTATCAGGAGAGCATCGGGCAAAAGAATGCAGATAGAGATGTCTACTGAGAACGAGATTGCAAGATACAAGTTTATAGTATTATTAGAGCAGATATTTGATATTGATACAGGCGATATAATATATGTTTCAAAGAGCAGTCGTGACACAACAATCAGAATAGAAAATCAGGAATATGTCGCTAAAATATTGCAGACACTTAAATGGGCTGATGAAACATTTGATAATATTGAACCTGTATTTGTTGACCCAAGAATAGTGCAGAAGGACTGCTGTAAGAAAGCATTTATAAGAGGTGCATTTATAGCGGCAGGTTCTATAAGCGATCCTAATAAGTTCTATCATTATGAAATAGTATGCGACTATGAAGAAGATGCACAGTGCCTGTGTGATATGCTTATATTCTTCGGGCTTGATGCTAAGATTACAGTCCGCAAGAATGATTATATAGTATATATGAAGGAAGGCAGTAATATAACAGATGTGCTTAATCTTATGGGAGCATATGTTTCGCAGATGAATCTCTACAATGTTATGATTCTTAAAGAAATGCGTAATGACGTGAACCGTAAGGTTAACTGCGAAACTGCGAACCTTAACAAGACGGTTGCCGCTGCGGTAAAGCAGACTAAGGACATAATATATATAAGGGATACAGTTGGTCTTGGAAGCCTTAAGGACAGCTTAAGACAGGTTGCCGAGGTAAGGCTTGAACACGAGGATATGAACCTTAAAGATATAGGTGCATTGTTAGACCCGCCTGTTGGCAAGTCGGGTGTCAATCACAGACTCAGAAAGATAAGCGAATACGCAGAACAGTTAAGACTTGAAAGAGGGGATTGACAACAAGCGTATAATAAAAATTAGGTAAGGTAAATTATTAGTTAAATGTATAGACAGAATGGAGGATAATATGACAAAAGTAGATATTATATCAGGATTTTTGGGAGCAGGTAAGACTACTCTTATTGCAAAGCTTTTAAAAGAAGGACTTGCTGGTGAGCAGGTTGTGCTTATAGAAAATGAATTTGGCGAGATAGGTATTGATGGCGGTTTCTTAAAGGATTCAGGCGTTGAAATCAGAGAGATGAATTCAGGCTGCATATGCTGTTCTTTAGTTGGTGATTTCGGAACATCTTTAAAGGAAGTTGTTGAGAAGTACCACCCAGACAGAATTATTATCGAACCATCAGGTGTTGGAAAGCTTTCAGACGTTATTAAGGCTGTAAAGGATCTTCATATTGAGAATGAAATCCGTTTAAACAGTGCTTCAACAGTAGCCGATGCTTCTAAGGTAAAGGTATATATGAAGAACTTTGGTGAGTTCTTTAACAACCAGATTGAGCACGCTGGAACTATTATTCTTAGTAGAACACAGAATGTGTCAGAAGCCAAGTTAAAGACAGATATTGAACTTATCAGATCACTTAATAAGGATGCTCATATTATAACAACTCCTTGGGATGATATTGATGGCAAGCAGATACTTGATGCTATGGAAAATGTTACTAATCTTGAACTTGAAATGCTTGCAGAGGCAGCAGCAAAGGTGGCAGAGGAACACGAACATCACCATCATCACGATGGCGAGTGTGGCTGCGGACACGACCACCACGATGAAGAGCATGAACATCACCATCACGATGGCGAGTGTGGCTGCGGACACGACCACCACGATGAAGAACACGAACATCACCATCATCACGATGATGAATGTGGCTGCGGACATGACCACCACGATGAAGAGCATGAACATCATCATCACGATGGCGAGTGTGGCTGTGGACATCATCACGAGCATGGTCATCACCACGCCGATGAAGTATTTACAAGCTGGGGTGTAGAAACTCCTAACAAGTATGACAAGGAAGAACTTTCAGAGATATTAAGAAAGCTTTCTGAGACAGATGATTATGGTAACATCTTAAGAGCTAAGGGTATGCTTCCTTGCACAGATGGTAAGTGGATGTTCTTTGACCTTGTACCAGAAGAATATGAAATCAGGGAAGGTAAGCCTGATTTTACAGGAAGAATATGCGTAATAGGAGCAGAATTAAAAGAAGATGCTCTTAAAGAATTATTTAATGTTTAATTACGGAAGTTAAAGTACTGGACAATCCGCAGACAACACAGACTGGGGGCATAAGCCCCCAGTGTTATATATAGTTAGAATAGATGGAGGACATATAATGGCACAGGAAGAGTATCAGATTCCTATATTTTTAATAAATGGCCAGTTAGATAGTGGCAAGACCAGATTTATCTCAGATACTATAGCAATGGGACAGTTTGCAGAGGCAAAGAATAAGCTCCTTATCGTATGTGAGGAAGGCGAAGAAGAATACAGCGAGAAGCTTTTAAAAGATAATGGTGTGGATATGGTAGTTCTTGAAAAAGAAGAATTAACAGAAGCCAAGCTTAATGAACTTGATAAAGAGTATGACCCTTGGATAGTAATTGTTGAGTATAATGGTATGTGGGATCCAGCCCTTCTTATGGGAACAGCTAAGCCAAGAGGCTGGGAGATATACCAGTCAATAACACTTATTGATGCTACAGCATTCAATCTTCAGTGGAACAATATGAGATCAATAATTGCAGAGACTGTTAAGTATACAGATATGGTTATATTTAACAGATGTAAGTCAGGTATGGATCTTGGAAGCTACAGAAGAAGTATGAGAGCACTTAATAACACACTTCAGATTGTATTTGAGGACGATAAGGGAGAGATGATGTCAATTGCAGAACAGCTTCCTTATGATGTTAATGCGGATATTATCGAGGTTGATGATGCTGATTATGGAATATGGTATATGGATGTATCAGAAAGACCAGATGTATATGTTGGCAAGAAAGTAAGATTTAAGGGTCAGGTATTAAAGAATAAATATTTCAAAGATAAGAACTTTGTACCAGGACGAAAGGTTATGACATGCTGTGCTGAGGATACACAGTTTATTGGCTATATAAGCTTTTATAATAACATTGCTTCTTTAGAGAATAGACAGTGGATAATGGTTACAGCAACAATCAAGAATGAATTCCAGATGGCATACAAGAAGAAAGGACCTGTTCTTTATGTAGAAAAGGTTGAAAATGCAGAGCCACCAGTGGAAGAGATGGTTTATTTCTAGGATTGCAGTGTAGAGAAAATGGAATGTTCTATTATACATTTTTGAATAAATCGGACATATATAACAATTAGTAATACGGCTGGAGAGAACAATGATACAGGATATATTTCCTAATAGACTTGATAACCAATATGTAGAATGCAGTCCGCAGGATAATGATGTAATCTTCTTCTTTGAGGGTTCATCACTTCTTGCGAAGTATATTAAAGAAGATACATTAACTTATCCACTGTACAAGCAGTTCATACAGGGGATAAAGACAGGCATATCAAAAGATTCTGTTGATAATTATTCATTTACATACCTTTTATCTGTAGATGATACGAAATATTTTCTTGCACAGAGAAAAGGCGAATTATTAAGAGGACAATATGCTGGTGAAATGGCAGATTCCAAAGTGCATAAAGAGTATACATCAGTAGTGGAAGGATTTTCATTTGTCGGGGTAGATTCATTTAGGAAAGCTAAACCAAAAGCTACAGCATTTGCTGCGATAACAGCATATCATCTATATGGCTGGTACAGGGACAATCATTATTGTGGAAGATGTGGCAGACCTACAATACACGATAATAAAGAGCGTATGGTAAAGTGTCCGGTATGTGGCAATATGGTATTCCCAAAGATAAGTCCTGCGGTTATCGTGGCAGTTACAGATAACGACAGAGTACTGCTTACAAAGTATGCAGGAAGAACATATAAGAATTATGCTTTAGTCGCGGGCTTTAATGAGGCTGGAGAGACAATAGAGCAGACAGTCAGGCGTGAGGTAATGGAAGAAGTAGGACTTAAGGTCAAGAACCTTAAATATTACAAGAGCCAGCCTTGGGGACTTAGCGGTTCACTGCTTTCAGGGTTTTTTTGTGAGCTTGATGGTGATGATAAAATCACATTGCAGGAAGATGAATTATCACTTGGAACGTGGGTTAAGGCAGACGACCTTGACTTAGAAGATGATGGAATAAGTCTTACAAGAGAGATGATATTAAAATTCAAAAAAGAGCATACAATTATTCAGTCTAATTAGAATAATACACAATTATTAAGCATAGAATTATCCCAAACATATGTGGGGTGGTTCTATGCTTAATTGGTTATGGGGCTTTATGATTATCATAGGAATAGTATACGCCCTTATCACAGGTAATATAGAAAGTGTCACGCAGGGGGCATTTGTTTCCGCCAAGGAAGCTGTCACATTATGTATAACTATGTTCGGTATTATGTCATTCTGGTGCGGTCTTATGGAAATAGCAGAAAAATCAGGACTTATAGACAAGTGCAGATACATGATAGAGCCTCTTATAAAATGGCTGTTTCCGGGGGTTCCAAGCAGCTCCAAAGCATTTGGCTATATAGTTACCAATATGATATCTAATTTTCTTGGACTTGGCTGGGCGGCTACACCGGCAGGAATAAAGGCTATGAAAGAGATGGCAGTGCTTAATCAGAATAAGAATATAGCAAGCTGTGATATGTGTACATTTCTTGTGATTAACATTTCTTCAATTCAGTTAATTCCAGTAAATATAATAGCATACAGAAGCCAGTACAAAAGTCCTGACCCGACCGCAATACTATTTCCCTCAATAATAGCAACAACTATAAGCACGTTTGCGGCTGTTATATTTTGCAGGGTTATGACAAGGAGGGAGCGATGATAACTAAGATTTCAGCGTATATAATGCCGCTTGTCATATTGATTATTGTTGGATATGGAATGTACAAAAAGAGTGATAATTACGATAACTTTGTAAATGGTGCAGAGGATGGAATGAGGACAGTGGTTTCAATAGCACCTACACTGATTGGGCTTATGGTGGCGGTCGGAGTATTAAGAGCTTCTGGATTTCTTGATTTTATAGCTGGACTTTTAAGCGGTGTGTGCGGAAAGCATAGTTCCGCTTATTATAGTAAGGCTGTTCAGTTCGTCAGCCGCAACCGGACTTAGCCTTGATATATTCAAGCAGTTCGGAACAGACTCATATACAGGACTTATAACATCTATACTTATGGGGTGTACAGAAACAGTATTTTACACAATGTCAGTATATTATATGGCGGCTCGCATTAAAAAAACGCGCTGGACACTTGCTGGTGCATTAATTGCAACAGCGGCAGGCATAGCTGCGAGTGTCATTCTTGCGCGTTATTGTTAATTATTATTTTTTCAGATTTTTCATAGCAATATTGATGTCTACATTGCCTGATACACCATTTATTGAACCTGTGCTTGTATACTGCCACATAGCGTATCTGTAGGGATAATATGGAGAGGCAGTCTGATAACCGGCGAACCATTTATCATAACCTTCAAGTCTTTCAAGTTCAACATTATCCATAAAATACAAAAGATTACTGTAGATTAATGGAGTATATCCAGCGGCTTTAATTGTGTCGCAAAATGCGATTATTACGTCAGTTAATTCACTAGCCGAAAGATTTTCCTGACGGAAGCTGTCATTTTCTATAGCTTCTACGTCAATAGCGATTGGGTATGTAATGTTATAAGGCTTTACAAGAGTAAGTACATAGTTGGCTTCTTCGATAGCTTCCTCTTTGTTAAGAGCCTGTGAATAGAAGTATACACCGACATCTATATTATTCTTGATAGCATTAGTTGTGTAAGTATTAAATGAAGTATCTTCAACAAGAAGTCCTGAGCCATAAGCCCTGTAGCCACATCTAATCATAGCAAAATCCACACCGGCGGCTTTAACCTTGGCAAAATCCACATCAGAATTGTGCTTTGATAAATCAATTCCTGTATATGTC
>ERZ1026862.2319-NODE-2319-length-9917-cov-54.234841_pt1 | contig 9917 bp, 7 predicted proteins | sample MGYA00380161_ERZ1026862 | MGnify/ENA primary metagenome ERZ1026862 (study PRJEB33269, sample SAMEA4719797) | human gut metagenome | biome: human-associated habitat; feature: organic feature; material: feces | place: Cameroon | collected 2013-10 ... | reverse complement strand
TCCACAGCCTTGTCATACTTCTGATAATAGAGGTAGAAACGGGCTGCGAAAGCGGCAGCAGAAGTAGATGTGAAGTGGAACTTTGGCTTGTCGTAGATAGAACCTACCAGCTTCAAGCCTTCCTGCAAGTCCTTGTCAATCTTGGCATAGAGCTCGGCAAGGGTACCACGGTCGTACTTCACGTGTACATTGGTCTCAGCCACCTCTGGGTAAGGAAGTCCCAGGTCGGAGGCAGCAGTGGTCTCGTCGTAAGCCATGCAGAATACGTTGGCCAACTGGAACATGGCATAGGCACGACACAGAAGAGCCTCACCCTTCTGAGCAGAATAAGAGCTCTGGTCTGCCTGACTGTTGATGTGCTCCAGCGCGATATTGGCTGTGGTAACGGCATCATAGTAGGTTGACCAGTAAGTAGAAGGAGCCTCATAATCACTGGTTTCTGTAATGTCGTCCCATTCGTATGCCTGCTGCTGGAAACGACTGGCAGCATCCCAACCGGTATTCAGGTTACAATCGGTATTGTCAGAATACATCTCCAGCAGATAGGCTGGATGCACCTGTGGGTAGGCATTAACCAGGAGCTTCGACACATCGGTAGGGCTCTGCAGGTCCAGACGGCTATCTGGCTGCTTGTCCAGATAATCGTTGCAGGAAGTCATGCCAGCCGACAGTGCCAACGCTACAATGGCGATATATAATTTCTTTATTTTCATTTTTATTTTCTACAATAATTAAAGTCCAAGTTTCAATGTAAGAGTAAACTGCTTTGGCATTGGTGAAGCCACACCACCCGCATTCATGAACTCAGGATCCTGACCGTTCAGCTTCTTGTCTGCATAGAGCAGCATGAGGTTGGTAGCCTGAAGCTTCAATGAAATGTTGTTCACCGGTGATTTTTCAAACCAGCGGTGTGGGAAGTCGTATGCCAATGAAATTTCCTTCAGGCGGATGAAGTCACCCTTGGCTGTGCGAACAGATGTATAGTTGTAAGCATTGTAGGCAGTAGCAAGCAATGTGCTGTTCTGCTCATACTCATAACGGCTCACTACACCAGGCACATTGGTAACATTCTCATCACCAGGCTGCATCCAGCGGTTCTTGAAGTTGTGGGTCATTGATGTCAAGTCGTTATACTTGGCTTTGAAAACCGGGTCAAGACGCACCACGTTGCCGAAGGCGTATGTAAGGAATACGTTCAGATGGAAACCCTTATAGTTAAAGGTGTTACCCAGGGAACCATTGTAGATAGGGTCTGTAGAACCCTCGTAAATCAGATAGTCTGTATTGTCACGCTCCTGGAAGTTGAGGTCACCCACGGTAGCCTGGCCCTTCTCGTTGATGCATACAGGATTGCCCTTCTCGTTGATGCCCACGAATGGGATGGAGAACAAGGCACGGGCTGGATAACCCTGCTTCGCAAAACCGTTACCCTGAACCAGGTCGATGACGCGACCCTGATTGTAGAGGTCGGTAATCTCTGTGCGGTTGTGAGAGTAAATCAGACTGGTCTGCCAGCTGAAATCATTGGTCTTCACGTTGGTAGAAGAGATGCTCAACTCCTCACCCCATGACTTCATGGAACCCACATTGGCATAGGCTGTGCCATAGAGCTGGGTAACGGTAGGAGCAATCTCATCGAAGTTGCGACGCTGATATACATCGAATGTAACGTTCAGACGGTTGTTGAAGAAACCAGCATCCACACCGAAGTTGAACTCATGCTTCTTCTCGTAGGTAAGCTCGTCATTACCGAGTGCTGCTACCACGAATCCCAACTCCTTGTCGGTAGTAGTAGGACGGTAAGGAGTATTCATAGAGAGCTTGGTGAGCGCATTGCAGTAAGATGCATCAGGAGGAGTACCTGTCAAACTGTAAGACACACGGAAGGTGAGGCTTGACAGTGGCTTGAGCTTAGGGAAGAAGCTCTCCTCGTGTACGTTCCAGGCACCAGATACGTTCCATGTAGGCATCCAGCGTGCCTTGGTGGTACGACCCATCTGGTTAGAACCTTCATAGCGGAATGTTCCGTTCACTACATACTTTCCGTTGAAAGAATAGGTGGCATTGGCATAGAATGCGGCACTACGTGAATCGGTGTTGCGCAAACTGTAATAGTTTGAGTTCTCCTGATCCAACTTCTTGAAATAGAGATACTCGAAGTAAGCTGTCTCACCACGGTAGTTCATACCCCATCCGTTAAACCAGCTGCGGTTACGGCTGATGCCGGTAGTCTCGAGACCACCGAAGAGGTTGACGATGTGCTTCTGCGCAAAAGTATGGTTGTAGTTGGCTGTGACACGGAAGTCATAGTCCAACATACGGTTCTCTGTACGCTGATAGATACCACCCTGCTTCAATACAGATACTGGCAAGGCATAGAGGTCGTCCTTATCTGTGAAGAGCAGCTTGTTGGCATCACGGATCAGTGCGTTGTCCATGGCACGATAAGCCAAAGCCTGGTTGGAATCTTCCAGAATATTGTGCTCCTGTGAAGAAGTGCTATACTTGATGGCACCCAGAGTAGCGAACTCCAGATCCTTGAATGGCTTCCACTTCAACTCCAACTGGAACTTGGCATCAGCCACGTTCAGGTCGATGTAGTTGCTCTCCAACTCATGCAGGATGTTGAATGCAGCATAGTTGGCATGATAATAAGTATAAGGATCGAGCGCACGTGATGTGTTCAGGGCGTAAGAATATGGGTTGATATCGAAGTCACGCTTCACCTGACCTGATACAACGTCCACATCCTGTCCCAGTGTACCTGGTGCTCTCTGCTTACGGTAAGAACCGCCACCAATCAAGTTGACAGAGAGATTATCAAGAATATGATGGGTCATATTCATGCTCACGGTATAACGGTTCACCTTGCTATCCTTGTACCATCCTGGGTCAACCATAGCAGAAAGTGAAGCATAATAGTTGCTCTTCTCAGTACCACCGCTCAAGCTTACAGAGTGGTTCTGCATGATGGCAGAAGAGAAAAGCTGCTTGAACCAGTTGGTATTGCGATACTCAGCCTGCTGGAGATAAGCATTCTGAGACTCCTGATTGTTGGCAAGTCCGAACATACCAGAAGTACTGTTGTAGGTATTGATAAGCTCATACATCTTTCCATATACACCATAGTCGCTGCCATTGAGAATATCAGAAAGATTGAGCCATCCCTTATCCCTCAACTCCTTGTAGATGGCCATCTGGTCCTGAGAGTTGAGAATATCAAAATTGCCATAAGATGGAATCAAACGGGTGGTAAACTCACCGGTATAGTTCAGATGAGCCTGTCCCTGCTTACCCTTCTTGGTAGTAACGACGATGACACCTGCCATCGCACGCGCACCATAAATAGAGGTAGCAGAACCATCCTTCAGAATCTGGAAACTCTCGATATCATCAGAGTTCAAGCCTGCGATGGCAGAAGAAATCAGGGTCTCCGGGTCACCGGAAGCCAAATCATCAGCGCTCACATCGGATACATCCTCCATGATAACGCCATCCACTACCCAAAGAGGTTTTGAAGAACCATAGATAGATGTTGCACCACGCACACGAATCTTTGGAGCAGAACCAAAGGTACCACTCACGTTCTGCACAGACACACCGGCAGCACGGCCTTCCAAAGAACGGCTGATGTCGGCAACACCATTCAATTTTGCTTCCTCGGCATTTACACGGTCGGTAGCACCGGTAAATAAGCGTCGGTCTGTTTTCTGTAAACCAGTAACAACTACCTCCTGCAACTGCGCTTCTGGATGAAGCACCACCTTCATGTGGGCAGAGGCAAGTACTGTCTGACTTTTCATTCCCACGTAACTAAACACGAGTTTAGTTCCATTAGGAACATTCAGTTTAAAGTTACCGTCAACATCTGTGACTGTACCCTTAGTGGCTGCCCCCCCAGAAATTAAAACAGAGGCACCAATAATCGGTTCGTTGTCATCCGCAGATATTACGGTTCCAGATACGTCAATCTGGGCAAACGCTGCTCCGATGCTCATCAAGAGACAAACAAAGAAGAGCGAGAGTCTTTTTTCCATAATTTCTCGTCTTATTTTAAAATTTTTATGTAATAATGTGATATCGGCTGCAAAATTACAATAAAAATATGAAATATTATCTTTTTTTGCATAAAATCTGCAAAAATATGCGTTTTTTCATATTTTTAGTAAGAAAAAAAGGAAAAATAATAAAAAATAGATAGAATTAGCTCTATTAAGGCTACAAAGTAAAAGCGAGTGCAGTGCCACTTTTTACACTACACTCGCAAGAACACTAAAAGATATGGTACAAATATATCAGATAATGGTTATCCTGATATTCTTTTCCTGCATCAGATGATGGTTATCCAGATGTCCTCCTCCTTCTGCTGCGCCTCATTCATTTTCTTCATCAACCGATGCAGCCAGATGCGGGAGTTCACCACCATGCCCTTCACCCTGTTCTCGCCCACCAGAATGCAGCCCTGGGTATCTTCCGCCTTGTTGCCGGCATGGATGCGGATGCCCTCGAAGCCCGGCACGCCCATCAGATAAGGCAGCCACTTCTTGAACTTCTGAGACATGGTGATGAACACATGATACGTGCCCTCGGGGATGGCGGTATGCCCCGGAATCTTTCTCGCCACCTTGCCGCTCACTCGGCTATACTTGCTGTTCTCCTCCTCGGGCGATAGCTTGATGCCCTTCAGGTTGCGCCACGTAGGCTCCAGCGTATCGCAGAAGTAAGTATCCTGGGATAGCAACTTCTTATCGAAGGTATGTTCAAAACTGCACTTGTCGCCGGCATTCTTGCCGCTATGCACCTTGTGCTTCACGTCACCATCGGCCAACACGTAAAGTCGGCCGATGGTATAATCATTCTTCTTGGCAATTCTCTTTAAAACAATCTCCATGATAATGTATAATTAATAATGTGGAACTATCAACTATAAACTTTTAACTATTAACTCTTAACTTTCAATCCCCCATCCTTTCTGAATTTCAGTTTAATGAAGCAATCTGAACTGTAAGAACTGTAAGAACTGTAAGAACCGTCAGGTGTTCCGCCTGATGTTCCGCCAGATGCACCGCCTTGATTTCCAGCTTTTCTACGCTCAATATAGCCTCGATGCGCCCAGGCATACAGCATGTTCTTGGTGCCGTCGGCACTCAAGCCGTTCTTCTGGCGAACCTCCACAGCCTGCTGATACATAAACTCATCGGGCAACTGCTGCAGCAGATTGCTGGGACCATGACTCGTACTCTTCTCGGCACTCGTCGACGCCGTCTTGATGCCATCCTCAAAGAATCGCATCTTGCAATACAGGTCATACTGCTCGCTCCAGCGGATAAACTCCTCTATCTCAGGCTCCCATCTGAACCCATTAGCCACGTAAAGCACGCACGCCTTCAGATAACCTATCACATTGCCACGGAAGGTGAAATTCTCGTAGATTCGGTTCTGCGACAGACGCGAAAACTCGGCATTCTCATCCTTCAGTTTCATGGCAAGACTGAAAGCCTCCGGGCAGTCCACCAGTCCCGAAGCCTTGCAAAGATTCTCGATGTACGGCCTCAACTGTGCCCTGAACTCATCGTCGTAGTTGCTTTGAGCATTGAACTTGGAACTTTGAACTTTATGATTACCCGCCAGTTGATAGGCGGCATCCCCCATAACAGTACCACCTACCAAGCCGCTGGCAGCCTTCTCTGCCGTGGCATTGATACGAATCACATCACGCGAGAAAGGCTTGGAGCTATCCCCATATTTCGCATAGAAGTCATGAATCAGCTGGTGGCAATCCCGCTCCTCATAATAGCTCGGCATTTTCTTAGCCACCACCTTCATCAGCTCGTCCTCGCTCATCACTCTAGATGCTCCTGCGCTCATAATAGCGAGCAGAGAGGAATGTCTAGACCCCACGGTATCGATATCCATTCCGCTCAATCCCACCGCCTCCTTGAAGAGTTCGAAAGCTATGAGATTCTTCTCACTTGCGGAATTTTCATTCATCGGATTTCCATTCATCGGATTTTCTTCATCATTTTTCTTCATCGGATTACACGGAGGAATCGGAACATTCTTGCTTCCCGGATTACGCACGGAATTTAAACGGATTTGGCCTTGCGGCCATTGGGCTAGCGCCGTATAGGCTAGCTTGCGATTGCCCAATAATGGCTAGTTTTTTCCTGCTGTAGGGGGTATCGCCACGACCGTCAGGTCGAGTTTCCGTTTAAAATCCGTGAGTAATCCGAGGAGCAAGAATGTTCCGTTTCTTCCGTGAAATCCGATGAATAATAAATGATTAATAATTTATATCCGATGAATAATAAATGATTAATAAATTATCCCAGATTCTTCACCTCATACATTTCTGCGAGTTCCCAGAAACGCTTCACCAGGTCGTGGACAAACTTTCTGCCCTTCTCCGTCCATACCAGATAAGTGCTCGTCACCACTCTACCCACTTCACGCTTCGTTCCGTCGCCCGCAGGCGCCATAAAGGCACGATACTTGGTGCGGCTCTTCGCCAGTCCCATGTGCGCATACTCCGCATAGAGCATATACTGCCCGCTCTGGTAATACTGCACATGCAGCGAACAGAGCGAGCGGTTCAGCTCCTGCGCCGTGATACCCAGCTCCTTCGCCACCTGGGTGGTGGTGAAGCACGAAACGGAATCCAGCACATTATCCGAATACATCGCCTTCGGCAGAAGTCCGTCCACCTGACGCTCCAGAGCCACCACATTCTGTCCCTGGATAGCCATGCGAACCATCTGGTCGTTCACCTCCTCATTGAGTCGATGAATCTCCTCATCCTGTTCGCCGATAAGCTTCTTGTCAAGTCCCATCTGCACTTCCTGATCATGCAGCAGCTCCTTCTGCTTCTCCAGCAGCGCCTCCTTTTCCTTCAGGGTAGCACGGAGAATCTGTTCGGCATTGCGAATCATCTCCTCCTCGCTCTCCCCCTCATTCACCGGGATATAACCGCCCGTCTTGCGAATCTGCGGCAGCACCACCGAGGTAACCCAATCCTTGAACATCAGAGCCGATGGCAGTTTGGAACCCAGCACCAGAGCATAGAAGCCGCTCTCGTTAACGAAGATCATCTGCGTTAAACGTTTGGCAGGAGTTCCATCCTTCTTTTTTCCCACCTCTACCCATACGCAGCGTTTCGCTGCATCATGTGGGTTAACATGCTGTTTTACAGCTAAATCCGCTCTTTTATATCCCAGCGCATCACACAAATCCTTAGCACAGAACCAAGGTTCGCCCTTCTCATCAGTAGCCGTGCGAACCATTCCGAACTCCGGATTTTCAAACACACACACAGGTGCCGCCATCTTATTATTAGAAGACTGTGCACCACACTTGGCAGAGCCAGCAGCCTTGCTGCCCTCCGCCTTCTGATTCATTGATTTCATCATAACGAATAAAATTTAATGTAAATAAAAAATAGGAATTAAAAAATTGTATCAGCCTTGTCAAAGAACGATGGGCTGATACGCTGCGCCAACTACAACATGGCACGAAATCTATGCCAGCACCCTGGCGATAGGAAACGGAAAAGCCCCGAATCCCAGAACACGGCTTGTTCTGAAATCCGGGGCAAAAGATATGCGCTTTGGGTTCAAATCGCCATTTCGGGCTTTCATGAACTTATCAAACTCATCCAGGTTATGTGCGTGCGCATCTATACGTGCTATTTCCTCTTCTTCGTTAAGACCTTGTCTACGATAAAATTCCATCAACACACATTTACAATTCATAGCCAAATCGTAGTCACGAGAAGTGCTAATCATCACGTCGGTTAAAGCATGCATGGCGTTATGCACCACTTCTTTGTCATGTTCTGTATCATTCAGATGTTTATTCAGAGTCTCTCTTAAATCATCATCTTCAGGTTGTTGGTACAGGTCTTCGTCTTCAAGTAAAAAATCTTCTGACATAATATTATATTTTTAGGTTATACAAAGCCCCGCTTAGCGAGAGCGTTCACTCTGCTAAGCGGGGCTTGCGTTCTGATTGTATTTTATGTTGTTATATTTTAACTGAGGTTTTCTGTCTTCATCAGTTTTTGTTTATTCTATGCATTACTTCACCAATAACTTCTGCCATCACACTACTCGCAGTCATGATCATCATGACTACCAAAACAACAAAACTCTTAAAAGAGCTGAGGACAGATAGGCTATCGCCTACACGACCCTTTTTAAACATAAATTCTTTCATAATCTTATATCTTTGAAATTCTATAATGTCTAACACAAGTTTCGCAAGTAGGCACCGGTCCCCAAAAGGGGCGGTAGGATGTCACTTGCGCCAATTCAGTCTTTAACAGAACAGATTTGCTTCTGAATTTTGGTGCAAAGATACAAAAAAAATCGCTTCTTGTCAAGAGTTTGAGGGCAGCTTTGAGGGCAGCAACGCAAAGGAAGCCTATCCCAAAGGCAAAGGATCGTTACGAAATCTTTACATAACGCTCCTATCAATTCCAATTAACCCAAGCTTGACAGTTTGAAGAATTTTCTTTTTTTTGCTGCAAGTAATTGATTTTCAATATTGGCATCCCGAAAAATGAAATGTAGTATATACAGGAAACTACCTTTGCGGAGTAAAATGTGATACCAATATCAAAAAATACACCGAAATTCCGTTACACAATGTTAAATAACATGTTTGAAATGCATATTCTTAAACAAAAAGTTGGCATTTTGGAATGAAATTAGTAATTTTGCAGCAACAGTTCCTGCCACGCCTCTTCTTGAAAGCGTACCACGGCAGGACTTCGTGTTTTTATATTATATAAAGTAGTATGCAGTATACAAAACAAGCAATGGATTTTAATTGTCAACTTAACATTTTGAAAGAACGCGGGCTGACAATAGAAGATGAAGAAGAAGCTATGAAATTTCTTCATTCTGTAAGCTATTTTCGTTTTGCAAACTACCTACAACCGATGGAACATAATGCAGAATCGCATAGATTTGCACAAAACAGCAGTTTCACTTTTGCAACTAATTTATATATCTTCGACCGAGAACTTCGTTCTTTGATTTTTACGGCAATTCAAGACATCGAAATAGCATTCCGTACTCGAATCATCCATTATTTTTCAATGGAACATGGTCCGTTTTGGTTCATGGATGCTAGCAAATTTAAGAATCAAAGTATTTTCAATTCTTGCCTTGACAATATAGCAGCCGAGGTAAATCGTTCAAGAGAAGATTTTATTTCTGAATACTACAACTGCTATACGGCTCCATCATTTCCACCAGCTTGGAAGACTCTGGAAGTTGTTTCTTTTGGTACACTATCAAAATTGTTTTGCAACTTCAAAGACAACTCTGTAAAGAAGAAGGTAGCAAAAGAGTTTCTACTTCCACAATATCTATATTTAGAGAATTGGATTAAATGTATTGCGGTGTTAAGAAATGCTTGCGCTCATCACGCTCGCATTTGGAATAGGCGTTTTCCAACAATGCCTATAATGCCCAAATATTTACCTTCTCAATGGGTTATTACTGGTAATTTTCGCCCCAATAAATTGTACCCTCAGCTGTGTTGCCTTGCATATTTGGAACAATCCATAGCAGCAAATGGAAGTTTTTCCAAACGCCTTTTGAAACTCATAGATAAAAGTGAGAGTGTAAATACTCGTTCCATGGGATTTCCACAAGAGTGGAAAAACGAACCGTTGTGGATTATTAAGGCATATTGCTAATGAGATTTTTATCCGGTTTGCGGATTTGCAATCCGCAGCAAGCAAGAATGCTGTTGCTGAGTTAGGGCTTGCAAACCCCTCTTCTTTCTTTGGAAAAGACGGAATCTTTACATTTTCGCCTTTTTAGGCTCTCGGATGCGTTCCTGATATGGTTTTTCTGAAAATGGGAGGGAAAAACGGAAAAAACAGAATTTACCACCTAAATAACAAAATT
>ERZ1026862.2317-NODE-2317-length-9925-cov-45.009828_pt1 | contig 9925 bp, 4 predicted proteins | sample MGYA00380161_ERZ1026862 | MGnify/ENA primary metagenome ERZ1026862 (study PRJEB33269, sample SAMEA4719797) | human gut metagenome | biome: human-associated habitat; feature: organic feature; material: feces | place: Cameroon | collected 2013-10 ... | reverse complement strand
ACGGACGGAAGGATGAATAGCCTCCGTAATATACGTTGCCGCTCATCCGGGCACCCACTTCATTAGTTGGATTGCTGAAGTTCTTGGCTCCTTCTTTTCCAAGCGTGCTGATGTCCATGCTGTTCTTGCATTCCGAACCATCCCATGCACCGTTGATGTTCAGCTTGTTTCCTACAGCATACGAGGTTGCCTTTACAAGGTCGTAATCTGGCGCCACTCCCTCATTGTTGATGATGCTCACGTGGTTGAGCGTGAGAGAGTTGTCGCTTCCTGGACTCTTGTTCAGATAGATGATGGAAGGCAGTCCTGATGGACTTGCATTGAGCGGATCCTTGCTTGTGTTGTTGTTGATGACGCAGTTTTCCAGCTCCAGTTTCACTTTCACGGCATCCGGCATGGTTGCGATAGCAGCACCATCTGTCGCCGTGTTGTTCTCAAAGATGCAATTCTTCAACTTCACGGTGGTAGCCTGGCTGCTCTGGTCCATGCTACCTATCAGTACGCCGCCACCATAAGGCATGTAGGCTGTACCGGCAGCGTATGCATGGGTAAAGGCATAGCCGTCGATGGTGATGTTGGCACCTGCTTCGATGCGGACCAGATGGTAGAGACCCTCGTTGAGTTCTGAACCGTTCAGGTTTCCGTTCAGCTCGGTGCGGTATTTGATAGGGTCACGGTCTTCATCTTTCGGATTCGGGTTCTCCGAATACTCCGGATAACCGCCATATACGGTTACAGGAAGTACGCAAGGTTGAATGTTAAAGGTGCATGACCTGGCGTCTGTTTCCTCGAACGTGTAGGCAATCTTCGGTTCGAAGATACCCTCACGGCTGCAGATTTCAAACCCCCAACCGCTATTCTTCTCAATAGTGAAATCCTTTGGTGTAGTATTGCCCTTGGTAACTACCTTAACCTGATCTCCATCCTTGATGTCGGCAAGATAACCCAATACTTCATCTACAGATGATGAGGTATAGCTCTTTTCCCACGACTCTCCCGTGCCGTCCACCAGTTCTCGTGAACGGTCAAAGTAGATGCGCAGGCGTTTTTGGGTATCATTCTTTTCGAATACAAGGTCTTGGTTGTCAGTCATATAGGCTCCTGCTGACGGAACCGAGCTGATAGCCTTTCCGCTCAGGTCTATTTTTGGCTGATACAGGTAGGAAGATGGCAGGAGGGCATAGCTGATGCCCACGTTGCGCAGTCGGGTACCTTTCAATGTTTCCCAGTAATAGTTCACCGTCTTCATGTCTGTAAGAACGCCACGTTTCTCGTTGAAGGCTTCCACCGTGTTGTAAGGTGCTTCCGTACCCATCTTGAAACCCTTGCCTGAGTAATACGTGTTGATGGAGAGGGTTCCGCTCTGATAGGTACTGGTCCATTTGGCTGCATTTACATCTGAGATGGCGTTGTTGTAGAACTGTACGGTCTCTTCTGATGGCTTGGCTGCATAAATCTGTGCCATGGATGCAGAGTTGCTGGTGCCAGACTTGTGCCGGAGCAGCGAGTTGTTCCAGATGACATTGTTGGCAAGCAGACCCTTTTCCTTGATATACACACCACCCGTATTGGATGACATCTCGTCAGCATCATCCTTAGTGTTGGTGGTATAGTTGTTGGCGATGGTGTTATTAATCACCAGTCCATGACCATCCAAATACACAGCACCATTTCGGGTACTGGTATTGTTGCTGATTACAGAGGTGGCAAGAATCTGGTAATAGGCTTTCGCCGCATCATTAGCGTTGCCCTTCAGAAAAACGCCTGCTCCCTGATAGGCAGAACAGTTGGTTACCATGCTTCGGGTGATGAAGCCGGCTTCGTCTATATAGATGCCTCCGCCCTGGTAAGCCGAGCAGTCGTATACCAGGTTACCTTCCGTCTGTCCGTTCTTACAGTAGATGCCGCCGCCACGAGGCTTGATGCTTCCGCTTTCTTTCATGCCCGGGTTACAGAATCTCACGGTGCAGTAACGCATTCGTGCATTCGGGTCGTTGATATAAACGCCAGCACCACAGTCTGGGGCGTATTTGGCTTCGTTCGTTTCGTTAAATTTACCTCCTTCAATGGTGAAACCTTCCAGATATACTTCATCTGTAAATGCTTTTTCCCCTGGCAGGGGAGCAAACCATACCACATGATAGGACTCGCTGGTCTTTATGTTCCAAGCTTCATCACTATTGTTCCAGCTGGCATCGTCTCTTCCATTGAATTTTAAACCTCTGATGATGGATTCCTGTTGCCATCCCCATGGCTTTAAATTTTTGGATTTCTCGATGCGTTCTGAACGACTTTTTTCATTTCCTTCAAAGGCACCATAAACGCTGATGCCATTCTTCATCAGCAGGGAAACTGGGGCTGTATTGTCTTTATGGATTCGTTGATTTACCTCATAGGTTCCGGCTGCTACCCAAACTTCGCCTTTTTCGCCTGGCGTTGTTGCCTTTTCTGCCAAATCGTTGATGGCTTTCTGAATATCGTCCATGGCATTATCCCATGATGATCCGTCGCCAAGTCCCTCTTTCTGGGGCTTCACGTATCTGATGCGTCCTGCCTTCATTCGGTAATACTCGTAGGCACCGATGTCGATGGTGTTGGTCTGGTAGCGTGTTCTACCCATGATGTCGGTAGAGGTGGTTTCCAGATTTGCTGTAACTATGAGGTTGGTGTAGTAATCCAGTTTACCCTTGTTCAGAAGGGCAGAGGTTTCCTCAAAAGTGAAGGCGGTGTTGTATAATTGCTTCAGGTTACTGCTGAACGAGAAGTCGTAACCCTGGGTTACGGCACTCTGCTTGAACCAAGGGGCTGGCTCTATGCCGTGGTTCTCGTTGCTGATCCATACGTTTCCATTATCGTCGGTATTGGTATCGGAATTGGTTACCTTTACTTCCGGAAAAGCACAGGAATAGAAGGCAGGACGGGTGTCTTGCTTGCTGAGGGTCGTGGAATGCCAGAGCACGGTGTTGTAAACCGCTCCGCCGCCATTGCTGCCTGATGTTCCGGCTGTGGTCAGGTCTACTGCCGATACGGTGTTGGCTATTACAGAGCAGTTGACGATTTTCGATGTGTTCGAAAGTCGGATACCGCCGTTTGTGTTGTTGTTGATGTTGCAGTTGTAGACGGTGGCAGTTCCGTCTATCCACATGCCGCCACCTTCGTTCTCGCTGGTGCCTCGTTTGCCTGCTACATTATCAAAAAAGCTGCAGTAGCTGATGGCAGACTGCGGGTTGGTGCAGGAATTATCTACATAGATGGCACCGCCGCGCATGCCGTAGTTGTTCGCAAAGTTACATTGCGAAATACGGAAGTGACGGCTGCTGGCATTGTTGTCGTTGCTGTTGTTTACCACGTAGATACCACCGCCTCTGCCATCTGCAGAAGTATTCTCTCCCCTGGCATTACCTGCTGCGATAAGGAAACCGGAAACTATGGTTGGGGCGTTGTTTTCGTTGGTGTTGTCCTGTGTTACGCCCATCTGTAGGGTCAGCACATGGGTGGCATTGTCGGTGCGGGTGGTGTTTTCTGGGTAGATAATCAGCTGCTGGCTCGCCTTGTCGTTGGTGTCGATGTCGCCCACCAGAGCCGTCTGATACTTCATCTGATATTTGTGTCTGCCCGTAGGGAGAACGTTCTTGTTGGTTTCTGTTCCTGCAAAACCTCCATACATGGCAACGCCCGAAGGGAGAACGAAACCTTCCTTCGGCGCCTTGTAGATGTGACCGGTAATATCCTCGTAGCCTTTCACCCAGATTTCGTCGCCTGCCTTGGCTCGGCTCAGCGCCTCTGTCAGGGTGATAGCGTTCTCCCATGATAAGCCGTCACTGCCGTCTGTTGCCTCAGCCGTTACATAATAGGTCTTGCTGTCCTGTGCGAACAGGGGGGTGACACAGCTCAGGAGGATGAGGAGTGCTATGATTTTCCTGTATGTCGTATGTTGTATTTTCATGCTGAAAAGTTCTTTATATGTCGAAATTGCTGATTGTGATATTATCCTTTGTGAGCTGAGTGCCCGATATTCTTACATTAATCTTGTACCAGCGAGCTGGGATAAAACCATCTTTCAGATTGCTCATGTCAAATGTCACGTAGTATATCTTGTTCCCTGTTGTTCCTTCTTTCTCTGTGTCAAGCTGGAAGGTGATGCGAGGAGGATTGGTTCCGTCTGGGAAGGTATAATGATATACCCGTCCGTTGCGCTTGCTGATTTCAGAGGTGTTCACAAAGGTTGTGTGACCGCTTACCGAAGTCTTGGAAGTTACTTCTTGGTGGTAAAGGGTAGGGAAGAGTCTGCCATTTCCAGAACCGGAAACGGTTGTTTCTTGACCTGCCGGTTCTCCGTGATAAGTAAAACCTTGTACTTTCACATTTGTGAATTTTTGCTTACCATCTTCGCCTTTCTCGTAGGCTCCCTTGGCATCCCATTGTATGTCAATCTTGGCAGCCAATCTGCCCAGTACCATGCGCCAGTATTGTTTGGTGTTGATATTGGCATTGATGTTTTTTTCTACTATTACTTCTCTGTCGCTTGTCAGTAGCTGGTTCTTGTCCAGCTTGAGTGCATAGCCCGTGGCTACGCTGATAAACTTGGCTATATCCGTAGTGCCGCCGCTTGGTTTGGCATAGTCGTTGCTAATCTGTAAATTATAAATGTCTGAGTTGTGGTTTAGTCCGTCTTTTTCGATTTTGTCCAAATCACTCTCCAGATTCAGTCCTTGTCCGCTACTATAGGTAACCCCATAAACGCAACACTTGCCTAGCGGCAGATACATCGTATAGGTGCGAAAACCGTTGGCATCAGGTTCTGATAGGGTTGAGGTGGAATGGGTGACGAGTTTTCCCCGGTCGAATTCTTCCTTGGTATAGGTATCGTAATATACCATTTTCATGGGTGCTCCATCTATGATTTCGTTGCCTTGGGTCTTTTCCTTATAGGCAACGATGATGGTGAGCCGGTCCCAGTCCACCTTGTCGTTGGTGTCTGCTCCCGGGTCTCCGACGCGGGTGCTTGACTTGTCGTTAGGCACGGAGAGGGTGAGCGAGATGGGAACCAGCGTGTCCTTTGGCCTCTCCTCGCTCTGCTCGCTTCCGCTGCATCCTGCCAGCATGATAAGCGATAGTATCGCAAATATGTATTTCGTAATATGATTCATGTATCAATTCTTTTTCACTTAAATATCGACATCGTGGCTTCCTCCCGGTTTCCAGTCAAGTTTCACACTTACGCCTACAGCGGTGCTGGAGGTGGAAAGGGAACCGTCTTCCTTGAGTATCGTCTTGATAATCTTGATTCTGCCTGCCTTCAGCGGTTCGTTCATCGTGAAGATGGTTTCGGTATATTTACCGTTTATCTGGGTGATGACGTGGTAGCGCCATTCTGATTGGGTGCTGGGGAAACTGACCGTATAGAGGGCATCGTGAGAAGGGATGGAATAGGTTGTCATGCCTTCGTTGAGCCGGTTGGCTCTCACCAGGGTGTTCCGGGTTGAAGTGTAGAGACTGTCGTTCACCTGGAACTGGGTTGCCATGCCTTCTACAAATCCCCAGAGTCTGGTGGGCTGCACCTTACTCTGGTCGATGACCACCACCGCAGCACAGTTTGCCATATAGAGGGTGGTATACAGGTCGTGCTCAAAGTCGTTTTCGTTGATGGTGAAACGGGAAGAGAACAATCCGATGTTATGGCTGTTGATGGTATCTTTCTGCTCTTGCTGCAGGGCGAGCGTCTTACAGGTGTTGGCTCCTGTAATCTGTACGTTGTCTGCGTTGCCTGTATTGGCGAGGGAGAGATTCTGATAGTTGTTGCGGGGCAGATAGATGGTATAGGATACCGAGTTGGCACCCATCTTGTTTGCCTCGTGGTGGAAGAGGTCTTCGCCGACAAAGAAAGACAGGTCGTTGTCGAGGGCATGGTCGGTGAAGACCTTGCTGAGTGCCTGTTTCAGTCTCTCTGCTATTTCCTGTTCGGTGATGAGATTCAGGTCCATGTCGATGATGGTATTAATCTGCGTATTGAGTACCAGGTTATACCTTATCTTATAGTCTTTGCCGCACTTGCTCATGTCCTCATCGATACATGAAGACAATCCAAAGGCGATGCCTGTCATCATCATAGCTATCAGAAACATTCTATATCGAATCTTCATTGTTCTATTCGAGTTTTTAATTCCATAATCTGTATGTCTCCCTTATGAGGAGAGGTTCTGTCCAGTATCTCTGTAAGATAGGAAATTATCTCTGTGAAATAAAAAAATATCTCTGTAAGATAGAAAATTATCTCAGTAAGATAAATCCTTTTCTCTGCTTCATATTTTCCTGCTGGAGTGTGGTAAAAATATTTGAAACCCCAAAAATGCAGTATTTTTGAAGGAGAGAATCGTGAAAACTGAAGGTTCTGAAGGAAGGGTATCACAGAATGTGCAATTTCTGTTAAAAAGTAAACCGTTTGGACAGATTTTGGGGCTGAAGGAACTGAAGGCAGTTTTCAAACATAATAATATCATATCAAAAACAGCATTTTAACATATGGTCAAATATATTGCAATTACTTGATAGTCATATAATTGCATCTTTTTTACTCTACGCTGCATATAAAAATGATTTTTTTAATTTCATCCTTCAGTTCCTTCAGTGTACCTATCCTTCAGTTCCTTCAGTTTTTTGAAGGGTATCCTTCATTATCTTTTTCTTACAAATCTACATCGAATGTGATGCCTGACTTCCACTCGAGGTCTACTGCAAGACCAACGTTGATCTTTGATGTACGCATATCAGGGATATGGTTGTAGGCCTTCTTCAAGCTTGTGATGGTGAAGTTGGCTACAGTAGTATGATCCTTGACGAATACACGGTCTATAGTCTCACCGCTTGGTTTTGTTGCAGTAGTAGCTTTAGGGTCTAATTCTCCTACCAAATAGAATCTGCTACCTGCTGGAATCAAACCTTCTGCACCATAGAAATCTCCCATGTTATTTTCTAATTCAACTGTCACATACACCTTGCTTTGTTCTGCATTTGTTGACGTTGAATTTTTGTTGTCCAAAACCAAAGTATAGTTTGGGTTTGTTGCAGATGTTTTGGCTGCTATTCCATTATTCATATCTTGGTCATAAATTGTATGATCGAATTTTGCATCAGAAGCAGGTTCGAAATTCCATTCCACTCCCTGAGGTTGACCTCCAACCAGAATACCAGTTACTGTAATGCCTGCTTCAGGAACAGTTAAAGTGTTATTTGCTGTAGATTTTATAATCTGATTAGCATTATCATCTAGTGATGCTGTAGCACACTTTATCTTGGATTCCAAGCATGCTACACCATATTGTACAGGCTCCTTTAATACCACTAATTTGGTGTTGCCTTTAACAACGTCTCCGTATTCATTCCAATCGGCTGTATTTCCTAACCATGCGTTATAGTCTGGTAAGTCTGCAAGTTTATCCTTTGTTGAAGATGTTCCGACAGGAGAACTTACGAAATATGCCAATTCTGATGGATAAGTAATTGTCTTGTAGTCAACAAGATTACCACTTCCAGTTGGTACTCCTGCAGTAATTTCCTTATATGTAAAGGTTTTGCTTTCAGAGTTGAAAGTTAAAACAGCTGCACCATCAGGTAAGTTGAGGTTTCTTGGGAATTCAGTGTTGAGCTCTGTCGTTGTACAATTATCTTTAATGGCTTGTGTCAACTCTCTGAAATCTGCGAGCTGTTGTGTTTCGACAGCAGCCTTTAGGTCTTCTATAGCACGTATAACAGATTTCTCTGAACCTGCAGTTAAACTAACGAAATTAGTGTATAACTTCTTCAGAATTTCACGCTCTTCTTGTGTTCCTGTGGAAGCTTCGCCTATCTTAGACCATTCAATAGTAGCTCCGCTAACGGTTGCTGTTGTTTGTGCGATGACATTCAACTTATTCAATATAGCACTACCCTGTATAGCAGTAAAGTCGTTAGTACTATGGATTGTTTCCAAATTGAATTTGAGCTCCGATAATGTTGGTTTTGCTTCATCTGTAAAATTAGTATAAGGATTTGTCAAAGAACCTACTTGGAACTCTTTCTTTGTGCCAGTTGAGGTATTACTCTTTTTGGATGCTCTTGTGTACAAAATCATATTGGTTGTACCTACCGGAATCGCAATGTCACTATAGAGTATACGCTTATCATCGGTATCGCTAGTACCAGTATTATCTCCAATTCTGATAGTTCTGGTAGATTTTACTCCTGAAGAAGGAGTCTCTGAGAATGCAAACATTTCCATATCTGCTAATCCCAAAAAATTATTATTCTTTTGGGTATTGTTCGCACTCATTCTCGTTGAAACTCTGGCATTTCTACCCTCTTCATTTCCTGCATAAGGAATGTTCAGGTAGAACTGTGTCTTTACAACCTGTCCTGCCACACCTGTACCGCCAGTAGGATCTGCTGAATCTGATGAGCAGGAAGAGAAACCTGCTCCGCTTGCAAGAAGAATGATTCCTGCTAAGCCGAAAAACTTCACTTTCTTCATAATCTAAAATTGATTTAAATATATTATTACTATTTTTTTTATTCTAATTTGGCTTGTCCGTATCTGTTGAACCCAAGTTGTAAACTAGAGAGACTGCCAACTTGGTAGGCATGACGAAAGCTTTCGTCTTCTTCTCGATGGCACTGGCACATTTCTCACAATTATATTTGGTATAATGTGTAATTCCTACTCCTAAGCCAATGGCTGCCTCCAGGTTCCAACGGTTGCTCTTGTCGAGCTGCCAGTCATAGCCATAGACGAAGCCAATGGCTCCTAGATCGCCTTGAAATCGATGATTCTTGACCTTTGGAAAAAGGCCAAAAGGGAAATGTACCCTGCCCACATTGTAATGAGAGTAGAGTAGGTTGGCTCCAAGAAAATGCCCTGAAAAAGGACTGTCGAGCCAACGGCGTACTTCTGTTTGTAAAGCAATGTGCTTCAGTTTCTTGTTCTTGCTAAAAGTAAATGGGTTCCATCCAGTGGAGAAGTTTATTGACCATTGGTCTGAAATCTTTTTCTCTGCTCCTATATTGGGGGTAGTTGTTGCCCAATAGGCTAAGTTGGTCTTCAATCGCCAATCTTGTGCCGAAATAGAAGTAGTGACTAATGTAAAAACAAGAAGGAGCCACATGCTCAATCTTCTGTTCTTTTTCATCTGTCAGTGTCTTTTATATTTACTGCCGTATTTTATTTGTCTAATATTTTTGTTAGAAAAGCTAAATTTATTATCGTAGCATTTCCTACTCGTATGTTGTATTTGTATGCAAATGTAGACAAAATATCTCATATAGGCTTACAAAATCAGAAAAAACTTCCAAGATTTAAGGTCTGTTAACTAAAATGTTGAAAATCCCCCCCCGTTTGTCCGTTTCTTTTACTTTTTCGAATCATTTTGGATTGTTTTGTTGTCTTTGATTCACTTTCTTTCATAGGATAGGCTTATTTCATTATATATTTATGCGTATGTATGCACACATGCATGCCCGTGCCGGCGCACGCACAAATATTATAATGTGTCCTTTTGAATTTGGGTTGATGAAGTCTTTATAAGTGTTAAAATGAGACTAAAAAACAAACTTTTTTCGGAAAAGATTTGGTGGAATGGAAAATAGTTAGTACTTTTGCACTCGCTTTTGAGAAATACGGTTTCTCTTAGCAACTAAAGAAAGAGTTCTTTGAAAGATTTTACATAAACAGACAAGTAGTACAAGAAGCGGTTAACTTCTTAGAAATAAGAAAGTTGACTGGGTAAAAGAAACGAACCGTCAAGCAATTGACAAGTCAGGTTTACTAAGCTTCAATAAACAAAAAGGATATTCGTCCTAAGTACAGACAACAAACACCGACTTTCTTCTTCGGAAGAAATGAAGTAAAAATGATATTTTACAATGGAGAGTTTGATCCTGGCTCAGGATGAAC
>ERZ1026862.2313-NODE-2313-length-9939-cov-9.037637_pt1 | contig 9939 bp, 9 predicted proteins | sample MGYA00380161_ERZ1026862 | MGnify/ENA primary metagenome ERZ1026862 (study PRJEB33269, sample SAMEA4719797) | human gut metagenome | biome: human-associated habitat; feature: organic feature; material: feces | place: Cameroon | collected 2013-10 ... | reverse complement strand
AGCGTCAGATGTGTATAAGAGACAGGTATAAGAAGGTGTAGAATGTGTAGAATTTGGTGTAAAATTAAAAATTTCAAGTCCATTCTTTGTATTTGCTATATATTATTCCTTTTTCTATGTCACCACGATGCATTCTCCCATTTCTTTTGTTAATCAATGCTATTTCAGCATAGCTGTAAATCAGAATTTTAATTGTTTTTGCTTGCATATTTGTTCTGTATTATAATTATTTGTAATTTTGCTAATGAGAAGGCAAATTGGGTGGGTCAGTACACTGGCTGCCCGATTTCACGTTTGTTCTTCAATAGCGAAGAGGTGTACCTGCTTCGTTTTTTATAATTGTATTCACCATTAAGTAAAAGCATAGCATCATTGCAAAGTGGGTTTTCCCATGACTTGTATATCGTATTTGTAATAACCTGTCCATTATCTATTACTTGTGTAGTTGCTTTGTTTCTAAGTTTCGCAAATAAGATTTGCAAGGAATGTTTATTTTTAATAACTTTGTCGCAAAACTAATTTATCATGACAACAGAAGAATATTTCTACTTAGACCATTATCTTGAGCATTATGCTATAATATTTGGAAATAATGATATGAAATCATTATTTAATGAAGTTGACGAATACCAGTATTTTTTGTTCACAAACAGCCATAAAATGCCTTTTGATGAAGGAAAAAATCAGGTGGAATTTTTCTATAATAAAGCAAAAGCATTTGATTATTGGCCAAAGCCTACTTTTAGAATAGATGAACCCAAACCTTTTGCTTAACTCTTTTATTGTTAGATGTTGAAGAATAAACGACTCTTGCTCATTTAATTGTTTTGCATAATTCATTCTTATTTCATCAATCCGCTGTGTGAAACATTTTTACATTCATTGACAAAATTTTCAGAGAATTGCTTGCAAATCTCAAGTGTTTTGACTTTTTTGTATAAAGTTTGTACATACGATGGTTTGAACTTAATGTTTGGGACACCATTAAATTACTAAAAATCAGCGATATGTACAACTTTTGCCTCATATTATCAACTAAAATTAGTTTCGCCAACAAGTTTTTTATAAAATTGCTGTAAAACAGAATATTGTGAACAAGATAAATTACAACCCAATAGCCTTATTAAAAGCAAAAGAACTCGGGTACGATACAATTCGATATTGTGGAGAGCGTGAAGGATGGAAATATTTCAATATATTTAATTGGAGGACAAGGGGACATAAATTAGGGCTTCCACATATAATCAAAATATCAATCGATTGTAAATCTATTATATTGATTCAAGAAAGGTCTGAAATATTGTGGGCTATCAAGCAAAAGAATCTGTTCAATCGATAAAATCCACATTCAAAATCCTCTTTTCGAGGCAATTAATCAAATAATTTTGTCGAGTTAATTAGTATACTTTTTGGGGACAAATTTTTGCTTGTTTTCATAGTCGTGTGCCTTCGGAATGATATCGGAATGCCTTCGGAATGATATCGGAATGCCTTCGGAATGGTATCGGGAATTTTCGAGCCGTAAAAAAGAGGTGTTTGAAGCATGTTTGCGAGTAGAAAAATGCTACGTGCAGAAAGGTGTCGCTTTGGGGTGGTTGAGATGTAGAAAAAGTGTATGCTCTGCCTTTTAGAAAAGGTGTTCAAAATTTGAAAAAAGTGAAGTGTAAAATTTTTGGCATTGAGAAAATAGTGTAAGTTTTTTGCGTTTTCTTCTGTATAAAATGGGTTATTTAGAAATAACTTTGTAGCTTTGCGGAAATTTTGGAGGTTGAATACGCATTCCGATTGTTTGGCTTTTAAAGTTTATTTCGCACCAAAAAGGCGTTAGATAATGGCAGTAACTAAGCAAAATATAAAAGACATACATGCACTTAGCATGAAGAAACATCGCGACGCAGGGCATTGCTTTGTGGCAGAAGGGCCTAAAGTGGTGGGCGATTTGTTGCCCCTAATGGCGTGTCGTGAACTTTATGCAAGTGGCGATTTTTTAAATTCATTGTCTGCTGATGTGCTGAATGGCATTCAGCGCATTGAAGAGGTTGACCAAAAAACGCTTGAACGATTGTCTTTGCTATGTGCGCCACGCGAGGCCTTGGCGGTTTTTGAAAAGCCACAAACCAATCAAAGTGTTGCGCAGTTAGCAGCTTTGGCTAAAACACAATTATGCTTGGCGCTCGATGGTGTGCAAGACCCAGGGAATATGGGTACAATCGTGCGCATAGCCGATTGGTTTGGCATAGAACATATTTTTGCCTCGTTGCATACAGCCGATGTCTTTGCACCTAAAGTGGTGCAAGCCACGATGGGAGCTGTGGGACGCGTAAAAGTGCATTATGTAGATTTGCCCCAGTTGTTTAGTAGTTTAGACGACGGAGTGGCAGTGTATGGCACATTCTTGGATGGTAAAAATATGTACGACCAAGAAATTGCAGCTAACGGACTGATTGTGATGGGCAACGAGGGTAAGGGAATCTCGCCTGAAGTAGCCACCTATATAAATCGAAAACTTTACATCCCTCCCTTCCCCGAAGGACGCGATACAAGCGAGAGCTTGAATGTGGCTGTGGCAACGGCTGTGGTGTGTGCAGAGTTTCGCAGACGTGCGCAATAGAAAAAAGTTTGTTCTTTGTTCTGAAAAAGATTTCAATATATAAGTAGGTATTCAAGATTCTGTGTAATCGCATTTTGATTATTCTTGTATTTTGAAGCCTCTACTTACAAAACTAAAAAAATGTAATGATGTCGAACATAAGCTCTCTATTTGATGAATGTGGCGTGTCGGTGGCTTTATTGGTGCTGGCAGCCGTGAGCTTGGTGCTGCTGTATGTGTTGCGACTGCGCCATTACAATTTATTAAAAAAATATGCCGATTGGCAAGATGAAGCTGAGGCAGTGGAATTTGCCACACACGATGCCTTACATTGCGAAGTGGGAGAGGAAGAAGCCGAAGGTAGTGGCTATCCATTTATCTCCATAGTAGTGCCTATTAACCATTTCAGCACGAATTTAGACGAACAGTTGCAAGCCTTGTTCTCGCAGCAGTATGCGGGGCAGTTCGATGTGGTGTTGGCTGATGAGGAGCATTCTGCCGACACCAAAGAAATGGTGAAACGCTATAAAGAGCAATATGCAGATTTGCGCAGCACTTTTGTGCCTGAAACTTCGCGTAACATAGAACGCAGAAAATTGGCTCTTACCTTAGGCATAAGAGCCTCGCGTGGGGAATGGGTTATTGTGGTCAGTGCCGAAAGCATGCCCGTGAACCATGATTGGTTGCAGCATTATGCGCAGCACCTTACGTCGGATGTCGATTTTGTGCAAGCTTATAGCAACTACGAAGACGATGGTTCAATGCTGATGCGTAGAGCCATATATGAGCGTGTTACAGATTTTGCTACTCGCTTACATGCCTACGAAGATGGTGTGTCTTTGTTCTGTAATAACACCAATTGGGCGGTGCGCAAGGATTGGTTCTTTGCTCAGCAGGGGTTTTCAGACAGCTTGTTGCTTGCCTTTGGTGAGGAAGCTATTTTTGTGAATCGACATGTTGACGCTGAACGTAGTGCTTTGCTTTGTTCGCCCACGACAAAAATGAATGAATTGTTGCCTTCAAAACACTTGCTCAATGTGAACCGTGTGCAACATGCTGAGGTAAAGCGTTGGTTGAGTGGGGCAGTTCGTAAATATGCCTATACCACATCGGTTGCATCGTGGATGGCTTATGTAAACGTATTGAGTTTACTAACCTACTGCCTATGGCGCCTGATAGCACTGTATATGGGTGTGCCCTATGCTGTGGGTAGTGCGTTGACAGACTTTGTGTGTTTGTTGCTATGTGTGGGCAGTGTGTTACTCCCCCTCAAAATAGGACAAAAAGGTTTACACGCCTTGCACGAACGCAAAATGGGTGTTTATCCCTTTACTTATAATTTGTTACGTCCGTGGCATACGCTCTCTGTTATTTATGAGCGCTGGGGACATCAACGAGACTTTGAACGAAAATTCTTATAAATCAGCGCTCGCCACTTGTTCGTGACGAACGGATGTAATCTATTGATAAAAAAATAATGCCAAAGATTTCAGAAAGAGCAGTACAGATGCCGGAGTCGCCTATCCGCAAACTCGCTCCCTTAGCTACACAGGCTAAAGAGAAAGGCATCCATGTCTATCATCTTAATATTGGTCAGCCCGACCTCCCTACGCCCGAGGCAGGACTTGATGCTTTGCGACACATTGATCGTAAGGTGTTAGAATATAGTCCGAGTCAGGGCTTTCGCGGTTATCGTGAAAAACTCACCCATTATTACGAAAAGTATGACATTCACCTCTCGCCCGACGATATAATCATAACATCGGGCGGTTCAGAGGCTGTGTTATTTGCCTTTATGTCGTGCTTGAATCCTGGCGACGAAATTATTGTGCCAGAGCCTGCTTATGCCAACTATATGGCGTTTGCTATTTCTGCAGGTGCTAAAATTCGTACCATTGCTACGACTATCGAAGAGGGCTTTTCATTGCCTAAGGTTGAGAAGTTTGAGGAGTTGATAAACGAGCACACACGTGCCATTTTGATTTGCAACCCTAACAACCCAACGGGTTACTTGTATACGCGTCGCGAGATGAATCAAATACGTGATTTGGTAAAGAAATACGACCTTTATCTTTTCTCGGACGAGGTGTATCGTGAATTTATTTATACAGGTTCGCCCTATATTTCGGCTTGCCACCTTGAGGGAGTAGAGCAGAACGTAGTGCTCATCGACTCCGTGTCGAAGCGTTACAGCGAATGCGGAATTCGCATTGGTGCGCTAATCACAAAGAACGAAACAGTGCGCAAGGCAGTGATGAAGTTCTGTCAAGCACGTTTAAGCCCCCCCTTGATTGGTCAGATCGTGGCTGAGGCTTCGCTCGACGCTACTCCTGAGTATGCACGTGATGTGTATGACGAGTATGTGGAACGACGTAAGTGTTTGATAGACGGTTTAAATCGTATTCCTGGCGTTTATTCCCCCATTCCTATGGGAGCCTTCTATACGGTAGCAAAATTGCCTGTTGACGATGCCGAAAAGTTCTGTGCTTGGTGTTTGACCGACTTTAACTATGAGGGCGAAACTGTGATGATGGCACCTGCTGCGGGTTTCTATACCACACCGGGTGCAGGACGCAACCAAGTGCGCATTGCCTATGTGCTTAAAAAAGAAGACTTGCAGCGTGCACTCTTTGTGTTACGCAAGGCGCTTGAGGCATATCCAGGCAGAGAAATTGTGCAATAGTTTTTATTTTTTAATTAGAATATAGGGTGGTTTTATTAATTTAGAACCACCCTAAAGATTTGAAGTTTATGCTATCTTTATTCTTAGCAAAACGTTTTTTTAAGAATAGTCATACAAAGGGCGAGGCTGTGAAAAAGGCATCGCCTCCAGCTTTGCGCATTGCCACTGCAGGCATTGCTGTGGGGCTTGCCGTAATGATTATTTCAATCTGTGTGGTTCGTGGTTTTCAGCACGAGGTGACGGCAAAACTTACGGGATTTGCTTCGCACATTGAGATTATAGACCTAAACTCGTTAGGTTCGCCCGAGACGTATCCGCTTGTAACAGACACCGCATTTATGCACAAGGTTCAGCAAGCACCAGGTGTGACTCATGTGCAGCGTATTTCGCAAAAGATGGGCATTTTTAAAACCGAAAATGACTTTGCGGGTGTAGCGTTGAAGGGTTGTGGACCTGAATATGATGTGAATTTTATAAGTCGGTATATCACAGCGGGCAGACTTCCTAAATTTTCAGACACAAAATCGAGCAATGAGATTTTAATTTCTCAGATGCTTGCTAAAAAGTTGGGTCTGAAGTTGGGCGATAAGGTGTATAGTTATTATTTTGCCAACACAGTGAAGCAGCGTCGTTTTACGGTGGTAGGCATTTATAACACGTATTTAAAGCAGTTCGACAATACGATTGTGCTGACCGATCTTTACACCGTAAACCAGTTAAACCGTTGGGAATCAGACCAAAGTAGTGGCGTTGAGGTAAAACTCGGTTCGTTCGATATGTTGCCTCAAGCACAAACTTATTTAGCCAAGCACATTGGTGGGAAGACCGATCGTTACAAGCGCACATATTCGGTATTGGGCATTCAGGATAATCCCAACACAGCGTCGATTCTTTCATGGCTCAATTTGTTAGACCTTAACGTGATGGTGATTCTTGTAATCATGATTTGCGTAGCAGGTTTTACAATGATCAGTGGTTTGCTTATTCTGATTTTGGAGCGCACCTCAACCATTGGTGTGCTAAAGGCTTTGGGTGCCACCAATAGTCGCATACGTCACACATTTTTGATTTATGCAGCGCTCATTGTGAGTCGTGGTTTGCTGTTGGGCAATGTTATTGGCTTAGGACTTGTGTTATTGCAGAAATATTTACATCTTGTAAGTCTTGACCCAGAGGTATATTATGTGCCTTATGTGCCCGTAGAGCTTAATGCGTGGTGGATTATTGGTTTAAACCTTGCCACACTTGCAGCAACAATGTTGGCTCTCGTATTGCCCAGCTTCTTGGTTTCGAGGGTACAACCTGCCAAGGCTATTCAGTTTGATTAAGGTGGGTAGTATATGCTATTTGTAGTATATAATTTTTAGAGGACACTATTAAAATAAGTGACAGGTGAAATTTGAGTTCTCTGTTGTCAAAGAACAACAGGGTTTCACTTGTCACTTTCTACGAGCTGCGAATTTTCACAATGTATTTAGCGTGAATTTTCACAACGGATAGGTATGTAGCTGACCATTATGCAATGGAATATACGATTTCATATTAAATTCGCAACGCTGATTAAGCGTTTGTAGCGAAGCACCGACATGTGTCATGTAAGAGAATTTTAATCTCCACTAATTTTTTCCAAGAAAGTAGCTTCGTCAATGATGGGGATTCCTAATTTTTCGGCTTTTTCGCGTTTTGAAGGTCCCATACCTTCGCCAGCAAGGATAAAGGACGTTTTTTTAGAGATGCTGCCCGTGTTCTTGCCACCATTCTCTTCGATAATCTTTTTATATTCCTCGCGTGAATGTTTTTCAAAGGTGCCACTAATCACAATAGTCTGACCTTCGAGTGCGGTAGATGCCAATTCCTTTTCTTCAACCTGCATCTGCACGCCCACTTCGGTTAAGCGCTGAATGAGTTGAATGTTGCGTTCTTCGCGTAAGAAGGTGCGTACACTCGAGGCAATGATATCGCCTACGCCCTCACAAGTCATAAGGTCGTCGATGGTAGCGTTAAACAAGTTCTGCATCGACTTGAAGTGTCGCGCAATGTTTTTAGCCACGACCTTGCCCACAAAGCGAATGCCTAAGGCAAAGAGCACACGCTCAAAAGGCACTTGTTTGCTTGCCTCAATGCCATCAATTATTTTGTGAGCAGAACGCATCTTGTTACCATCAAATCCCCAAAGATCTTCTACCTTCAGTTTATAAAGGTCGGCAACATCGTGTATTAAACCACGTTCAAAATAGTCGTCGATTGTTTCAGGACCTAACGAGTCGATGTTCATGGCGTCGCGACTAATAAAATGCTCAATTCTGCCTTTTAGTTGTGGTGGACATGCCGTGTCGTTAGGGCAGTAGTGGGCAGCTTCGCCAGGATATCTTACCAATTCAGCGCCACATTCGGGGCATTGATGAATAAAGCAGACCTTCTCGCCTAATTGATTGCCTAGCTTTTTGCGTGCCTCTAAGTCTACACCCACAATTTGGGGGATAATTTCGCCCGCTTTTTCTACAAAGACATGGTCGCCCAAGTGCAGGTCGAGTTGATTGATAATATCCTCATTATGGAGCGAAGCACGGCGCACCGTGGTTCCTGCAAGCAATACGGGTTCCATGTTTGCCACAGGGGTTACAGCACCCGTTCTGCCCACCTGGTAAGTTACTTTGAGCAAGGGGGTGCAAGCTCTTTCGGCTTTAAATTTATAGGCAATCGCCCAACGCGGACTCTTAGCCGTGAAACCTAATTGCTGTTGCTGTTCTAAAGAGTTTACTTTAAGCACAATGCCATCGGTGGCAACGGGGAGCTCGCGTCGGTGAATATCCCAATAGTCGATATATTGAAAAATCTCGTCTACACTATGTGCCAGTTGCACGTGTTTAGATATTTGAAAACCCCATTTTCGTGCCTCTTCTAATCGGCCGTAGTGTGTGGGTTGCGTCAGTTCGTTGCCAATCACGTAATAAAGGTAGGCATCCAAATGGCGCTTGGCAACAGTGGCAGAACTTTTGCTTTTAAGTGTACCCGAAGCGGCATTTCGCGGATTGGCAAAGAGCGGTTCTTCGCGAGCTTCGCGTTCGGCATTAAGTTTTTCAAAACTAGTCCAAGGCATGAGCACTTCACCTCGAATTTCAAAATCGGGTGGACAACCTATTTTGTCGGGAATCTCGAGCGGAATGGTACGAATAGTTTTTACGTTGGCGGTTACGTCATCGCCTTTCACACCATCACCACGTGTCACGGCATGCTTCAATCGATAGTTTTCGTAAGTAAGCGAGATGCTCAATCCATCGAATTTCAGTTCGCAGCAAATTTCGAAAGGCTTTCCATTAAGTCCTTCGCTCACTCTATTGTAAAATGCCTCAACGTCCTCGCGCGAGTAGGTATTGCCCAAAGAAAGCATCGGGGTGGTATGTGCAATTTGCACAAAATTCTGGCTCAAGTCGCTACCCACTCTTACAGAAGGTGAGTTAGGGTCAGCCATTTCGGGATGCTTACTTTCTAAGTCCACGAGTTCGTGCATCAAGGCATCAAACTCCTGATCGGTAATAGTGGGCGCATTCTTTATGTAGTAATTGTCATTGTGTTTATGCAATTCTTTGCGTAATTGCAAAATTCGCTCTTTTTCGTTCATTGCTTAGTTGGGATGTTAATTTGAATACAAAAATACAGACTTTTCGACAATAAATTTGTACTTTTGCACAATAATATTTTCAAAAATCACATCCCTATAGATATGCGCATAGACATCATTACAGTTCTTCCTGAAATGCTCGACGGCTTTGTAAACACTTCCATTTTGGCTCGAGCGCAAAAGAAAGGTCTTGTAGAAATTCACATACACAATCTACGTGACTATACCACAGACAAGCATCGTCGCGTAGACGATTACCCCTTTGGCGGTTTTGCTGGAATGGTAATGCAGTGTCAGCCTATTGATGCTTGCATTAGCAAGTTGATGTCTGAACGCGAATATGATGAAGTAATTTTTACTTCGCCCGATGGTGAGCAGTTTAATCAGCCTATGGCAAACGAACTTTCGTTGAAGAAGAATATCATTATTCTTTGCGGACACTATAAGGGCATTGACTATCGTATTCGTGAACACCTTATTACAAAGGAAATCAGCGTGGGCGATTATGTGCTTACGGGTGGTGAATTGCCTGCGGCAGTTATTAGCGATGCCCTTGTGCGTCTTGTGCCAGGAGTGTTGAGCGATGAACAGAGTGCATTAAGCGACTCTTTCCAAGATAATTTGTTGGCAGCTCCTGTATACACACGTCCTGCCGACTACAAAGGTTGGAAGGTGCCCGATGTGTTGCTTTCGGGACATGATGCTAAAATCAAAGAGTGGGAGTTGCAGCAGAGCCTTGAACGCACCAAGCGCTTGCGTCCCGACTTGTTGAAATAAAAAATCACTCTTGAGGGTAGTGTTTAAAATTGGCAAAATGTTTTGCACGATTTTTCGTTGAAAATTGGTGGCATATTGACACCTAAATAGTTTGTAATACTTAAGCAGTTACCCCATTAGGTAGGGTGTTCAAAATCTATGATTTTTTCTGCATGGTTTTGATGATGTTTTGATGTTATAAATGGTTGATATTCAACGGAAATAAACATGGAAAATACCACAATTCAGGTATAGTTATAATGGGTCACCCCGTTAGGGGTGAGATAA
>ERZ1026862.2302-NODE-2302-length-9994-cov-4.551967_pt1 | contig 9994 bp, 8 predicted proteins | sample MGYA00380161_ERZ1026862 | MGnify/ENA primary metagenome ERZ1026862 (study PRJEB33269, sample SAMEA4719797) | human gut metagenome | biome: human-associated habitat; feature: organic feature; material: feces | place: Cameroon | collected 2013-10 ... | reverse complement strand
ATGTATCATAATTGGAAATATCATTCTCGTTGTTATGGTAGCATTGCTTCGAAATAAGTTCGGAAAAACAGCCGGACTTCCAGTCTCAATTGGTATCGGAGCCATATTAAAAGCTTTGTTCATGGGGCTTTTGATCTCCCTTATTATCTTGCCATACATGTTACCGGTGAAAATGCAGCCGATGCTCCATGCCCTGCAATTACAGTTTTCTGTCACGCAGCTGATTACCGCACTCATAGGTGGTGTATATGCCGTTATTATTTATGCAATATTACAAAAAACATCACTTAAGGAACAGGCATAAGGATGAAATCCGTTTATTAAAATGTCCAAAAAGGAACTGTGCGCTGTCACACAGTTCCTTTTTTTCCTATCGTAACTATTCAGAACCTCTTGGAATAGTTACTTTTATTCTACATTTTTCAATGCCTGATCCATCGGAATCCTCTTGATTCTCTGGAAATCAAAAATCATGACAATCAGATATCCAATCAGTACAAATCCAAACATCTTTGCATAACCCAATGGCTTCATATGGAATGCGAACCATCCGCTGTATGAGAACAGCATAATTCTCCATGCCGCATTCATAACAAGGGTTCCCAAAATCACGCTGACCGCATCTGAAATAATTACCACGATACTGGTGGAAAGCAGATACAGACTGGCAATCTCTTTGTTCTCATATCCCAAAATCTTGGTCATGGAAATTGCATTCTCATTCTTTTCAATAATCAGCTTTGTCAGAAGATAAATCATGACAGCTGCCAGAAGAATACATAAAACCTGGAAATAGGACATATACGAACCCATGGAATGATCGAGCTGATCTGCCATTTTGGTAATATCATGTATCGTGATTGTTGTTGCAATATTGTCCTCATCAATATCCGTGATTTCGCTGTCCGAAAGAAATCCGCTAAACTCATTCTCTTTGAGATCGAACACCTTACCATAGTTATCGATGGACATAAAGACTGCAAGGCTCTGGGATTTATGATAGAGTCCCACAACTTTAAATTTGTAGGTTTTGTTCTCATATTTCTCATCCAACGATACGGTATCACCAACACTGATTCCATATTTATCCGCAAAAGATGCCGAGATGTAAACCTCATTCTTTTTCAATGAATTCAGCTTTTTGATCTTTACATACTTACTGTCTTTTTCAATTCCATAAACAGAAATCTCCTCATTCAACGCGTCGCTCTTTTTCTCTAGCGAAGTCATGTCGAATTTTTCTGCATCTTTATTGTCCGTTGTGATCAGATTGTTGTCTTCATCCTCGTAAGCCTTCAGTACATACTGATACTTTGCGAATATCATTCCATCTATATTATTCTTGTAGTAGTCAAGTGTATCCGGCATTCCTACTGCCATCGCAAGCATGACCATGATAAAGAAAATACCTACAAAAAGAATCAGGTAATTTGCTACATTCTGGAACATGATACGCAGACGGAAACGGCTTAAGAATTTCCATCTTGGCAGACGCATGGCCTTTTTGTTCTTTGTCTTTTTCAGATCATGACGTAAGAACTGCAACGGTGTGTGCTGCATCATCCGCACGATGACAATCAGATTGACCACAAGCATCAGAACCACCGGAATCAGTGTCGTCTTGAAAAAGGCATCCGGATTCCAGATTGTGTGATATGTCGGTAGACTGTAACTGTTATAATACATTGACACTACCACATTTTTGAATACCGTGTATCCCAAAATATTTCCGACAATCGCCGCCAGCAGCGTTACGATCACCGGCATGGAAAGGTAATGCCGTACAAGTTCTCCCTTTGTATAACCGGAAGCGCGCAGCGTTCCGATAGCAGAAGCTTCTTTTGCAATGGTATTGCTGATCGTGACTGCAAAGATAAAAGCGATAATTACAATCAGAATATCCAGAAGTACACCACCCATGGCTTTATCCGATCCCATATCATCGGTTGCAAAATTGATCGCCGGATTGCCATATCTTGGTGTGTAGTCTTCCAATTCGTTGTCCGCGACAACGACCTGTGTCAACAGGGCACGCATGAAATCGTCAGACTGTGTTTTTTCCTGTGCATCATCTTTTGGCTCGTTTTCATACTTCCATGCATATGCATAATGCACACTCTTTTGAAGACGGTCAAAGCCTTCTGATGTGACCATTGCCACATCAAATTTCAAAGCATCAAACATCATATCTGTGGTTTTCTCATGTAATGTAGAATAATTGACATATGCCAAAAGACCAACAATCTTATAGGTTTCTCCGCTGATGGTGATTGTATCTCCGACTGTGACCCCTACATTGTCTGCATGCATACGGTCAATGGCGATTTCGTCTTTTTCCTGTGGAAAACTTCCTTTTAGCAGGCATGCCAGGTTGATATCTTCTGTCTTCGTGAAAACACGGATCGTACCATCCTTTTTGCCATCGTTGTTGTAATCTTCCTCTTCGTTCCGGAAGAAATTCTCATACACGGTTGTCTTTGTCGCCTTAAAGTCCGGATCATTTAATTCGTACTTTTCTTCGGCATCGGCATATTTGTCTTCGATCTTATCCTGTGCTTTCTTCCATGCCTCATCATAGGCTTCGTCATAGGCCTTCTTGTAGGCTTTCTTGTAAGCCTTTTTATAAGCTTCATCGTGTGCCTTGTCATACGCTTCATCATAGGCAGTTGCATATGCTTTGTCGTAAGCTTCTGTATATGCACTGCTATATGCCTTATCGTATGCACTCTTGTATGTACCATCCGCCTTTGCCTGTTTCACAGCGGCCGGCAGCATTGCTGCAACGGTCTGCTCATCCATTCCCTGGGCTGCAAGTGTCTGTTTTACCTGCACAGAGAATTGAGCATCAAACTTGCTTTTGAACTCTGCATCGAAAGTAGATTTGAATTTCGGATCAAACTCTTCCTTAAAAGATTTCGTAAATTCTGTCGGGAAAGACTTTTCAAATTTCTTCTTAAATTTCTTATCGAATTCCTTTTTAAACTTCTTTGGAAACTTTTTATCCAGCTTCTTTTTTGCTTCGTCCAGATAATACTGCTTTACATCCGCTTTCTCTCCGGTTTCAATTGCAGACAGCAATGCATCATCCGCCTGCTTCTTTAACTCGAAATGTCCATCTTCCTGTTTATATTCTTTTACACCGTCCGCAGCCGATTTCAACATACTCTCATTTGCGACATACATACCGGATACAAAACGAATGGTAAGCACGAGGAATAAAAATACAACAAGATATTTCTTCCAGTCTCCGATCAATTCTTTCGGTATTCGCTTGATCAGGGGATTTCTTACTTTTTTCTTACTCATAACTGCCCCCTTACCACTCAAGTTCTTCTGCAGAGATTTTGTTTGTATTGATATCGTTATGGCGTACCGCTCCGTCACGAAGCTTGATTACGTGATCTGCCATGTTTTTGATTGCCTCATTATGTGTAACCATGATAATGGTATTGCCGTATTTCTTGTTTACATCTTCAATCAGCTTTAAGATTTCCTTCGATGTATTGTAGTCCAAAGCTCCTGTCGGTTCATCACACAGCAGAATATCCGGATTCTTTACAATAGCGCGGCCAATGGAAACTCGCTGCTGCTGTCCACCGGAAAGCTGGTTCGGCAACTTATATCTGTGTTCGTAAAGCCCCAGCGTATGAAGCAGGTCGTCTATATCCAGCGCATTGTCTGACAGATAAGCACCTACCTCAATATTTTCTTTTACATTCAGGTTTGCGATGAGATTGTACATCTGGAATACATAACCAAGATGCTTTCTGCGATACTGTGTGAGCCTTTTTTCACTCATATCCTCCAGCTTATCTCCATTGATATTGATATAACCACTGTCTGCATTATCAATACCTCCAATGATGTTCAATAATGTGGATTTTCCGGAACCGGATGGTCCTAAAAGTACACAGAACTCACCTTTCGCGACAGAAAAATTCATACCGCGAAGAACCTCCTGACGCGTCTCACCGCTTCCAAATCCTTTCTTTAAATCTACAATTTCCAAAAACTTTCTTTCTTCTTCTGACATAGCTACTCCCTTTCCTTTTTAGTTTTACTTACCACACCATTATTAGTTTCTTCTAACCCATAGTTCTTTTTTTAGGTCCTCCGCTCTTCGCGAAAGACCTATGATTTTACCAGACCATACCAGCCTGCCAGCAGATATTTTCCTCCCTTTTCTGCAAACTGAAGTGCTTCCTCCTCGTTATCAATATGTGTCACCATAAATATGAACATATCAATCTGCGAATGCGACATCCAGTGAACAACGTTTTTCTCCACCATCGGAACGCCATATGCCTGACACATTGCTTCACAGATAAATGCATTGTGTTCATCCATCTGATCCACCAGACGATCCGGCATATGTTCCATGCTTGATCCCTGTGATTTTGTCAGCACCAGAAGCACTTCCTCCCGATAGGTATACAGTTCATGCACTATCTGCGCCGTCGATTCAAAATCACTGCGCTCATCATGCTCGGTTGCCTTGCCACTTTTCATTTCCTGCACTTCGAAGGAAAAATGCTCACGAATAATTGCATTGAGCCGATCCATAAAATCGCCAACCACTTCACAGAACAAATCGTCTTTGTCCTGAAAGAAGAAGTACAGTGCTCCGGTGGTAACACCCGCTTTCTGGCAGATACTGCGAAGAGATGCTCCCTGAAAGCCTTTTTCCATAAATTCTTTCTTGGCGCATTTCATAAGGTGGGTCTTCGTCTTGCTGTCATGTATCTTCTTTTCTGCCATTGTGTTCTCCCTGAAACTGTAAATATCCAGTTCCCTGTATATAAAAATGTAACATAACGTTGTTATGTTTGATAACACCGTTATGTTACATCTTAATTTCCGATATGTCAACCTATATATTTATATTTGTTTACTGTTGTTTTTCTTATGTTTATCATAAGCGGCAAACATGCCGGCAAGCAATGTTCCTGAAATAGAATGCCAGGTACAGGAAACAGCACAGATGATAGCGGATTCCGGTGTTGCAGAAAACTGCGCGGTTGTTGTGGCAAGATTTGTTGCCAGTCCCGCATTCTGCATACCAACTTCGATAGCAATTGTTCTCTTCTTTGCTGTGTTCATGCCAACAAGCTTTCCTGCACCATAACCAAGCAGATAACCCAGCCCATTATGAAGAAATACCGCAATGAAAATGACAGCACCTGACTGGAAGAATTTATCGCCCTGTGAGGAAACAACACCACCTACAACACAAGCCAATCCTAATACCGCAACTCCTGGCATTACTTTCTGTATCTCGCTAAAGGTTTTCTTTTTGCCGAGCAAATAATTCAAAAGAAATCCAAGCGCAACTGGAAGAATCACGGTTTCAACAATGGAAATCAACATTGGCAACGCCTTGATGGAAATATTTGCTCCGCTCGCCAACAGAGAAACCATAAGCGGTGTCATAATCGGAGAAAGAATTGTTGATACTGTTGTCATTCCTACGGAAAAAGCCACATCACCGCCACATAGATAGGACATGATGTTGGATGACACACCACCCGGGCAACATCCTACCAGAATTAATCCAAGGGCAATGCCATCCGGAAGGTGCAATGCCTTTGTCAATGCAAACGCCAGAAACGGCATAATCAGATACTGTGCCAATGCACCTACACAAATATCAAATGGTCTCTGTGCCAGAATCTTAAAATCTTCTGTAGTCAAAGTCAGTCCCATACTAAACATAATTACACCGATAATGATGGATTGACAGGTAAACTTGTTAGAAACCGGATCCGTAAACAATTGATGGTTTACCCATCCCATCATGCCCGGAACGATAAATGTTACAATCGCAATGGCTATTACCACCACAGATGTGTAATCCGATAAGAATTTGCTGAATTTTTGTAATGCTTTCATTACATTTCCTCCTTTTTGTTCACAAAAAAGTCCCTTCCCAGAATAAACTGGAAAGGGACGAATAAAATCCGCGATACCACCCTAATTCCACAGAAAATCTCTGTGACACTTCACATACCAACATATGCTATCCCATAACGGAGGAGACCGGCGAAGTTTACTTGCAACTAACTGCTTTCAGCCCGCTTCTTAGAGAGGATAATCAATATCCGATTATTGTCTGTTCGCACCAGCCACAGACTCTCTGCAAATAATCATGGCTACGATTTTGTTCTCATCAACGAATTTTGGTGAACTATATTTTCTTTACTTTTGCTATTATAGCCCCATGTACAAATATGTCAAGGATAATTTTTCGAAATTTTTAAATCTCTTTCTTCTTATCTCTTGAGTGTTTTTGAAAAATATTCTCAATAATCTCTCTCAAAATGCTGATAGTCCTTAGAATGCGTCCAATCGCCGCCCCAGGTAAATCCATACTTTGTAAAAAGCTTATAGCACAAATCATCATGATCAATTTTGTATGGAAAATCCTTGCTACGGTCTACATATGCCGTAGCATTGGCTGGTTCGATGGACAATTTTCCGTCTACCGTCTTCACATACGGATTGTACAGCGTGTTGATATCCACGGCCATACCCAGCCCATGTTTTGAGATTTTTGTGGTATGGGAGATGAACCGGAAGTTAAATGCAGAAGAATTATTATGGCTCATGGATTCCTCATCATCGGCATTGTACGCGTCTACCAATTCCACTTTTTCAATCGGATAGTCCGCCTGATACAATTCCTCAAAGATAGCAAGCACATCATCTGCAATGGCTTTGTTTACGACCAGTTCGCCTTCCTTTGTCTGTCCGTCAAATCCCATATGCAGGACATGAACATATCGAAGCTCGTCCCGTGGCACTGTGCAGTCTGCTTTGTATGATTTTCCCTGCATCTTTTCAAAAATGTCATCCGGAATTTCGGAAATGTAGAAATCCTCGTCCGAAATCTGGTGCGTGCCGGATTCGGATTCTTCCTGGAAATCCGATATCTTCTGTGTTTCTGTATTTACGGCAACCTCTGTAGTCTCTGTTGTCTCGCTAATCTCTGTAGCCTCTTTCTGCAGACTTGTTTCCTTCTTCACTTCGACTTTCTTTTCGGCAACGTCAACTTTCTCTGTTTCCCTGGAATTCTTTTCGTTATTATCCTGATTCTTTACAAAACGGTTTCCTGCCACTACCGCAACGGCTGCCAGCAAAATCGTGGCAGTAATTATGATTCCTTTATGTTTTCTCAACGCGATCTCCTTCTTTTTCACTCATCGATTCATTGAGCACTATTGAACTTATCTATAAACGCCGCAATCTCATCCACATGATCCGAAAACAAGACATGGCGCATACTTTCTTTCCACCAGAATCCCTCCTGCTCCATCTTCTCAAACATGTTTTTCATCGGTGCATAAAAACTGTTTCGGTTGAACAAAATGCATGGTTTCTGAAATACTCCGATTTTCGTAAGCGTTATTGCTTCTGAAATCTCATCGAGCGTTCCGATCCCTCCCGGCAAGGCGATAAACACATCTGCCAGATCCAGCATTTTCTGCTTTCGCTCACTCATATTCGTTGTAGTAAGCAATTTGGTCACATATGGCTGTGGGTGTGACTTAATAAACTCCACATTTCCAGGAATCACACCAATAACCTCGCTGTATAATGGTCTCATAAATTAAGACACTTTTTCGGACAGTTTTTAATGAATCTGATATACTAAAATCAGTAACAAAGAAAGGATTCATAAACATGTCCAAACAAAGAAGAAATTTCAGTGCCCAATTCAAATCAGACCTTGTAATCGAACTACTTAAGGGTGAGAAGGATCTCAATACCCTTGCTGTTGAAAATAATATCCAGCCGAATTTACTCCGCAACTGGAAAAAAGAATTCCTCGACAACGCTTCTGCTGTATTTGATGACAAACGTGAGGATAACCTCAAAGAAAAGCTTGCCGAAGAACGCAGGGAAAAAGCGGAGTATGCAAAAAAGGTTGGTCAGTTAACCATGCAGGTTGACTGGCTCAAAAAAAAATCTGAAGAAATTTGTGGACCTGACTACGAGAGTAAGTTTAGTCCAAAACCTTTTGACGACTAAAGAAATACCCGCTTCTGTTGGTGCAAAACTGCTTGATATCAATCGTACAAGTATTTATTACAAAGGGACGCCTGTATCCGATGAAGAACTGGCTTGTAAAGAGATCATTGATCATCTCCATACAGATAACCCGGCCTGGGGTGCAAGACAAATGTCCGCACAGCTAAAGTCCAGAGGATATCATGTAGGACGTCGGAAAGCCCGACGTTACATGAACGAAATGGATATTTATCCAATCTATCCTAAAATGAACCTTTCCAAACGTATGCAACAGGCCAAGGTATGTCCTTATCTGCTCCGCAATGCCACCATAGACAAGCCAAATCAGGCATGGTCTATTGACATTACATATATTCCGATCAAGCGGGGCTTTTTATATCTGACAGCCGTTATTGATTGGCACAGCCGTTGTATCGTTGGCTGGGAAGTGGATGATACGCTTGATACCAGAATGGTCATTAATGCTTTAAAAAAGGCATTTAAAGTGGCAAAACCGCAGATATTGAATTCTGATCAGGGCTGCCAGTTTACAAGTCAACAGTATATTGATTTTGTGAAGGAAAATGGAATCCGGCAAAGCATGGATGGCAAAAGCCGCTGGGCAGACAACATCATGATTGAACGTTGGTTCCGCAGCTTCAAGTACGAAGAAGCCTATCTGACGCAATACAACAACATCAAAGAAGCCAGAGCCGCCATCGGACAGTATATCCACACTTACAATTTTGAGCGGCGTCATTCTGCACTTAACTATCAGACACCGGCTGAATGCTATTATCCGGCAATGCTGTTGCCGTATGTAGCTTAGCATAAATGAAACAGTGGAAAGTTCCACTGCTTTCCCAGCATTTCCTGTAACTTATCAACCATATCAGTTCATTATAAAAATCTCAGATTTTTGTCTTGACAATTGAGCCACTATATTTCATGCATGAACACATGATATTCGAAAGAAGCAGTCTGGAAAAGAATTTAAAATTATCATAAAAAACGCATTGTCTCCACAGCACCAAGTGCTATGAAAACAATGCGTTCTGAGTCTGTAAAGAACAATATTCAGTTTTGATTTTGGATGTCCTTAAGTGCACCCAGAGGGCAAATTACATATTATTCAAAAACAATTTGAACCGTATTTTCATTCATGTTTCTCTACCTCTCGAAGATAATTTTTTCAACACCTGTTTTATGATCAATAGTTGTTATCTTCGTCACATTTGGGTTTTTCATAAGACGTGGTCATATCCTACCGGATTATTATGACAGTATGCATACAGATTCAGTCCGTCCCCATAATAGGTATCTTCACTGAGGAACCGTGCAATTACCGGATTATAAAACCGTGCCCGCAGATAATACTGTCCTGTTACGGCATCCAGCATCTCCCCGGCGAATCCAAAACGGTTCTCTACCGTTTCTTCTTCCACCGTACGGTTTCCAAACGCATCATAAGCATAATGGTTTAATACCGTTCCATCGCAGTCTGTGATATCCGTGATACTTCCCATCTCATCACATGCATAGTGATAATACGTCCTTGCCCGCTCACTGTCGGATGCAAGCAGTTCGTGTCCGCGGATATAGCGGATATGCTCACCAGCTTCATCTTCTTCTGCGATAACCTCCCGGTCCGCATAGATAAAACTTACCAGCTTTCCGTTCTCTTCCATCTGGCTGCGGAGTCCTTCCACGTCGTAGTGGTTTTTCTGGATATCTCCGGCTTTGGTCTGCACTTCTGCGATGCGGTTCAGGCAGTCATACAGATATGTATTTTCTCCGTCGCTCAATGTATTTCCCTGTGCATCGTAGCGGTATGTATATGTTTTGCCGGCCGGATCCTGTGTATGTTCCACTGTGCGGGTGGTCAGCCTTCCCCGGTCATAATGGTAGATTTCCCTGCGGTCATCCGTCTGCACACTCGTCCGGTTTCCGGCACGGTCGTAGGTATAAATATGGTTGTTCTCCTGTA
>ERZ1026862.2295-NODE-2295-length-10033-cov-10.853979_pt1 | contig 10033 bp, 7 predicted proteins | sample MGYA00380161_ERZ1026862 | MGnify/ENA primary metagenome ERZ1026862 (study PRJEB33269, sample SAMEA4719797) | human gut metagenome | biome: human-associated habitat; feature: organic feature; material: feces | place: Cameroon | collected 2013-10 ... | reverse complement strand
ACTTATTATAGATATAATAGCAATAGCAAGAAAATGGCTCAATGCAGAAAATTCTAATATCTCTAATATAGATGACAGAAAGGGATATTGTATGGATGGTGTGTATAGTGAACTTAGACATACCGGATGGGATAATTATGTAGGTGATTTGTTGTCGCTTATGTCACGTGATCGTTTGAAAAAAGAATCGCTTGCGATTGGTATATCTGGAAATTGGGGTAGTGGTAAAACTTCTTTTCTCAAGAGTATGCAGAAGCAAATGAATGCTGATTATCGAGTGGTTACATTCAATCCTTGGACATGTACAGATAAAGAACAGATTATATCACAGTTTTTTGCTTTGATGCGTGATCAGACAGAGAACAATGATGAGTCGTTGCAAGATGCAATTCAAAAATATCGCGATATTGTTCTTGATACTGATATTCATCCAGCTCTTACTTTTCTCGCTAAGGTATTTCCTTTGAGCAAGAAGGAAGAAACACTTGACTCGCTTAAGGACAAAATAGAAGAAGCTATAACTATAGATGGTTCCAAACCTTTTGCTATATTTATTGATGACCTTGACCGATTAGAGGGGAATGAATTGTTTGAGGTGTTAAGACTTATCCGAATTACAGCAAACTTCCGTAATGTTGTGTTTGTCGTTGCCTATGACCGTGATTATATCTGCAATGTATTAAACGAATCAAAGAACATTAAACGTGCAGAAGAATATATCCAGAAGATCTTTCATTTGGAGGTATCTTTACCGAAGTTTGAGGATGAGACATTGCTTGATGTGTTCATGAATGAGACTGTTCGTATAGCTTCACTTAACGAAAGGCAGGCTGCAAGACTTCAACAATTGGTTATGCAATTGTTTAATGTTGATGGATTGTCATTCACCGATTTTGTCCCTAATTTTAGACAGGCACGACGATTTGCTAATGTCTTTGCCTTGAATCTAAAATCGATTCTTGCTCATACTAAAGATTTTGTAGTAAAGGATTTTATTGGCATAGAACTTTTACATTTTGCATATCCTGATATTCATCGCACTTTGATGTACAAGCCTATGACTTTATTGAAGCTAAGTCCTGAATCATTGTCAAAATCCAGACTATTGGTTTATGAAAGTAGCAACGATACACCAAGTGATAAACTTTTAAAAATTTTGTTTTCTACTAATGGCGAATCTCAGCGAACTACTCGGGAAGTACGTTCGCAACTCAGCTTTGCTAATTATTTCTGTTATCGCTTACCAAATAATTCAATTGGTGCAACAGAATTTGAGATGCTTATGATAGAAGACGATTTAGATGCAGTTCGAAATGGGGTTAACGTATGGATGCAGAAGAAAGACTCATTTGATTCGTTATATGAGCATTTTAGAAGTTACTATATGCATGGATATAAAGATATTAAGGTCATACGCAATTATATCTGTGCGTTGCTTGAGTTCATTCCCAGGTTGACTGATAAGGGCATTAAACAGATAATATCGGAAAGATACTGGATACGAGAAGGAGTTGATGTAGATGCATTGCGAAAACAACTAATATCTTTGTTTGAATATTCTATTGGCAAAGGTATGTTTCTTGAGAAGATAAATATTCTATTAGCTTCCTTTTATAATGCATACCCAGATGATTATGAACCAGATGATATTGCAATAGATTTATTTGAAAGGAACCAACTCGAAATGCTTGCAGGAAAGTCGTTAGCGAAATACATAGAGATAAATGGAAAGCCATCACCAAGTGAAATTTCTCCCAAAGGAACTCCATTTAATAAATTCCTCAAATCGGGTTGTTATGTTCGAAGTTATTACAGAGAAGGTGATGAATATGTTGGTAATGATACCAATCTTATGTGTGATGAATTGATAATCCAATATCAGAACACAGAGTCCGATTATGCTACTTTCTGTGATTTTATTCAGCCATACCTAATAAAGACGGACGATCCTGCTGAAGAGGAATATGAAGCAAAGAGCATCGCAACAGATATATGTTCTATCTTTGATAGTTATGCTATCTTTGAAGAATTTGTTTATGGAGCATTCTGTCATAACGAAGAGATTGAAAAGAAACTGAAATATATACGTAGTATAATGCCTAGATACTATTAAAAAGTATCTACAGATAAATCTAAGATTATGCCCCGCAACAAAAACAAAATAATCCGCTCTGTCACTGTATCAATATCTTTTATCTGTTGAACCTGAAAACATTTGGCCCAATGATAATGCAATATTGAATTGAATTCGTTATCTTTGCATAAGATTGGCTGCACCTCGGCATAACATTCAAACAAGCTTGATGTTCTGCTCTCGGTTTGCACAATCTTTGCACTATCCTTGCATTGACAGACCATAAGGTTTGTGATAATATCAATAACATCAGTTAAATCAATAAGTGATATGACCACTCTCGAGATAAGAAATGTCGGACCATTACTGTTGGCATATGTCGAATTCAAGAAATGTACCTTGTTTATTGGAGAACAAGGTGCAGGTAAAAGTACAATCGCAAAGTTGTATTCTCTGTTCACATGGCTTGAAAAGGGATTGTTAAGACATACGATTTCTGAAGATTCGGTGGTAAAATATAATCGGTTTAAAAACAAGTATGCTGCATATCATAATCTGAAATCATATTTCTCAGAACAATCATACATCCTATATACGGGTGAGCAGTATGTCTTCGAATACGAAAATGAACACCTGGACATTAGGCGAAATGATTCGAATGGTGAGTTGAATTCTGCTAAGGTGATGTACGTTCCTGCAGAGCGTAACTTGCTGAGCGTGGTGGAGAGTGGCAAATTGCAAAGTGGATTGTCTGAATCAATGCAAACCTTGATGGAGGAACTGAACAATGCCAAAGCTTATTATGCCAAGGGCGTGGATTTGCCTATAGGAGGTATGAATTTTACATACGATAGACTAAACAAAGTGAGCTGGATAAATGGAAAGAATGCAAATGGTAGGGAGTTTAAAATTGCATTGAAGGAAGCTTCAAGTGGTTATCAGTCGTTGATGCCTATGACGCTTGTTTGTCATTATTTATCGGATCTTGTTCTGAATAGTGGATCTGAGACTATGGACTATAAAGAACAGCAACGCTTGCAACAGGAGGTGGATAAGATAATGGAGGATAATAAAATCTCCGATACTGTAAAAAATGCAATGCTTCGAAATATATCTGCAAGGTACAGATATACTGAGAATGTGAATGTGGTGGAGGAGATGGAGCAAAATCTATACCCGGAATCACAAAAGCGTGTATTGTTTGACCTACTTAGCATCAACAATAGATTGGAACGCAACAAATTGGTTTTGACAACTCATAGCCCGTATCTGGTGAACTACGTTACCCTTGTCGTGAAAGCTGCTATGATAGAACAGCAGATTCCTGCAGATGCCGTTGAACTGAAAAAATCATTATACGGTATAGTTCCGGCAGAGTCTATAATGAATGCTTCTGATTTGGCTATATATGAATTGAGAGATGGCGAAGCAAGGTTATTGGAAAACTATGATGGTATTCCTTCGGATTCGAACTATCTAAATCAACAGATGGCAGAGACAAACTATTTGTTTGACCAACTGCTTGACATCGAAGAACAAATACAGGAGGCATAAATATGGAGGATGTCGTAGATTTCTTTATTCCTAAGTGCCAAGTGCTTGGAATAACGGCGGAAATGTTGTTCGGAGAGATAATGATGATATGGAAAACCGTTGTGATGCGATGTTGTCAAATGCAGATAATTTGGTGTTTGTAGAGTTAAAGAACGAACGCCAAAAATGGTTTCCACATGCTGTCGAACAATTGCAGAAGACAATAGATGTTTTTAAGCAATATAACGATGTTAGTATGTATAAAAGGAAACGTGCCTTTGCGTGTAATGTCAGGCACCCGAATTTTGCTTATAGTAACAAAGAACTGAAACAAAAGTTTTACCAAACAAATGGTTTCAGATTATATGACGAGAAGACAATAGAGTTCAGATAGAATTCTTTTTTGAGTTGTTTTCAGTCACAAATTATCGTGAATTGACCAAAAATGTAATATTTGGCACTTGATATTAGTCCTAAATTTATGAATGATTTGTGGATAATTTGTGACTTAAAGAAGTTCATGCTTGCTGTTGGGGGCAGTCATGAGATTTGTCCTTGGACCCACTGACTGTAAGGACGTAATTATCAGAAATTATACGTAAAATAGACTTTTAAGGTAGGTATTCCTGTATGGAGTATCTACCCTAAGTGGTATTGTCTTTTCAATAAATTTGATTTCTATTATTATGAAACGCAACAAAAACAAAATTATTCGTGCTGTCACAGTCCCGCAATCCTTGGGCTTCTGTCGTGAGGTGATGATTAAGATGCGGGCGATGGGGTATGATATGGTGGCTGTAACGTCGCCTGGTCCTGAACTTGATAATCTTAGAGATAAGGATGGATTCCATTGTGTGGCAGTGCCGATGGAGAGACATATCTCTATAGTGAATGACTTGAAGTCGCTTATGAGGATGATTAGCGTGTTCCGTAAGGAGAAACCGCAGGTGGTGCATTCTATGACTCCTAAGGCTGGTATGATATGTATGGTGGCTGCATGGCTGACTCGTGTGCCAGTGCGTATTCATACATTTACGGGGCTTGTTTGGCCTACCGCTACTGGACTGAAGCGAAAGATATTGATGATGACCGATTGGCTTACTTGTGCTTGTGCAACACATGTGATTCCTGAGGGACAAGGAGTGCTTAATGACCTAAAGAACGGTGGCATAACAAAGAAGCCTATGAAGGTATTGGGCTATGGTAATGTGAAGGGTGTTGATATGGAGCGATTCTCTCCTGCTCGTTTTAAAGCAACAAAGAATCCTGATGTCTTTACATTCGTGTTTGTAGGTCGCATAGTGGGTGACAAGGGTATCAATGAGCTGGTTGAGGCTTTTGTAAAGTTGCACGATAAGCATAAGAATACAAGACTTGTGTTGGTGGGCAAATATGAGCATGAGCTTGATCCTGTGAGTGACAAGACTCGTAAGCTTATTGACACTAATGATGGTATTGATGCTTGTGGACCTAAATATGGCGATGATTTGCTGCAGATGTATGTGAATGCCGATTGCTTTGTGATGCCAAGTTATAGAGAGGGTTTCCCTAATACTGTGCTTGAGGCTGGGGCTATGGGTCTGCCTTCTATTGTGACAGACATTAATGGTAGCCGTGAGATAATAGAGTACGAGAAGAACGGTTTGATAGTTCCGTCGAAGAATGCAAATGCTCTGTATGATGCTATGGAGCGTATGCTGACGGATGACAAGGCTCGTAAAATAATGAAGAGCAATGCACGGGAAATGATAGTGTCAAGATTCGAAAGAGGGTTTGTGCAGAAGTGCCAGATTGAGTTCTATAAAAGAATTTTGAATTAGGAATTTTGAGTTTTGAATTGTTCGCTGCTTCGCATGCGATTGTGAATTATTCAATTTTGAATTTGGCATAAGGATTCATGGATAATTCTTGGTAATTCGTGACAAAAGACTGCGTGGGGGCATAGTCACAAATTATCATGAATTAATCATAAATATTTATTGTGTTATTCGGGTGATTCGAGTGATTCGTGTTCTATGAAAGAGTTTTGAGTTTTGTAATCGGCTTTGCCGCTTGCCAGAGCAAGAATGTTGAGTTTTTCAGTCGTGAATTATCGTGAATTAACCAGAAATTATATCACGAATTGAATTTATGAGTAATTTGTGGTAATTACTTCCTTACAGTCAGTGGGTCCAAGGACAATTCTCATGACAAAAAGAACTTCATGCTTGCTGAGTGGTGTTTCGGTCATGAATTATCGTGAATTATCCGGAAATTTTACCACGAATTGAATTTAAGGGTAATTAACGGGCAATTTATGGACATTCGCGTTCAGAAGAATAACATTAATCTATTTGTAAATCTATGCTTTTTTTTGAACTGTTGCAAATATCTGTTGGTACACGTCAAGGATTGTCGTTTACGCCTTCTGCCGAGGAATGGAGGGAGGCTTTTGACAATGCTAAGAGACAGGCTTTGGTTGGCGTATGCTTTAGAGGTGTGCAATGTGCTATAAAGGCCGATAATAGCAAGGTGGTTAATCTACCGCTCAAGCTGAAGATGCAATGGCTTGCCATTACTGCCAATATTCAGAGACGTAATGAGGTGATGAACCATAGATGTGCCGAACTGCATGGATTGATTAAGGCAGCAGGATATGAGTCGTGTGTACTTAAAGGGCAGGCGGTGGCTATGTATTATGATGCTGACAGCAATACCAACGAAACCGACCGTATGAGTTTGCTTAGGCAGTCGGGCGATATTGACATGTGGATGGTAGGGGATGCGGACAAGGTGATACGTTGGGCACGAGATACTGACACGATGTTCTATTACGACTATCATCATGCCGACCTTAGTCTGTTTCCTGATACAGAGATAGAGTTGCACTATCGTCCGTCGATTAGTCGTAACCTTTGGCGCAATGCTCGTTTGCAGAAGTGGTTTAAGGGTGAGGGTAGGCAGCATATTGTGTATAATGAGCAGCTGGAGTGCTGTGTGCCAGACAATGTGTTCAGCTTGATATTGACTCTCAATCATAATCTGTGGCACTTGCTGTATGAGGGTGTCGGCTTGCGTCAGATGATGGACTTATACTATGTGGCTCGCTCTATGCAAGCATCTGATGAAGTGATGCGTTTGTTAAGACGTTTCAAACTAGAGTCTTTCGCTTCTGCTTCTGCATGGGTGTTATGGTATTTGTTTGACAGTTGTGCCGATAATTCATTGTTCATCTCTAAACAATCACCATTGCCAGCACCTAATGAACGTTTAGGAAGATTCTTGCTCAATGAGATTATGAAAGCAGGTAACTTTGGCCATCACGACGAGCGATTAAAATCTGAACGTTACTCTTCACGCACCCGACTTATGATGCAATGGTTTCGTCATACCATGCGACTTGTAAGATACTTCCCAGTAGAAGTGGCATGGACTCCATTAGGAATATTGCGCATATCAATGTGGAGAAGGTGGAGGTATAGCGCTGTGCGCAATGTTGAGTTTTGAATGTTAAGTGTTGAGTTATTCGCTGCTACGCATGCGATTGTGGGTTAAAACTAAGATATTAACGTCAGATTAATGATCCATTAACGACCATTAATGTTATTGAGAATAATAAAAGCAAAAAACTTTATATGTACAAACATTTCTTTAAACGATTCTTTGATTTTTGGATTGCGCTTATAGCATTGATTTGTATAAGTCCAATCTTAATTGTAGTTACTATTTGGCTTCATTTCGCCAATAAAGGGGCAGGGGCTTTCTTCTTCCAAGAGCGTCCGGGCAAGAATGGAAAGATATTTAAGGTGATTAAGTTTAAGACGATGACGGACGAGAAGGATGTGGAAGGTAATCTGTTGCCTGATGCAGATAGACTGACAAAGGTTGGTAGCTTTATTCGTTCCACTTCGATTGATGAATTGCCTCAGTTAATTAATGTGCTGAAGGGTGATATGGCGTTGATAGGTCCTCGTCCGCTTTTGGTACAATATCTTCCATTGTATAGCAAAGAGCAAGCTCGTCGTCATGAGGTTAGACCGGGTATATCTGGTTGGGCACAATGTCATGGACGCAATGCAATCTCGTGGACGGAGAAGTTTAAGCTTGATGTGTGGTATGTTGACCATTGTTCTTTGATTACTGACTTGAAGGTGATATTCATTACTATAAAGAAAGTGCTTGGACGTGAAGATATAAATACCACTACGGGTAAGTCGGCAACAATGGAATATTTCAATGGACATAACTAAATAGGAGGGGCATAAATGTATTTATTCGGAGCAAGCGGTCACAGCAAAGTGATAAAGGAAATATTGAATGCCAATGGTATCAAGGTAGAGGCTTTTGTGGATGACAACCCTAATGTGAATGAATGTGGAGGTCGTCCTGTGATGCATGATGCCACAGGACTTTCGCCTATGATTGTGAGCATTGGAGTGAACAGAATACGGAAAATGATTGTGGAGCGGTTGAAGGCCAACAATCCTGATATTAAGTTTGCAACAGCCATTCATCCTTCTGCTGTTATTTCTCCTTCTGCTAGGATTGGTGAAGGAACAGTGGTAATGGCAGGAGCTGTTATTAACGCTGATGCTGTAATAGGTAATCATTGCATTATCAATACAGGAGCTACCGTAGATCATGATTGTGTGATTGAAGACTATTGTCATGTTGCTCCTGGTGTGCATGTAAGTGGTGGTACACATGTGGGTGAAGGTACTTGGATTGGTGTTGGATCATCTGTAATACAATGCTTAAATATAGGCAAGAACTGTATGATTGGTGCAGGAAGTGTCGTAGTTAAAGATATACCTGATAATGTGACGGCATTTGGATGTCCTGCAAAAGTAATCAAAAATCATGAGTAACTCCTGTTCTGAAATACATTAGTATGGATTGCCATCAAGAATCTCAATCATTTGGGCTGCAGTGACAATTTCTGGGGTTCTTGGAAAATGCTTAAACATTTTTTGTGATAAACGATACATCATAGTGACGTAAATACCAAATTTTTAAATATATAATTTTTCAATTATGGAAAGAAAAACAATTTACTTGTGTCTTGCCCATATGAGTGAGGCTGGTTTGGAACAGAAATACGTTAAGGAGGCTTTCGACACCAATTGGGTGGTGCCGATGGGTCCGAACGTAAATGCTTTCGAGAAAGATTTAGAGGCTTTTGTAAATAGCAAGAGTGATGGATCTGAGGAACTTGACAGAAAGGTGGTTTGCTTGAGCGCTGGTACTGCTGCTGTTCACTTTGCGTTGATTGGTTGTGGTGTTAAGGCTGGTGATGAGGTGCTGGTGCAGAGCTTTACGTTCTGTGCTTCGAGTCATCCTATCACTTATCTTGGTGCCAAGCCTGTGTTTGTAGGTTCGGAGGGTGAGACATGGAACATGGATCCTGCTTTGCTGGAGAAGGCTATTATTGACCGTAAGGAGAAAACTGGTAAATATCCGAAGGCTATTGTGCCTGTAGCTCTGTATGGTATGCCTTACCGTATCGATGAGATTATGGCTATTGCCGACAAGTATGGTATTCCGGTTGTGGAGGATGCTGCTGAGGGTATGGGCTCGCGCTTTGATGGACAAGTGTTGGGTACATTCGGCAAGTATGGTGTGCTGTCGTTCAACGGCAACAAGATGATTACTACTTCTGGTGGTGGTGCGCTGATTTGCCGTAATGCAGAGGATGCCAATGAGGTGATGTGGTATGCTACTCAGGCTCGCGACGCTTATCCTTACTATCAGCATACGGCTATCGGTTACAACTACCGTATGTCGAATGTATGCGCTGGTATCGGTCGCGGTCAGATGACTGTGCTTGATGATCATATCGCTCATCATAAGCATGTGCAGAAGTTGTATGAGGAGTTGTTGAAAGATGTGAAGGGTGTACATATCCACAAGCAGCCTGAGGACAAACGCTACGATGCCAACTTCTGGCTTTGTGCTGCCACATTGGATGCTGACGTGAAGATTCAAGGACAAGAGAACGCCTATAAGGAAGTTATTAAGACTGCCGTAGGTGGAGCTGCAGGTGTAATACATGCCGTTGATTCGGCAACAACCGACTGTCAGCCTAACGAGAACGTGGAGGCTTTGCGTGTGTTTATGCTCTCGAAGAAGGTTGAGTGTCGCCCCGTGTGGAAACCTATGCACAAGCAGCCGGTATATGAGGGTGCTCCGGTATATACCAATGGGGTAGAGGAAGAACTCTTCAAGGTTGGCTTCTGCTTGCCAGCTGGTCCGTATGTAACGGATGATGATGTTCGCTATATTGTAGAGTGCATCAAGGAGGCAATAGTACGATAATGGATAAAGTTGCAGAGACAAAGCTAATATGAATAAAAAAGAGGTAACTATCTGATGTTCAGATAATTACCTCTTCTGTGGAGCTGGTGGGATTCGAACCCACGTCCAAACAGGGAAACCATATGCTTTCTA
>ERZ1026862.2293-NODE-2293-length-10046-cov-21.944050_pt1 | contig 10046 bp, 6 predicted proteins | sample MGYA00380161_ERZ1026862 | MGnify/ENA primary metagenome ERZ1026862 (study PRJEB33269, sample SAMEA4719797) | human gut metagenome | biome: human-associated habitat; feature: organic feature; material: feces | place: Cameroon | collected 2013-10 ... | reverse complement strand
TTTCGCTGATAATCACTCCATCCTTGGAGGTTACCCGGAAGAGCTCCGGACAGGTATCCTTCTCGAAGGCATCATTCCAACTCTTGTAGCCGATGTGCTTCTGCGTCATCATGCCGTTCCACTTACCGCCAGACATCTTGTGGTTGTATTCATCGCAGATGAGGGAGTCGCGCTTGAAGAGGCGTTCGCATTCATCAGCCCAGATGTTCGCCTTCGGATTGTTCTGCTTGTAGAGAGCATGGTTCTGCGCCTGGGCAAAGTACATCTGATGCAGATTGCTCATCAGCTCAATAGGGAAGAGGATGATCTGACGGTAGGCATCGTGATAGGATGCCGGCAGACTGTTGTACTGGCGCAGCGCATCAGCCTCGAGCTGGAGATACTGATTCACCACCTCCTGCCATTCGCCGTTCTCCAGACTGTAGGTGCTCTTGTCGAGCATCTCCGGAGTGCAGCGGCCGTTGTACTTGCAGATGAGGTTCAGGATGCGTGCCGCTTCGTCAGCCTGCGATTCTCCGAACTGTTGGGCGCACCAGTCGCGGGTGTGGCGGGTGATGTTGTTCACCGAGTATTTATGAGGATTCCACGCCATGTCCATAAACTGGCTGATAGGATATTCCATCGGCTTGAGGTCGCCCACGTTGAGAATCCAGAGACGGTCGATGCCGTTCTCATAGGCAAGTGTCAACTGCTCCCAAGGGTTCTGCACGGGGGTAACATTGAGCATCTTCGAGTTTCTTGGAGCACCCACGTAATCTACGTGGTAGTAGAGTCCCCATCCGCCCTTGTGCTTTCGTTCCTGGGCATTCGGCACACGGCGCACGTTGCCCCAGTTGTCATCGCAGAGCAGCAGGGTTACATCGTCGGGCACTTTCATTCCCTTGTCGTAGTAATCCAATACCTCTTTATATAGTGCCCATACCTGCGGTGTCTCGCTCGCCTTCTTTCCCGTTACATCAGCGATAATCTTGCGCTGGTCGTTGATGATGTTGGTCATCAGTCGGGTATCAGCCTCTTCGCTCATCGCCTCATCGCCGTCGCCACGCATTCCGATGGTTACAATCTGTTCGGTACCCTTCATGCGTTCGATGCCTTCACGGAAGAATTTCTGCAGGTTAGCCTTGTTCTTCTGATAGTTCCAAGGTCCCCATCCCTTTCGGTTGCGGGCGTATTCCTGATGGTTGCGTGCCATCGGCTCATGATGGGAGGTGCTCATCACCACGCCCATCTCATCTGCCGTCTTCTCGTTCTCCGCATCGTCGGCATAGAACGCCCAGCCCCACATGGCTGGCCACATCATGTTGCCCCTGAGGCGCAGCACTAGTTCGAAGACGCGCTGGTAGAAGCGGTGGTCGCCATATCCGGTGCCGTAGGTGTTCTTGACCCACGAGGTGAGACAAGGCGCCTCATCGTTGAGGAAAATGCCACGATAGCGCACGGCTGGTTCGCCATCAGTGTAGGTTCCACGGTTCACGAAGATGGAATCGTGATGCTCCACGGGAACGTCTGCCCAGTCGTACCAGGGTGAAACGCCCATCTGCTGGGAGAGTTCGTAAATGCCGTAGATGGTTCCACGGCGGTCGCTTCCGGCGATGACGAGCTGGTTGTCCACCACGGTGATGATGAATTTCTCGCGCTTGCCCTTGAGCAGATTTCCGTTGATGCGTTTCTGTTTGATGAGCTGGTCGATGGCAGCAGAATGTCCGATGGTTCCCACGAGGATGGTTGCCTTCCGGTTGGAGGTGATGGTGGCTTGGGAGCCGCTCACCTTGCTGATGTCCCTGACCAGTGCATTGGCAGCATAGCTCACGCCACGGCAGTAGTTGGCGTCCATATAGATTTCTACCTTGTCATTACCGTTGATGAGCAGATCGCCCTGCTTGAAACTGACGAATCTCTCTGCTGCACTCATGCTCATGGCTGAGAGGAGAGCAGCGGAAGCTAAAAATACTTTCTTGATGTTGTTAAGTCTCATATAAAAAATATGTTTATGTATTTGATGTTTGCAAAGGTAGGAATATTCATCGTATTTTACTTTGTCAAATGTAATCTTTTCTTTATTATTTGTTTCATTTTGGCTTTCCATGCGGTTTCTGTACGTCTTTTTCCTTAAATGTTTTGTGTTTTCAGAGAAAAGTATTAATTTTGCATCATAAAATAAGATAGAAAAATATGATAGACAAACCGACGATAGCACGTATCATGGACTCCACCAAGATAGAAGAGGTGGTGTCTGAATTCGTCACGCTCAAAAAGCGCGGCATCAACTATGTCGGCTTGTGTCCTTTCCACAACGATTCCCATCCATCCTTCTCCGTCTCTCCTACGCGTGGCATCTGCCACTGCTTTACCTGCGGAAAGGGTGGAAACGCCATCAACTTCCTGATGGAGCTGGAGCAGATGACCTATCCTGAGGCACTGAGATGGCTGGCTAACAAATACCATATCGAGATTCAGGAACGCGAGATGACCAACGAGGAGAAGCAGCGCGAAAACGAACGCGAATCGATGTTCATCGTGAATGAATGGGCGGCAAAATACTTCCAGGACATCCTGCAGAATGATGTGGACGGAAGAGCCATCGGCATGCAGTATTTCAGAAGCCGAGGATTCAGAGACGACATCATCCGGAAATTCCAGCTGGGATTCGCCCTGAACCAGCGCACGGCGCTCTTCGACGAGGCGGTGAAGAAAGGATATCAGCCGAAATACCTGGTGGATACCGGTCTCTGCTTCAAGGTGGACAAGGAGGAAGCGGGCAACAAGAGCGGACAGGACAAGTATCTGGACCGATTCTCCGGGCGCGCCATCTTCCCGTGGCTGAGTGTGAGCGGAAAGGTGGTGGCTTTCGGCGGACGTGTGCTGGATACCCGTACCAAGGGTGTGAGCCAGAAATACGTGAACTCGCCCGACAGTATCATCTACCACAAGGAGCGGGAGCTCTACGGACTGTATCAGGCAAAGAAGGCCATCGCCAAGGAAGACTGCGTGTATATGGTGGAGGGATATACGGATGTAATCTCCATGCACCAGTGCGGCATCGAGAATGTGGTGGCCAACTCGGGTACGGCGCTGAGCATCCATCAGATCAGACTGCTCCACCGATTCACCAGCAACATCGTATTGCTCTACGACGGCGATGCTGCGGGCGTGCATGCGGCGCTGCGAGGAACCGACATGCTGCTGGAAGAGGAGATGAACGTGAAGGTGCTCCTCCTGCCCGAAGGCGACGACCCGGACAGCTTTGCCCGCAACCATACGGCAGAAGACTTCAGAAAATATATTGAAGACCATCAGGTAGACTTCATCCAGTTCAAGACCGACATTTCGCTCAGGGGCGTCACTGACCCCGTGAAGCGCAGCCAGGCAATCAATTCCATTGTAGAGAGCATCTCGAAAATCAAGAATCAGATTACCCGTGCAGCCTATATCACCGACTGTGCCCATCGCCTGGGCGTGAACGAGGCTATCATCGTCAACGCCCTGAACAACTTCGTGCGCAACGGAATGAGCGAGCAGGTGAAGGCTGAGCGCAGAGCTGCCGGACTCAGAGAACCGGTGGCCGGAACACCCCAGCCGGGACTGCAGCAGGGGATGAGGGGAACCTCGCCGCTGGACAAGCTGCTGGAGGTGGAAGACCTGCTGGTGAAGCTGATTATCCATTATGGCGACAAGATCATCACGGTGAAGGATGTGGACGAAAACGAGGTGCAGCTGCCCGTGGCTCAATACATCAGCCTGGATATGGGCGGCGACGGATTCAAGTTTCACAAGGACTTGTATAATCAGATTCTTCAGGAAGCTCTGGATCATCTCGATGATGAGGGATTCGTGGCAGAGACCTATTTCTCAACCCATTCCAATCCTGAAATCAGTCGCATAGCCGGAATGCCTTTGGGCGAACAGGAGATAGCTACGGCTAGCCTGCAGCTGAAACTGAGTCCGGAGAAGCTGCGCCAGTATGTGTTCAAGGACCTGCTCAGCTTCCGCACGCATTATATCGCCCAGCGCATCATCGAAGTACAGCAGGAGTTTGCCAAGAACCCGACCAACCGTGAGCTGCTGCAGGAGTTTGTGAAACTCAAGCAGATGAATGCACTTGTGGCAAGTCAGACGAACTCAGTATTTAATTAGAATAAGGATATGATTTATTTCCATTGGATTTATCTGTTGCTCTATGTCGCAATCATGATTCCTGCGATCATCCGCGTCTTGCTCGACAACCGACAGCCGGCGAAGACGATGGCTTGGATTCTCGTGCTCGCCTTCATGCCGTTCGTGGGAATCATCTTCTACATCTTCTTCGGACAGAATACCCGGAAGGAGCGTCACATCAGCGACCGGAGCATGGACCAGCTGACCAAGCGCTCGATGCTGGAATTCGTAGAGCAGGAGAACCTGCACCTGCCTGCCAACAACAAGCCGTTGATGAATCTCTTCACCAACCAGAATTGGGCGTTCCCCTTCAAGGACAACAGGGTGGACATCTTTACCGATGGTTATGAATTCATCTGTTCCTTATTATATAATATAGGTAAGGCCCAGCATCACATCCACCTGGATACTTACATCTTCGAGGACGATGCACTGGGCTATCTGGTGGCTGATGCGCTGATAGACAAGGCGGAGCAGGGAGTGGAAATAAGAGTGATTTATGACGACGTGGGCTGCTGGAAGGTGAAGGACGCCTTCTTCGAAAGGATGAGAGATGCGGGCATTGACGTGCACGCCTTCATGCCCGTGCGCTTCCCGGCTTTTACCAGCAAGGTGAACTATCGCAACCACCGCAAGCTGTGCGTGATTGACGGCAAGGTGGGATTCATCGGGGGCATGAACATTGCCAAGAGATATGTGAAGGGAACGGGAAAGCAACCATGGCGAGATACGCATCTTCGCATCGAGGGTGGCGGTGTCTATGCGCTGCAGCGTGCGTTCCTCATCGACTGGTATTTCGTGGACCGCACGCTGATTACCAACCGCGTCTATTATCCTCCGGTGGATATTCATATCAGCAACAGTTGTCTGGTCCAGGTTGTGACGAGCAGTCCTATTGCTCCATGGCCTGACATCATGCAGGGTTACGTGCGCATCCTGCTTCAGGCGCAGAAGTATGTGTATATGGAGACTCCTTATTTCCTGCCAACCGAACCGGTATTGTTTGCGATGAGAACGGCGGCATTGGCGGGAGTGGACATCAGGTTGATGATTCCCCGCAAGGCAGATGCGAAGCTGGTGGAATGGGCTTCGCGTTCGTATGTGATGGAGGCGATAGAGGCTGGAGTGAAGGTTTATCTCTATATGGGTGGTTTCAACCACAGCAAGCTGCTGGTGAGTGATGATAATCTCTGCACGGTGGGAAGTACGAATATCGACTTCCGCAGTTTCGAGAATAATTTCGAGGCGAATGCCTTTTTCTATGATGAGGAAATGGCGCAGCGCATCAAGGCGATTTATCTGAAGGATGAATCGCAGAGCATCCTGGTGGATGATGTTTCCTATTTCGTGAAGCGCCCGTTCATGAAGCGATTGTTCGAAAGCATCGTCAGATTGCTTTCGCCACTGCTGTGATTAGGCACGGATTTTTATTTAAGTATGGATTTATTTAGGCACGGATTACACGGAGTTATGAGCTAAATTCAATATCCCTTATAATCTCATAAAAAATCCGTGTAATCCGTGTAATCCGTGCCTAAAATTTGCTTTTATCTGAATATCGAGAAGTTGACGCTTCCATAGCTTCTGTGCTCCAGGAATCGGGGATGCTCGGAAAAATCATAATTCTTGCCATGTTCGAAAACGAAGATTCCATCTTCGTTCAGCAGGTTGCCATTCAATACGAGGTCTGGGATCTCCGGGAGTTTTTCCAGGGCGTAAGGTGGGTCGGCAAAGATGAAATCAAACTTCTGCTTGCAGGTCTTCAGGAAGCGGAACACATCGCCACGAATCAGAAGATCCTTGTCTTCGCCCAGCTTCTTGAAACACTCGCGGATGAAGTTGGCGTGGTCGCGGTCTGCCTCTACGCTGATGACGCGCTGGCAACCTCGGGAAACGAGTTCCAGCGAGATGCTGCCCGTACCGGCAAAGAGGTCGAGGGCGGTTGCATCCTCAAAATCGATGTAACCCTGCAAAACATTAAAGATATTCTCCTTTGCAAAATCTGTTGTAGGGCGCGCCTTGAACGAACGTGGAATGTCGAAATGGCGACCCTTATATTGTCCTGTTATGATTCTCATATTTTTACTTTGAACTTATTACTTTGAACTTTGAGCTTTATGATTAGCTATGCTGTTGAATTGGCTTTCCCTTCGGCCGCCGAACGCTGTTTCTTCACTTTTCGTTCTTTACTCTTCACTTACTCAAGTACAGTGCCAGCAAGTCGAAAGGCATTCCCTTGATTTCCGTGATGGGGGCACGGTTGAATTCTGCGGCGGGATTCAGGAGGAAAGTCTTCCTGATGTAAAGCTTACTGTTATAAAGGAACCAGTCCTTGTCAGGAACTTCGCCCGAAACATGCAGCTCATCCTGCATCTGATCCAATCCCAGCTGCTTCCATACGTAGAGGATGAAATAGAGCGCATCCTTGGCATGAGCCGCATTGAACGAATTGAAGAACTTGAAGCGGTTCTTGTCGAAACAGAAGAGGTCCAGCTTCTTGTCGTGGAAATAGGCATAGAGCTTGCGGTGAATGCCCGTGAAACTGCGCTGATGCAGATAGTGCCACATCGGCTGCATGATAGGAGTGAAGCGCACATCCTGGAAATTATCTTCCACCACCATCTTGAAATCCTTGTTGATAGGGAACACAGCCACTACGTTGAGAGCCGGCTGAACACGGTAGAGGATGGCGTCGGAATGATGACCGGCAAAGGCGTGCTGATAGAGCACGCCAAGGTCTTCTTCATGGAATTCCTCTATCGGAACCAGCAGGATAGGAGAGTCGATGTAGACTCGCACCTTCTGGTAACCACGTTGCAGGAGATCGCTTTCTTTGAAAGCCTGACGCAAGTTGGCTGCCATGGATACGCCGCTCTTCACGGTATAAGGCTCGTAAATGACCTGATGCTCAGCTTCGCGGTCAACTACCGAAAAGCTGAGTGTGTTCTTGCTCACTCTTATCGTGAGGCGTGCCTGAAGTGTTTTATTGCCTGTTAGCTGCATGATCATCTTGTTGTTTTACCAGTTGCCTGCGTTGTTATTATCTGTTGTAATGTCGCCAATCTTCAGTCCCGGATATTCTCCGGCATAGTTGGCCTGCTCGGTGATTTCCTGAATGGCGTTTTCGTCCAGCCCGTCGAGGAAATCTTCATAGGCGGCTCCGCATTCCATGAGCGGAATCTGCTTGCCGCTCTTACTGACAATCGTGGTAGCGGCTAGCGAGAATTTCTTGCCGTCGGAGTAGGGGATGAAGGAATCGGCAGCCTTCAGATACTTGCCCTTGACGAGGGTATTGAAGTCGCCCGTATACACCCCATGCTTGTCCTTGTACTTCTCTTCCGCTTCCCGGATGATCATCAGCCTGGCTTTCACCTCTGCCTCTCTGCTCTTCATCCGTTTCTGGATGATGAGGGGCTGGCAGATGCTGAGTACGCAGAGGGTCATCATGACGATGACGCATGCTCCCAGGACCGCATTATTGTTTATTTTCCTTAATTTCATTCTCATTTCAAAAAGTATTATTACTTTTGCAATGCAAAGATACTGCAAAACCGAGACAACACAAAATATTTGGTGCTGAAATTATTAATTATTAATTATAAATTGTACATTCATGATTGTAGATGAACTAAAATATAAGATATTGGAGCAGTTTGGCTTTCCGCCAACTCCCGAACAGGCGAATGCGCTGGATGTCTTCGCCCGCTTCATGACCGATCGCAATCCTCATGCTGTGATGATATTGCGGGGTAGTGCGGGTACGGGTAAGACTTCGCTTTCGGGTGCCATCGTCCGCACGATGAAGACCATCGGTCAGAAGGTGATGCTCCTGGCTCCTACGGGCAGGGCTGCCAAGGTCTTCTCCCTGAGCAGCGGTTCGCCTGCCTTCACCATCCATCGCCGCATCTATCGCGAGAAAGCATTTTCGGGCGTTGACGGTCAGTTCAATCTCAACGACAATCTCTATACGGATACGCTCTTCATGGTGGATGAGGCTTCGATGATTTCCAATCTGGGACTGGGTGGAACCACTTTCGGAAGTGGCTGTCTGCTGGATGATCTGGTTCATTTCGTTTATCAGGGTCATAACGACCGCCTGATGCTGATAGGCGACAAGGCGCAGTTGCCACCTATCGGCGAGGAAGAATCGCCAGCCCTTCATGCTGCCATGCTCGAAGGCTACGGTTTGTCGGTTTATGGATGCGATTTGAACGAGGTGCTCCGTCAGAGTGAGAAGTCGGGCATTCTGTATAATGCCACGATGATTCGTCAGATGATTACGCACGATGACATTACGCAGCTTCCGAAAATCCATTTCTCCGGATTCTCCGACATCCAGCAGATGCCTGGAGCCGAACTCATAGAGGCGCTTGCCGACAGTTATCATCATGTGGGTCTGGACGACACCATCGTCGTGACTCGCAGTAACAAGCGTGCCAACATCTTCAACCAGGGCATTCGCAATATGGTGCTTGACAGGGATGAGGAACTTTCGCAGGGCGACATCCTCATGATTGTGAAAAACAATTATTACTGGATGGAAGAGGAGAGGAAGAAAGTAAGTGAAGAACGTAGAGTGAAGAGTGAAGAAACAGCGTTCGGCGGCCGAAGGGAAAGCCAATTCAATTGCTTAGCTAATCATAAAGTTCAAAGTTCCAAGTTCAAAGTTCAAAGTAAAGAACTTCCTGCTTTCCTTGCGAATGGCGACCGTGCCAAGGTCTTGCGGGTTCGTCGCCGCATCGACCTTTACGGTTTCCGTTTCGCCACGCTTCTGCTGCAGTTCCCCGATTATGACAATTACGAGCTGGAGGCAACGGTGCTGCTGGATACTTTGACGAGCGAGGCGCCAGCCTTGACCCATGAGCAGCAGGAGCAGCTCTTCCGTCAGATAGAAGAAGATTATCAGGACATTCCGCTCAAGGCGGATAGGATGAAGGCGATTCGCCAGGACCAGTTCTTCAATGCCCTGCAGGTGAAGTTTGCCTATGCCGTGACCTGCCATAAGGCGCAGGGCGGACAGTGGGCGCATGTTTATGTGGATCAGGGTTACATGACGGACGACATGCTCACGCCCGATTATATCCACTGGCTCTACACCGCCTTCACCCGTGCCACCGAGAAGTTGTATCTGGTCAACTGGCCGGAGACGCAAACCGTTACTTCTTAGTTTCAAATTGGTTCAATATCAGCGATTTCGGCAAATAAACATCAGAATGTTTGATGGTTTGAAAAAAAAATCGTACTTTTGCATCCGGATAAATATGAAGTGTGTTCCGCACGCCATGAAAGGGCGTGTGGGGGTTTTTATGCAAAGGTATAAGAAATTTATTAATTTATCATATATAAAAAATAAATGGAAAAAAGAAAAGTAGCTTTAATCACGGGTATTACAGGTCAGGATGGCTCTTATTTGGCAGAGTTGCTGCTGAGTAAGGGGTATGATGTTCACGGAACTATCCGACGTTCATCTACCGACTATCGCGAGCGCATCGCTCATCTGGAAGGTACCCCAAATTTCCATCTTCATTATGCCGACCTCGGTGACTCCATGAGTATCATCCAGGTGATGAACAAGGTGAAACCTACAGAGGTTTACAACCTTGCGGCACAGAGCCATGTACAGGTAAGTTTCGACTCTCCGGAGTTTACTGCCGATGTAGACGCAACGGGCGTTCTCCGCATCCTGGAGGCTATCCGCCAGTGTGGTTTGTCAGAAACCTGCCGCATGTATCAGGCTTCTACCTCCGAGCTTTACGGTAAGGTAGAAGAGGTCCCACAGAACGAGAACACTCCGTTCCACCCTTATTCTCCATACGCTGTTGCCAAGCAGTATGGCTTCTGGATTGTCAAGGAATATCGTGAGGCTTACAACATGTTCTGCTGCTCAGGTA
>ERZ1026862.2290-NODE-2290-length-10057-cov-7.138172_pt1 | contig 10057 bp, 8 predicted proteins | sample MGYA00380161_ERZ1026862 | MGnify/ENA primary metagenome ERZ1026862 (study PRJEB33269, sample SAMEA4719797) | human gut metagenome | biome: human-associated habitat; feature: organic feature; material: feces | place: Cameroon | collected 2013-10 ... | reverse complement strand
ATCTACACAGAGTAGATCGTCGGCAGCGTCAGATGTGTATAAGAGACAGTTATGACATAGTTTTATTATGTTATGAGATTGTGGTTTGAGTGAATATTTATGATTTCAAAACCTATTTTCCCCGCATCCTGCACACTTTACTGTACATTATTTATATACGAAGAATAAGTTAGTATCGTTAGGTTTCTTTTGCTTCATAAGCGATTTGATTAATATTGTTTGGGTAATTGCAAAAATAGTGGAAAAATAGGATTGGTTTTCAGATTACAATTTCAAAACAAATCACAAAACGGAACAAGCTATAGGCAAAAAGCACACATAAAGGCGGTGCGGTCAAGTTTCGGAAAAAACTGTTCCGAAACAGTCAAATGCTGCATAAAAAACAGGCGGAACAACAAGTCGTACGACTGCTGTTCCTGCCTGTTCGTCAAGTAGATTAATTTAAAGTAGATTTAATACATATAGACATTATATTCCTTCACACTTCCAGGAGCGCCCTGCTCCATACGTGGCAGATATTCCAGGGCCTTAACAGTCTGTTCGGCACCCAGGTCGATGACGAGCAGGTGCGGTGCAGAGGCACCGTTCTCAGTCTGCCAGTAGGTAGACTCCTGAAGGTCGAACGCCTTGTCGCCAGTATGGTTGCCCTGAAGATTCTCGGAGTCGGCATACTTCACGTTCCAGTGTACACGCGAGAGTCGCTTGCCGTCATTGCCTTGTGCGTACAGCTCGGCTATTGCCACGGGCTTGCCGTCGTGAGTGCTCATGCATTCTATTGCGAGGTAGCGTCCGGTGGCAGCGTTGCTGAAGTTGACGGTCTGCCATCCGTTGCCGCTCTTCATCAGGCCCTTGGCCACGGGAGTGGCTGAGTTGAGGTCGGGCTTGTCGGCTATGTCGTTGTGCTTGACCTGCTTCTCGAGCTGCAACTTGTCGAGTTCGGGCTTGGTTTGTCCCCAAACCACGGGCTGCTTCGGACCTACTACGTCGAGCACAACAATCTCGTTGTCGCCATTCTTGAGCCAGCATCCGGGGCAATAGAGAGTCTGCTGCGGACCGATGCTCCAGAATCTGCCAAGCGCATGGCCGTTGACGTATACCTGACCCTTGCCCCATGTCTCCATGTTGAGGAAGGTATCGCCAGTCTTGTTCAGTCGGAAAGTGGCGCGATAGTAGCCTATTTTCGACGGAGGATTTTCGGCAAGAGCTATGTCATTGCGTGGAGTAGTGATGGCGCGAAGGGCTGTCTGGTAGTCGTCGGCAATGCGGCGCATACGCCAGTCCTTAAGGTTCCATGTCAGTATGTCGCCGTCAACATCGGCTGTCAGCGTCACGTCACCGACAAGTCCTTTGAAGTCCTTGATGGCACGCCCAAAGTTGATGCGTCCCATTCCCTCTACAAGCATCGTGAGCTTGTCGCCCTTCTTCGTGGCAGGCAGCTGCAGCGAGTGTTCGTTCTTGGTACGGTCGATTTTGCCTATGTACTTGCCGCCCACGAACACCTGCACGTAGTCGTGGCCGTTGATACGGAGCGCCGAACCGTTGGCTGTCTCGGGCAAATCGGTATTGTAAATCATCGAACCGTAGCCCATGTTCATCTCCTCAAAGGTCTGAACGTTGCTACTCTCGGCTATGCTGTCAACGCCCATGTATATAGGTGCCGCATTCTGCAGCGTCATCTTCGGAATGCTTATTAAGTCGGCTGCCTTTCCTGGAACGGCAGGCAACTTCTTGTCAGAGTATTTCTGAAGAGTATTTCTTAATATCCAGTATTTCTCGGTTGGAGCGCCACACTCGCTGATAGGCGCATCATAATCATAAGACGTGACTGTGGGGACAATGCCAGGCGTATTGGCTCCTGCCCAATGGCCGAACGAGGTTCCGCCGTGAGTCATGTAGAGCGAGAAGGAGATGCCCTTCGACAGCATCTCGTCGATGCCTGCAACCATTTCCTTAGCCGAACGTGTCTCGTGGCGTGCGCCCCACTTGTCAAACCATCCGCTCCAGAACTCCGAACACATAAGCGGAGTATTGGGACGTAGCTTGCGCAGTCGGCGGAACTGGTCGTCGATATTGGCACCCGTACCGAAGTTCATTGTCCAGATAAGGTCGTCGAGACCGTTCTTCTCGAAGTTGGAACTCCAGTCGCATTGGAAGAGGGTGGTGCGTTGTGATGGTGAGGTGTTGTCGGACGGTGTGTCCCAATACTTGCGCAACGTGTCGCGTATCTGCGAGATGTAAGCCTTGTTTTCGTCATAGCTGCCATACTCGTTCTCCACCTGTACCATGATGATCGGTCCGCCACGCTGAATAGTGAGCGGAGCCAGCTGCTCTGCCACGTGCTTCTCAAAGCGGTCTACGCACGACATGAAGTAGGGGTCAGGCTCGCGCAGACGTATGTCCTTCTTCTTGAGCAGCCACCAGGGCAGTCCGCCCATCTCCCATTCGGCACATACATACGGACCTGGGCGCACGATGACGTACATGCCGTTCTTCTTTGCCAGCCGGCAGAACTCCGCTACGTCGTTCTGACCCGTGAAGTCGAACACGCCCTCGCGCTGCTCGTGCAGGTTCCAGAAGATGTATAGGCAAATGGTATTCATGCCGAGTGCCTTGCACATCTTGATGCGGTGCTCCCAATACTGGCGCGGAATGCGCGGATAGTGAATCTCTGCTGCCTTCACCACAAACGGCTTTCCGTTCAGCAAGAAGGTCTTGTCGCCCGTGGTGAACGTGTTCTTGGAGTCGGTCTTTGGAGCCATAGTGTCAGATATGGCTCCAAATGCGCTGCTCGAAAACGACGCCATAAGAGCGAGGCTGATGAATATCTTGGATGTCTGTTTCATGTATCTAATCAATATTGTTTGGGTTGTCGCAAAAGTAACAAAAAAAAAGGATTGGTTTTCGGACTGCACCTAAAAAACCAATCACAAAGCGGAATGAACTACAGAAAAAAGCGCACATAAAGGCTATACGGCATGATTTCGGGAAAATACATCCCAAAATATCTTGACGAAACCGTCACTTCACCAGATTGTGAGGCGAAACCTTCATCTGTTTCTTGAAGATGCGCGAAAAATACTGCGACGACTTGAAACCGCACTCGAAGCAGACTTCTTTCACCGACAATTCAGTGTTACGGAGAAGCTCCACAGCCTTGTTGATGCGTATCTGGTTGAGATACTCCAAGGGTCCCATGTTCAGGTATTTAGCAAACAGATTCCTTAGATAGCGGTCGCCTACGCCAGCTTCTTCTGCCACCAGGCTTATACTGATGTCATCCTTATAATGCGAGCGAATGAACGAAATGGCTTTCTTCATCGCCGGGTTGTTGCACACGGGCAGAAAGTTCTCGTCCATGTATCGTGTAATGAGAATGAGAAGTTCGGCATAATACATAACCACCAGCTCCTGATAGAACGACTTCTTCACGCTAAGCTCGTCAAGAATTCGCTGTATGGCACGCATGATGCGCACGTTGCCCACAATCTTTATCAGTTTGTTCTTTTCGGAGAACAGACTGACTGAACTTTGCTCAAAGATGTTCTTAGACAACTGCAACGAGGAATCTATGCTTGTAAATATCTCGGGAAGGAATTCCAGCTGCATAAGAGTAGTGCCCTTAGAACCTGCCTCGAACTTATGCTCTACGTCTGAGCTGATTATCATTATTTCACCTTCATGGAAATTCACCGTCTCGCGTCCGATATGCATCATGCACGTACCTTTCTTCACATAGTTCATCTCTATGCGGATATGACGGTGAGGCCCATAGGTTTCACCGGGTATGAAGGAGATGAAACGGAACACATCGGCTAAGCGTTGTCCCTGAAGATTGCTTACGATACTGTTCAGGACTTCTGAAAAAGGCGGTCTTTCCTGTTTGGCTTCCATAATATTGATGTTAGATTGTTCATCCAAGAATAGATTCATTACAAAGATACATAATATTTTCAAATCCAAACCAAAAATCAATGAAAACTTGAGCTAATCCAAAGCAACTGGCAAAGAGAAAGACTTTCAGTACACATCAAACCACCCACTCCATCCAATTGTCTGGAGTAATGACAGCTGTCTCCTTAACGTCATACGCATTAAGGAATGATGATGGAAACTGAGTATTGGCGCGACGCGGATTCCACTTCATCTCGAAGACGGTGAATTGTCCGTCACACTCTTCTATATAGTCAATCTCCTGCTGCTGAGTAGTGCGCCAGAAATAGCTGTTGGCATAACGACCTGAATAATGATTGGCTTTAATACGCTCGCTTATGATGAAGTTCTCCCACAATGCTCCAGTGTCTTGACGCAATGACAAGGGCGCGAAATTCTGAAGAATGGCGTTGCGTATGCCATTATCATAGAAGTATATCTTTTTGCCTTTCTTTAGTTCGGTGCGCAGATTGCGATTGAAACCGTTCAACCTGAACACTATATAACACTTCTCAAGCAAGTCAATATATTTCTCTACGGTCTTATTGTCGGTGCCTATGGTCTGTGCAAGTTCATTATACGATACCTCACTACACACCTGCAGGGCAAGAGCCGTGAGCAGTTTGCCAAGCAATACCGGACGGCGCACACTCTCAAGCGAAAGCAAATCCTTATAAAGATAGCTGCCAGCAAGGTTTGCAAGCAATTCTTTTGCATCGTCTGCATGATTTATAATGTCGGGATATGAGCCATAAACGAGGCGTTGTTCAAGAGTTTGCTTCACTCCCAATAGTCCTTGACTGTTGAATATCTCTGCCGTTGATATTGGATAGAGATGATATTCAAACTTGCGTCCGGTAAGAGGCTCATTGAGACGGTCTTGCAATTCGAACGAAGAAGAACCGGTAACGAGCAACTGCACCGTAGGAAAATTGTCGGTGATTCGCTTTAACGTCATACCGATATTCTCCACTCGCTGAGCTTCGTCAATGACAACTATCTTGTTGTCAGCGATAAGAAGACGCAGTTCCGAAGTGTTGATATTGGTGAGCATATCCTTTACTTCTGGCTCGTCACAATTCAACTGTAAAGTCTTGCAATCCTGCTTTTCAAGAATCATTCTGAAAAGCGTACTTTTGCCCACCTGCCGCGCTCCTATAACGATGATTGCCTTGCCTGCAAACATACGCGACTCTATCTTTTGCTGTAACTGTCGTTCTATCATAGATGTATGTATTGTTTGTCTAGGCAAAGATAAGAAAAAAATAGCCTAATCCCAAAATTCATACTAACTTTTGGGATTACAATCCCAAAAATCATATGTAATTTTGGGATTAGGGGGTTCTGCTTAATCAATTTGCACGTGTTAACTCAACATACGTGCCAATAAGGTGCTATGCTTGCGTTGAGGATTGCAATTCTCTTACCACATCATCCACAATATATCCGTCGCTCATCAAATACAACAATGAGCACTCATCGTGCAGTAGGTCACATGTTCTACTGTTCTGAAAAATGTCAAACGCCCTTTCAGGTGAAATATCAAGACGTTTGGCAAGAAGGGTACATACTCGACCTATCTTCATCCAAAGTTGGGAATCTCTAAGCATTATCGACCTCCTTTATTATGCAAGTTGCACCATGATAAACCTTACGCATACTATCAAACATTTAATTTCCTGCTTCAAGTCGATGCAGGGCTGTAAGCAAATCGTCTACAACATACTCCTTGCTCTGTGTATGTAACGGGGCGAGTCGGGTTGTCAGCCCATGCATCAGCCCAACATCACGCAATCGTCGGTACATCTCCCTACGGCTGCATCCTTCTGCTTTCGCCGTGGCATCAACACACATGGCGGCAAATGCCAATGTCTGCTGTACTTCTGCTGTATTCATAACGGTATATACTTCTATTGTTAATACTTTATCTATAGGAGTTTTCTGCAAATATAAACAAAAAAATCGAGATATGGTACGTTAGCAAACGTTTAGTTTCATCCGTAATTTCGGATGAAACCTAATTTGTGCAAATGGCCTGAATAATACAGCGGAATGTTGTAGAGAGTGAATGCTCGGCCGTCGGTTCGGGTGATGACATCGGAGGACAGCGGACCGTTCCACAATCGTAGGGCGATATTCTCACGCGACTCTTCCATAAACTGATGCAGGGAGCGGAGCTTTGAATTGTTGCCAGTCTTTACCTCAATGGGCAGCAGATGCGACTTATAGCGTATCACGAAATCTACTTCTGCCTGAGAGTTGCGGGCATCGCGCACCCAGAACATACGCTTCTCGCCAAACATAGTTGTAGCACCGAGAAGTTCCTGGGCTACGATATGTTCAGCAATGTCGCCGTTCCAGAGTTCGTCGCTGTCGGTAGTGAAGAGCAGTTCTTCTTGCATTCCGGCTACGTAATTGACCAGACCGGTGTCAAGCCATAACAGTTTTGGACTCTTCTTCAGGTCGGGCAGTACGGGGAACGATGTTGACGTAAGAGGATAGACAAGTTCGAGGAGCAGAGTCTTCTCAAGCGTACGGAATGCGTTGCTCACATCAGCCGACTTGAACGAGGAGTTGGTGAATTTGGCAAACTGTATGCGATGGGCAGCCGATGTCCAACCATAGTTAAGAATATAGCGTATGGAGTCTTGCTCCTTAGGCTTGGCGGCATACTTCTCCACATCGTCGCGATAGCCCGAGAGCAGCGAATTGAATATGCCTCCAAGCCGCACCATGTCGCGATACTGTGCATAGTTGGCAACAACTTCTGGCAGTCCGCCTATTATCATGTATTTCTTGAAGAGGTCGAGCGTATAGCTGTGCAGCGACTGAGGTACCGATACAGCCTCAACCTGCTCGGCAAGAAGCTGCTCGCCTATAGCCGAAAGGAACTCTACAAACGTGCAGGGATGGAGAGCCATATACTCTACTCTACCCACTGGAAACGATATGTGACGGTCCATCAGACTCTCCAATAGTGAGCCAGCAGCTATGACATATATGTCGGGACGCTTCTCATAGAAGTAGCGCAACGACTGTACAGCCTTAGGTTCGTTCTGTATCTCGTCGATGAATATAAGTGTGCGGCAGTTGTCCTGACGTACATTTGCCTTGAAGAAGATGCCCGACAGCAAATCGTCGAAAGAATAGTCGGCTGCAAACAATGCAGCGTTCTCGTTCTCCTCAAGATTAAGATAGATGTAATTGTCGAATTCCTCGGCAAACATCTTGACAAGCGTTGTCTTGCCCACCTGGCGGGCACCACGCAAAACCAAGGGCTTACGTTCGTCCTTACGTGCCCAGTCGCGAAGATAATTGAGTGCTATTCGTTTGAACATATCTAAATGGTTATAAATCAATCACAAAGATACACAATATTTTCAAATCCAAACCAAAATCAGACGAAAAACCGAGCAAATCCAAACCAACTTTCGATGATTTTCGTGTCAAATCCAAACCAACTAATAGCAAAACCAGTATCAAATCCAAAGCAACTGGCAAAGAGAAGGACTTGCACAGTACACATGTTAAGTATGTGGTCATATTTATTTTTATATATGAGCTGCTTTCTATGTTAAAATCCAAATTCAGTAATGAGAGGATGTGTACACGCAAGAAGGACGTTGAAAGGCTTAGTTGCGGATTTGAGGTTAATAAGAAAAAATAGTCTAATCCCAAAATTCATACTAACTTTTGGGATTACAATCCCAAAATTCATATGTATTTTTGGAATTATGGGTTTCTACTTTATCAATTACTATAGTTTTTGAAAGCAGAAAAACTATAGGTGGTTACAAAATATGAACATAAATATCGCTACAAACATAAAAATCAATAAACATTTATCCACTACACTTTTTGCAATGCAAATATCGTACTGGCAGTAAAAAAGTGTTACAAATAAAAAAATGATTCTGGAGATTGCGGAAGGGGTTTTTATGCGTTTTTGAGGTGACAATGACCTGCTGATTCTCCATTCAAGGCTTCTTTGCACTCCAAAAGGACTACTATTGCTATGCAACTGTAGCCCTTTTGAGAGGTAAATGAACTACAGTTGCATTGCAATAGTGGTCCTTTTCGAACAAAATGGAGCCTTTTTTCAACGTGAAAATTTACGCCACAGCGCCGCAATCCATATAACTCATTGTATATGAACAACATAACAAAAACCGCTCAAAACTGCGGATTGAACGCACAAGGAAATCTTTGACACGTTCAACTCGAAGTTTTGAGCGGTTAGAAATGCAAATATAGTTTGGAGCCTTGCTCCAAAGTGTCGTGTTGAAGTGTTGTGATGGTGTGGTTTGACGTTTCTAAAAATATACCGAAGCAGCATATAGCGGAATGTTAGTCAACCAATCTTGCTCCCTATAATCAGACATCGAAAAGCGCACCCCATGCAGCTGTGGGTGATTGGCAACAAACGTTGACAGAGACTTAGAGCGCAGGTTTTCTTCAGCCTTCGCCTCGATTGGCACTATGTCGCATCCATGCTGAATTAAGAAGTCTATCTCCAGCTTAGCATCATTACTATAGTAGAAAACCGAGGTATCATTAGTTGCTACCAATTGACTCATAAGATAATTCTCAGTAAATGCACCTTTCGCTTCTTCCATACCATTATCTGCAACCAATAGTTTTTCGGCTGGAATTTCGCTCATGGCTCCAAGCAAACCACAATCAAGCAGAAATAGCTTGAAGCTACTGATGTCTACATAAAACTTCAACGGCATTTTCGGTTCTGTCACTCTTTCTGCCTTATAAACCAATCCGGCATCCATAAGCCATTGAATAGCTGTCTCAAAGTCTTTGGCTCTACCTCCCGGCTTAGCTACACCGTAAATAAACTTCTTATTCTCTTTTACCAACTGAGAGGGCATTGACTGCCAAACCATATTGATACGATTGGCCTCAGAAGTAGGAACATGCTTTGATATATCCTTCTGGTAGGTGAAGAGAATGTTATTCTGCACCTCCCTTACCTTCAAAGAATCGTTTGTATCTACAAAAGTTTTTACTGCTTCGGGCATACCACCAACAAAATAATATTCTCGGAGAAGCTTTATATATTCAGAACGAAGTAGTTTGATGGTATTCCAATCCTTACTTTTCAATATTTCAACCATTTGCTCCCTACCCTTTGCCAAGATAAATTCGTCAAATGTCATTGGGTATATATTGAGTATGTCGACTTTACCTACTGGGAACGACTCTCCCTGATGCATGGTTATACCCAATAAAGAGCCTGCCACTGCAACATGATACTGTGGCGCTTTCTCATAGAAATACTTAAGAGCTGTCAAACCTCTTCGTAATTCTTGTATCTCATCAAGAACAATAAGGGTTTTGCCTGGCACGATGTTTTGGCGTGTAATAGCACCTATGGCAAGGATGATGCGCTGCATATCATAGTCTTGCAGGAACAGATCTTTTGCCATATCATTGTCGTCACAATTTATGTAAGCTACATTCTCAAATTCTTGTTTGCCAAATTCAGTTAGCATAAACGTTTTGCCTACTTGACGAGCACCGGCCAAAACAAGAGGCTTACGATTCTCCTTGTTTTTCCATTGTTTTAATTGAGTAATGACATTTCTATACATAATCCATTGATATTAAGTGATTTCCATTACAAAGATACACTTTTCCGACCGAACTTTCAAGAAAAACAACATTTTTCCGACCGAACTTTTAGGATAAAACAACACTTTTCCGACCGAACTTTGATTTTTAGCGACACAATATCAGCTATAATGCTATATAATAGAAAAAAAACGCTCAACGATGACCAATTACAGCTCTGCCTTGTGCAGTTCGGCAAGTAGCTTCACGCTCTGACAATGCAGGTCGATGTGGCGCTGGAGCTTCTCGTAGATGCTGTTTATCTCGACGTAATAGACGAGGGCGGTGATTTCGCCTTGCTGCAGAGCCTTGTTGAAGAGGGTGAGCGACTCTTGCAGGAGCTTGACGTCGCTGTGGTCGATGACCTGCTGAAGGCCCTGCAACTGCTCGTAGTTGGTGCGCATAGAGGCTTCGGCATCGTGCTTTGCCTGCGTCACTTGCAGCTCGGCACTCTCGCGGCGCTGACGTGCTGCCTTGACATTACTACTGTTGGTGTAGAGGGGGA
>ERZ1026862.2288-NODE-2288-length-10061-cov-14.192884_pt1 | contig 10061 bp, 8 predicted proteins | sample MGYA00380161_ERZ1026862 | MGnify/ENA primary metagenome ERZ1026862 (study PRJEB33269, sample SAMEA4719797) | human gut metagenome | biome: human-associated habitat; feature: organic feature; material: feces | place: Cameroon | collected 2013-10 ... | reverse complement strand
ATATATATGTAAACAAAAACTGATTATTTAGTCTTTTTTAATTGAAAGAATGTATGTTACAATGGAAATATTATACGATTATTTTATAATCCCATTATCCGTATCGCGCAAGTTTATTCTCTTTTCCACCGACTTATGCTTGCTGCCTCGGCTCAGTCGCCAAGAGATATTCAAAGAGATCAGATTGCCGTTGGCCTTTGAGTAGCCTACAGTATGCTTATATAGATTGCGGTTGAGCAATTCGTTCTCGTACAACTTATAGTTGTTGTTAAATGGATTTGCCCATGACAAAGAGAATTGCAAGTCGCGCCATGTGTAGGCTGCTTTCAGTACAGAATAAGCTCCGTTGTAGCCTTTAGATTCACCCTCCAAGAACCGATTACCGTTGTCGACATAGCCTTGCAACGTGAAGTGACCGAGATAAGCCGTGATGCTACTTGCATAAAACCACGAGGTGTAGCAATGTGTGTAGTCGTAGCCAAAATTGAAGCATCTGTAAATTCCTCCATTGGCTGCAATTTGGAGCTTTTCGGGCAAGAGCCAATAGCTGGCGTACGCATAGACATCCAGTACATCAATCTCCTTTTGGTTTATCTGGGTATAAATAAACTGATTGCCGTCCGTCCGCTCATAGTGAGCCATATTGGGTTTTAAACATTGTTTATAATAACCTTCAACGAAGGTCTGCAATCGACTTGTGTTGTATGAAACATGTAGGCGATGCTCAATATCGTGCGAAGGTTTCAGGTCAGGATTGCCTACAGTCAATTCCATACTATTTGTGCGAACCATAGCATCGCTCGTCATGGCTATGCGCGAGACTCGGTCCTGCATCTGGTAAGTATAGCTCAACTGCATATTATTATTGATTTGATAAGTCAGCGATGCCTTTGGGTGGAAAGTCCAAAAATTATATCTGTGACCGTTCTGAGTATAATGGATATAACTTGCGCCTGCTCCTAATGTGTAGCTAAACGGTTGGAGCATGCCCTTGATTTCGGCAAAGGCATATAGGCGGTTGTTGTTGGTCTTGGTCAAAGAGGAAGCATCACAAAGATAGTCGTTCTTTATATGCTTATAGCTATAGTTTAAACCCGTAGAGAGAGTGAAGGGCTTCAGTCGGTTCTCGTAGATTACCTCTGTAAGCAGAGAAGCCGTCTTGCCATCCACATTATATTTATAAGGTGCGCCCTCGTCATAATAACTGCTTGTCTGTGTGGAGATATACGTACCTACAGCATTTGCGGTAACAGACTGACGTGGGGTGAGCTGATGGAAGAAATAGATATCCAATACTGGCGAATAGCTCTTGTCTTTCGCTCTACTTGTTGCTTTATATTGGCGAGTTCCGTCCAAAATGTCCTTAACAGTATAATTGCCTGGAGCATTGTTGAAAGCTCCGCCCAATGACGCCTGGAAGACCGTGGCTGTAGAGTCTGCCCAGATATAGGTTAGTTTAGCATCATGCGATATGGATTTACGAAGCGACTCCACATCGTTTCGTTCTATTGTATAGATATTGCCATCTGTCAAGGTGTAATCTGCTGTCTGCCTGCTCTTTTCGCCTTTGGTTTTATACCCGCTCACGTCATACGAAAACGATAATTCGCTCTTGCCTCGGTTCCATTTACCATACACCATACCATCGCTTTGCAACGTGGTAAGTGCCGATGTAAGATCCGTGCCGATAGTATAACCACTTTCATTCCTGCGCGTTACGATATCTATGACATAGGCTATGTCGTCACCATAACGAACGCCGGGATTGTTGATGAAGTCTATCTTAGCGATGTCCTTTGGATTGAGAGCTAACATCTCCTGTTTGCCAACCACGATACCATTTATTCTAATCTGAACTCCTCCCCTATTGTCAATGGCAGTAATAGAATGGCTGATGTTGTCGATACGAAGATTGGCAAGTGTGAGTTTCTCAAGAATGCTGTAGCCATTGTTAGAAGCTTGCTTCTGAGCATCGGTAGGATAAATTATCATACCGTCTGCCTTGTTCACAACCTTAGCTGCTTTTACTGTCACTTCATCGAGCGCAATTGTCTTCTCCACATCCTGAGCATAAGCACAGAATGTGGAAAAGAGAATAATAGAAAATGTAATCAATCGTTTCATTTGCACCATGTTTTTTGTTTTTGGTGCAAATTTATGTTCTCCTTGCAAGAAAGCCAATTATTCAGGCTGACATCTCCCTGACAATTGGCTGACAAAAAGTCTATCTATTTGATTTTCAAACTATAGCTCTTGCCTCTATCTGACTCTATCTTCAACGTGCTATGAGCCTCTATAATAGGTTTTATTCGTTTTATCAGAGTGTAGAGCGTATCGTTGGCATCAGGTTTCTTTGGCCAAAGTCGGTCGCAAATCTCCTGTTTGGATAGTGTATGCGTATCTGCAGTCATGAACATTTCGAGCAAAGAATGCTGCATCGGTGTAAGGTGAATCTGCTCACCCGATTGCGTCATAAACATATCGTTATCGAACACTATGCCTCCATACGATAAACCTTGCGCTATCAGCTCAGGCCTTTTCCTCCTGACGTACCACAGACTACCCAATAGCCACAACATTCCAACCATGAGAAGAGAGCCTGAAGCCTTTTGGTCAGACAACATGAATGTAGTTGTAAAACCACAGTTAGCCTCAGCCACAAGCTTTGTCTCCAAACGTCCATCCCTACGCACAGTACGCATGGCTATACCTGCAGTATCTTTCAGTTCGGCAATGGTGAGGCAATTGCGATAGCAGCAAATAGTATCTGTAGTAACTACATTATCAGGCATTTTTGCAAGCACCTGCTCCAACGCTTGGTTCACATCCTGCGCTATCATATACTCAGTTCTGCGATAACTATTAATGCTTGAACTTAATGCACAAAGCATAAGGAAGCAGAATACTATGTATGGAAGAGTTTTCATAATTTTTACATTATATTATATGTCGCAAATGTACGAATAATAAACGATATATTAAGCAAATCTCTTGATTTTCTAATAATTTACAGAAACACTCCATATAGCGGCATATTTGTAAGATTCTCTTGTTTGCGATATGGCAACATGGAATAGCGTATTGCAGATATGGTAGAATGTTCCATTAAATAGTTGTGTAGCGAGGTTGCTTTGATGCTTGTTCCACCCTTTACTTCTATAGGCAACAGGGCGCCATCTCGCTGTATAAGAAAATCCATTTCCATTCGCGAGGTGTCAGAACTATAATAATAAATATGATCAATGCCCGATGCAAGCAACTGTTGAAGAACATATTGTTCCGTGAAAGCTCCCTTATATTCAGTAAATACATTATCGCCAAGCAAAACATCCTTAGCTGCAGTATCTGCCATAGCTCCCATCAGTCCGCAATCGCATAGATACAGTTTGAAAGCCGACAAGTCTTCATAAAACTTTAGTGGCAACTCAGGCTTTGTCACCTTTGTTATTTTATATACCAATCCTGCATCTACCAACCATTGGATAGCCAACTCAAATTCCTTTGCTCTACCTCCTTTTTTCAATACTCCATATACAAACTTTTTGTTTTCTTTTGATAATTGTCCAAGAATTGACTGCCATACCATATCTATGCGAGGCACCTCCTGCGTTGGAGCATGCTTAGAGAAGTCACTGGCATAGTTGGAGAGAATTTCATTTTGAATCGTGCGCACTTGGTTAAGCAATCTGTTTTCCACATACGACTTCACAACTTCCGGCATTCCGCCTACGTAATAATATTGACGTAGATAGTCTTTCAGTTTCTCATGAAAGGCGTTCATCAGCTCATAGTCCTTGCTATGCATAAGTTTTAAGAGTTGATTTTCACCCATTGCCATAAGAAATTCTTCAAAGTCCATAGGGAATAGTCGCATGGTCTGTACCTTGCCTACAGGAAAAGACACTCCTGTATGCAAAGCTACTCCTAACAACGAACCTGCAACTACAATATGATACTCTGGAGCATCTTCGCAGAAATACTTCAAAGCCTCTAATGCCTGTGGAAAAGCTTGCACTTCGTCTAAGAATATAAGTGTTTTTCCAGGGATTATATCTACTCCTGTCAAAGCGCTCAAGCCTTGTATAATTCTTGACGTATCAAACCCACCTGCATAAATAGCTTTCAGGTTTTCATTTCTATCACAACTAACGTAGGCAAGACTTTCAAACTCTCGTTTTCCGAATTCTTTAAGAATATAGGTCTTACCACATTGTCGTACACCATTAAGAATTAATGGCTTATGTAGCTTTTGGTTTTTCCAACCAACTAACTGCGTATATATCCTTCTCTCCATAAATTACACTTTTCAACACATAAAGCTGTCGTAATGTTACACTTTTCGACACATAAAGCCGTCGAATAATAACACTTTTCGACACATACTTCTATTGCAAAGCTACACTTTTAGACACATACAGCCAAAAGAAGTACCTCATTTCTCCACTATATTAAGATAATTTAATTTATCTTTTACGATAGACGATTTTTAAATATCAAAACAACAAAAGCACCAACCGCATATTCTGCAAGCCCAAATATTGGTTTGCAAATATGTGATTGGTGCTTATATTTTTATCCAAATCATTATTAGATTTGGAGGAAAAGCACACACACGTGTGGAAGCTTACTTCTTCGTGGATGCTTACTTCTTCTTTGTCAGCACATAGAGCTTAGCCATTTCGCCCTCAGGCTCGTTGCCAAGCGAATCGGTCATGATGATGCTGTTGGCATCCTTCACCTTGTAGTAAGAAGTTTCACCACTCGATGGACGAGTAATCTCTACCACATTATTTGCCAACACCTTGAAGATGCCACTTGCCTCGTCGTGACCATCCTTGCGCTCCAAATAGTCGGCAGAATACTGATATGTGCTGTCAGCATTTAGAGTCAATACGGTCTTGATTCCTGGGCAATCAGCAGCAGGGAGAGTACCCTCGTAGGTACCAACGAGCGATTCTATAGCCACGCCATCAGCAGCAAGCGAATCGTTTTCTACAACACTCAAGCTATCCTTACCTGTCTCATTACCTTTTGTTTTGCCATTGCATGACACAACCAACAACGCAGCAACAACTGCTGCCATTAAAACTAATTTCTTTTTCATTTTTCCTACTGTTTTTCTTAAATTAATGTTCTTGTTTAGAAGTTAGAGAAGTTATAGAAGTTATCACTTCCATTGGTCGCTATAAGCTAAAGTCTCTACTTCCAAAATATTTTGTCTATAAACTCATATTTCTTTTCCATCTGAGCGTCTGCCTTCACCTTGGTATCTACATCTATCTGCATTACTGGTGCTACGGCTTTGCCATTTATAGCAGGCCACTCAGGTAAGCCTAAGCCATTAGGGTTGCCAGTCTTCACGAAGTTTACATAATACTGACTAAAGATGTCGCTAACCATATAGTCTTCTGGTTGCCAATCAAACACACGGTTGGTAGGCAATGTAGCCATAGCATATTCGATATCTGCAGAATGCACGGCACCCTTGTCTCTACGTACAGGTGCTGCACCTTCTTTAGCATCCACCACTCCACCAGCCAAGGCTGCCACCTTGCCCTTGATAGCCATAGCAGGACGAGGATGGCAATAGCGATAGCGATAAACAGGCTGTCCGCCTGTAAGCTTGTGCATGTTGCCCCATTTCCATGTGGCATAGTCGAGGAACATATCTGACGCAAGGTCTACACCAGGCTGCTCCAAAACATCCTTGTCGCTATTGATGCCATACAGGCGGAATAGCTCATCAATATTTTCTTCGCCAAATAGAGCCTTTGCACCTTCTTTCAAGTTCTCTACCGTAGGCTGTTTTCCGCGAAGCACACTCATAGGAGTCATCTCCTGATTGTTGCCACCAACGAGCAAAGCCACCTTAGTCTGATTGCCCTTAGCAAACACCTCGGTAGGCTGTTCGGTAAAGAAATAGCCGTCTACATTATAGACCGGAAGGGCTCTAACGCTTGCTAACTTCAACAGTTCTTCTGCAGGCATAGCACGAAGTTCGTCGAGACATTTCTTGCCAGCATCCTTGCCCACCTTCTTACCAGTTTTCTTACCTTTTTCTGTTAGTATCTTCTGCGCAAGAGCCACGCCCTTGTCTTCAGCTTCTTTCAAGGTTGCAATCTTCTGGAATCCCATCACCGAACCGCTCGAGCCCATAGCCTGAGCAAAGAGTCCTTGGCATAGAGGCGACGCCATCAAGGCGCTAACCGACATAGAGCCAGCCGACTCGCCAACGATAGTGATGCGGTTTGGATCGCCACCAAAAGCTTCGATATTGTCCTTAACCCATCGTATGGCTGCCACCTGGTCCATGAAACCATAGTTGCCCGAGCCTTTATAATCTGTTTCTTTCGACAGCTGTGGATGAGCAAAATATCCAAATATGCCCTCACGATAGTTGGCTGTGATAGAGATGATGCCCTTGCGAGCCATAGCGTCGCCAGCATATCGTGCCTCGCTACCGCTACCAGCCATAAGTCCGCCACCATTAAAATATATCAGCACAGGCAGATGTTCCTTCATGGTCTTGGCAGGAGTCCATATATTAAGGTATAGGCAATCCTCGCTATTCACCTTGGTTCCGAAGTTCATATCTCCGTATATTGGTTCCTGCATTGGATTTGGTCCATACTCTTTAGCCTCTCTCACTCCATCCCAATGAGCCGCAGGCTGTGGAGCCTTCCATCTTAGGTTGCCCACAGGAGGCGCAGCAAATGGTACACCTTTGAATACAGTAATGCCCGAAAGGTCTTTTCCTTCGAGTACACCCTCAGTAGCCTTCACCTGCGTTTGTGCCATCATTCCCATGGCAGGCAGCAACAAGGCTATCGACAATAATAATTTCTTCATAATTAGTTATAGTTAGGTTTTGTTTTGCAAGGATAATGCAAACGAGCGCAATGAAAGCCTGCTTTCAAATTGCCGAGTGCAGCTTATCTTTTGCAAAGATATGATAAAATATCTCACGCTGCTCTTTTTGCCCCACTCTTTTTCGTGTTATTTTGGTATTTTTATAAGTACTTATTTCCTTTCTCCACACTTTTTCTGACGAATATTTACTCAAACTCCACACTTTTTCTAACGAACAACCAAATAAAAGGGCTGCCTTTTGCAATAAAAGACAGCCCTTTATGATATTCGCCTCTATATAGATAAACAAGGATAACAAAGCTACCCTTTGTATTAAATCATATTTGATTGCAATCATATTGACATTTGATAGAAAGCAAAAATACGTTTGATAGAAAGCATAGATACGTTTGATAGAAAGCATAGATTGCGAGAAGCGTAGCTTCGACGACGAATCAAGTCAACTAACTCATTGAACGAAAGTAACTTACTGCATCACCACACCTATATTTATCAAATTTGGTTACAATACATGTTTTTACTTACATTTATTTAAAAATCTACTACAAACATCACAACAGTTCTTTTAGTATATTCCAAAGATATGATTATAGACGGAATCAAAAATCATTTAGAAGCTATAGCACAGACGAAGATAAAAACATTATAATCTTGGCAACCACGTCCAAATCCATTCTGCTAAAGGTGATGGACAAGCTAACATGCCACAATTATATTGCAGATTGAGGAAAGAAAAACGGATGCGATGTTTTGGTTTGAAACGGTCGTTATAAACTACAATGCTTCGTCCGCTTATGCAATTCTCTGCCTTTACTTCTATTGGAATAATCTCTGTTTCCCATTGAATAACAAACTCAACTTCCGCTTTACCCTCTGACGACCAATAGTAAGGTAAACCTTCATAATGGGGTAGCAAACTTTGCAAGACTGCATTCTCTGCCATAGCACCTTTAAACTCAGTATAGTTGGCTGTAGGGTCTGTAACCACAGTAGCTGAAAGATTTGCCAATTTGCGTAATAAGCCACAGTCGCTGGCATAGAGTTTGAAAGCATCAGGTTCTTCATAGGCAGCCAAAGGCATGCCTGGCTTGGAAATAGAATTGATACGATATATCATTCCTGCATCTTCCAACCATAACAAGGCATCCTCATAGTCTCTGCTTCTTGCTCCTCTCTTCACAATCTTATAAATAAACTTGCGATTTTCCTTTGCTAACTGTGAAGGTAGAGAGTGCCAAATGGCATGGATGCGAGGAATCTCTCGTGGCTCAGCGTATTTAGCAAAGTCAAGCTCGTATAAATCAAGTATTCCTTGCAAGATAGCATCCACTATTTGCATACCTTGATTCTCCAACATTGCAACAGTAGCTTCAGGCATTCCACCACATACCATATATCTCTTATATTCAGACTTCAATTTATCTAATATAATCAAAGGTAAATTTTGAGGTTGTTCTATCGTCTCAAGGTATTCAAAAGAAGAAGGGTCGCATGAGCGCAAGAATTCCCTAAAGGTTATAGGATACATTCTCATCATTTGAACCTTACCTACAGGAACCGTCATTCTACGTCTCTTCACAGCGACACCCAACAACGAGCCAGCTGCGATAATGTGCCACTCGGGTGCATCCTCACAAAAATACTTCAAGGAGTTGAGAGCTTCCTCGCATTCCTGTATCTCGTCAAATATCAGTAGGGTTTTACCTGGAATGAGAGGAACCTCGCTATATAGAGATAACTCTTTGATGATTCGTGCAGGCTCTTTGGATATAGCAAAAACAGATTTCAGCTCTTGCTGTCTATCGAAATCAAACTTTGCAGTATATTCGAAACATTCATTTCCGAACTGCTCCATAGCCCAAGTTTTTCCTATTTGCCTGGCTCCTTTCAAGAGTATAGGCTTATGTTGCTCAGCCTTTTTCCACTCTTTGAATTGCTTAATAATGTCTCTTTCTATCTTCATACAAATACACTGTTAACTTCGGATTTGTGTCAAACATGACATTTTTCCGAACTTGTCGGGTGTAAAGATATACCTTTTTGCTCATATCACCAAATCTTTAGGTGATTATTTTTTTAAAACATGCATACGTCATGCATACCTTGCTTCAGAATTTAGAAGCTATAGTACAGACGAAGAGCTGCAGCGGTGAAGTCGCCATCGTCGTTGGAGATATATTGGAAAGAAGGCTGAATGGAGACAGACTCCGAGAGCTGGCGCTTGAATGTTAGCTCCAAGGTGTATTCCTTGCCCTGCTGATAGCGTGCATATAGACCCGACAAGCCACACTCGTTGTGGCTATCCTTATAGGTGCAGCCTGCAGCTGCATATCTATAGCAACAGCTCTCGCGAGAAGTGTTTTCAGAATATTGCAACATTGCGGTAAGTCTCTTGTCGGCTATAGACCATAACTGTTGCTCGCCATATATCCACCAAGCGCAAGTGGTCTTGCTTTTAGCATCATCAGCAGATGAGAGTTCGCCTTGTTCGTCTACAGAGAATTGACGAGTGTGTATGGTTGCTCCAGCAAAATATTGTCCACCCGAATATGCGTATTCCAACTGCGACATATTAAAGACGCCATCCTTCTTTGGTCGCACAAGGAATGGGTTGTCATGACGATTCCATCCATTATACCCTACTCCATTATATATGCTGTTTTTGAATGTCCATCCACCTTTAGTAATATCGAAATACAGAGTTAGTCCGGAATAAGGATAGTTGGCAATAGGATAGCTTGCTGCTATGGTAGGGAATATGCCACACGAACTATTTAGGAATAGCGCCGTGGCATCAGAGGTGAAGAAATCTTCGTTCACATTCCTCACACCAACAAATAGATGTCCCTGTTTCCATTCGTGCATATAGCCAAGCACAGCTATAGCTGCCACAAAGTTGTCGGCTTCGATATTCGAGAAGCCTTGCCAATCGCCAAGTATGCCATCATTGGATTTAGCCACATGGAGCGTTGCTGCTTCGAATGCTCCTTTACCATTATTCAACGGCAGGTTCATCTCCAATCGAAGCAGATTAAGCCAATTAGTATTTTTGTTCATATCCCATTGCCACTCCGTGGTGTATACGCCTCCAAACTCTTGGGCGTGAGACAGGCTGAAACATGAGATACATGTAATAAACCTAAAATCCGCAACCTGTAATATTTTTGATATTTGAGGTTGCGGATACCTCT
>ERZ1026862.2287-NODE-2287-length-10063-cov-5.741407_pt1 | contig 10063 bp, 11 predicted proteins | sample MGYA00380161_ERZ1026862 | MGnify/ENA primary metagenome ERZ1026862 (study PRJEB33269, sample SAMEA4719797) | human gut metagenome | biome: human-associated habitat; feature: organic feature; material: feces | place: Cameroon | collected 2013-10 ... | reverse complement strand
ATCTAAACCATGGAGTCCAATTTAAAATATATTTTCCTTCTAGATTTCTTTTTCTAATATATTTTGCAGGAACACCAGAATACAAAGCATCTTTATCATATTCACCAGTAAGTACAGTGCTACCAGCACCAATCAAGCAAGCCTCCTTAAGAACAGCTCCGGGCAAGATTATACATCTTGCACCAATCCACACATTATCATCTAACACGACCTCTTTTTCAAAGTAATCAAAGCCTGCAGAACGTGACTTGTGTGATCCTGATATAATCATTGTTCCTATGGATACACTAACGTTATCGCCAATGTACACCCCCCCCCACGCGCGTCAATATGACAACTCTCATTAATAAAACTGTTACGTCCTATTTTTATGCGCCAAGGTTTGATAATGACTGTTCCCATTAAGATTCTTGATCCAGGTCCTATCTTCATACCACATACCACATAAAACAATTTCCGAATATGCCAGCAGGGAAAGTAAGCAATTATGTAATTTAGAAATACATAAAGAAAATCCAAAAATTTTGATTTTATATATTCTTTCATTTTTTTTGCCCTTTCAATAAGTTCCAACAAGTTTTAGCCAATCTCCACCACCATGTCTTACGTCTGTCTAATTTACGTTTTGCTTCATTTGGTAACCACGACCCCATATAAAGATGCACAGATGTTGTGCCATCTGTTCTGTCCCAATTCCCCCAAAAATCCATAGCGTTAAAAAATGTTCTAGGATAGATATGAACTCCATATACAATTTGCTCACTGTTATCTATTTTCAATCCGTATTTCTCTTCTAGATAGTTGGTTGCAGCAACTGCATTGGATATATTTTTTTCTATAATATCCATTGTAAATGGCTGTTTATAATACTGCATGAGTTCAGATATAAGTTTATGCTTAGGAGGAAAGCCCATTACTCCCATAGACAAGACCTTTCCATCCTCAAAACCCATAAAAGCCTCATCATTCTCCACAAAACGATTCAGACTTTTTTCAAGTTTCTCGTCAGTATCAAGATAGATACCTCCCTCTTCGTATAGTTTAACAAGCCGTACATAATCAGCTACAAAAGCATATTTTTTCGCTTCATATGCCCCCTTACACCATTCTGATGAGTTGATGTCAAAACTCTCCTCATTCCATAGCTTAAACTCATAATCTGGTAAATACTTATGCCATGTTTCTATACATTTTTTCACAAGGTCTGGCAACTCTTGACCACCAAACCAACAATAGTGTATTATTTTTGGTATCATAATTTTACAATCTAAAATAAAGTTCGTTTTTTTGTTTTATCATTTTCGTAAATAATACAGGCAGATTTCCTGATAATCTTACACCATAAACAGAACTGTTTACATAATAATCTACAGCGTTAGATTTATGATTATTTTCACTTTTTAAAACAAGGGCATTTACAGACCTCAACTTCATCAATTCTTTCCATGGAGTATCATCCCACAGCCATACACAATACATAAACTGTTTAACAACTAAATGTTGCATCATTTTCTTCATGATTCTACATACAGCTCTATAATCTTCTGTATTGTCATAACAATGAGGATAGAAAATAGCAGAAGGGTTGTATTCCATTATTTTTTTCAAGAGACCACCACATAACAGTTCATTGTTTTCATTAGCCAAAAAGCCTCCATCTGGCCAATCAAGAAATTCAACATTTTTACAGCCCAACATTCTGTGGGCATTTTTTACCAGTGGAAACACGTCTAACATTATTTATTAAGCGTCCAATCCAATAATTAATGTTTTTATTATTTTTTATTTTCATCGTTTGGTATAAAATCTAACAAAAAGCTTTTTGCTGTAGAGATCCATAAGAAATTGTCTTCAATACGTTTCTCTGCACATTCTGCATGAGAATTGTTTTTTATTATATCTGCCATCTCAACAACACTATTGCACAAGAAGCCGCTTTTTCCATTCTCAATGATGCAATCAGGTCCAGGAGCATGACGAGCTACAACAGTACATCCGTGATACATAGCCTCAAGAATTGCCATACCAAAAATCTCATTAGGATTGAAGTTTACAACATAATCGGCTATTTCATAATAAGCATGTACTTTTTTATTAGGAATTGTGCCTATATAGTGTACTTTTTCAAGATTGCCTCCTTTAGCTAAATGTTCCTTGTATTCTTTTTCTGCTGTCCAAGCAGAACCAATATGTACAATATAAAAATCATCAGAAAGAAGTTCTGCCAAATCAAGCAAGTCTAGCGGATGTTTATCATGACGCAAGGCACATATACAAACTATGATTTTCTTGTCAACAGGAATTTTCAAGTCACTCTTTATTTGTAATTTACTTCGATTTTCTGTTGGTATAACATCTGTATCCAAACCTACAGGTGCAAAAGAAGCTGATTTAACCCCGTGTTTATGTAGCTCCTCTACGACAGCTAGGGTTTTGGCAAATACTTTTGTCTTCCTCAAATAAAAGTAATTTCTATATGTTATGACATCAACAATCATGCGTGAAACACTCTTTTTTGAAGAACTATGGAGAGTTCCCACATAACAATAGTGAGGTATCTGATGGTCTAGACAATAACTTACGGCAAAAGGCACTCCAACAAGATTGTCACATTGAAGATGAAGAACGTCAAGATGAAGAGGCATCAATTTTTTCATGTCAGGAATTATATGATGTACACATCTCCACTTGTATGATAAATACACTTTATATATTCCATCTTGTATCTTTACTGTCTTTCCATAACGTTCGTCATTTTTGCTAACCCAATAGACAATTGTGAAAGAATGTCCTAGCTGAACCATAGCCTTGCCCAAACCTATCTCTTGAACATTATAGCTACCATTCTGCCATTCACCATAGTCAAGATGTATGTATCCTATATGCATTATTTTTGTTTTATATTAAAGTTTAGTCATTATGTTTACAATAGAAACTAACCAAATGCTTACCTTTATAGCTTATAACTTTTGCTGGAACTCATATGTCATCATTTAATTCTTTTGATCCAAAACTGAGGAAACAAGCATCTTATATAGATAGATAAGAAATGCTTACATGCTACAAAATAACCAAAATGTCGATTTTCCAAATGGAACGTCTCTTTAGGTGGCATTCCATTAGGACGATGCAACATTCTCCAACGCTTTATAAACGGCACGTCTGGGTTACACCATTTGTCAAGAGAGGTGTGGGCATCGCACACACCCAAGACCTTGCCAGCCTGAAACATCTGAACACCAGCTTTCTTCGCCCTCATGCCATAGTCAAAATCACCTTTACTATGTGTGAAATAATAATCAAGATTACCAAGCACATGATAAGGCACACGGGGAATAAACACAATATTACCATTGAAAAACTCCACCTCTGTCAGCTTACCATCAGGAAGAGGAATGGAGGCGTCACGCAATCGCCCACCATATGTTAACCGCGAATGGTCTGTTGCTTCTGTTGCTCCTACTATTATCGCTTTATTATCAGTAACCTCAGCAGCCTCTATCAATGTAACCATCATGTTATCTACGACAAAGGTGTCATCATTAAGCCACAAATAATAATCATAATCCTTGGTATTGGCGGCTTTTTCCCATGCCGTGAACATACCACGATTCCAAAACAAATCGCCTTTGGCATGTATAATATTTACTTGCGGAAACTCAGCCTTTACAGTTTCTGGTGTACCATCTGTACAGCCATCATCTGTGAGATATACATCTACTTGATACCCATCCAAAGGCAACTGCTTATATAACCTCTCAAGGCATTGCAACGTCTTTTCCTTACGATTAAAAACAGTAAGGAGCACTGCTATTGTCTTCATAATAACTTATTTCAATAAAATCTCTTTATTTCGTTAATGGTCTCGTCTACGTCTATATCCGTATAATAGTCGTCATATTGACGTTTTCCTGTCTGCAAAAAACTCAACCATAAAGAAAGGCAAAGGCGATAACTCGGGGCCGCGTCATCTAATGATGAATCTTTGCCAACATAATGATTTCCAGCTCCCCAAGTCTCAATGCTAACAGGATAAAGATTGCCATGGAGTGGATTTTGAATCAATCGAGCATTGCCTTCTTCATCTATCACCAATTTGTTGTTAACTCCATCGTCAGCATCCCCCATAATAGCTTTTATTTCATCAAAAGTAAAGAGGTGCGTAGGTTTTTCGCATTGTGTGTATTCTGTAGATATCTCAACAATGGTACTATCTGTATCAAGTCCCTCTTTCTGACAGATAGATTTTATGCAATTATAAATGTCTTGTTTCAACTTCAGCAGGCACTCTCTATTTGGAATAACCAGAGCGTCAGTTTTGTTCCCATTGTTCAGGGTGTGGATTTTCCCATCCTTACATAGATATTCATCTTCTTGCTCATCCCTAGCGACAAATGCGAAACTGGGCTTTATTCTCAATAGGAAAGCACATTTTGAAGATGCAGCCTTACCGATGTCTTTTATTAGATGACTAAAATCCCATGTATGAATGTTTGATACTACAAAGTCATGAGGAGAAGGTCTAGTACTCAAAGGCAATGGTGGTTCATTGTCATGTGCATCAATCTTGTTTTTGAAATCATCCATATAATATTTTAGCCATATATACATCTCTCCCAAATCTTTGAAATCAACAGGTAGTCCAGTGTCATGAGACAGCTCATTGGCTACCCTTGTGATAACCTCTATGTGCTCTTTGTCGTTTTCTGTCGTATAGACATATTTTTTCAAAGGACTTGTCAAATCGCCTAACAATCTGTCATTATATTCTGAGTTCTTTTGCTTGAAATCATATTTCTCATGGTAGAAGCACATAACGAGTTTGAACATAGCCTCGGCAATCGTCCGTAATAGGTTGCCATACATCTTTACAAATCCATCTATCTCCTCCTTATCTTTTGTTTTGCGAAGTTGGTTGCAAAGTTTTGTCATGCCTTCATCCATACGTTTTTTCAACGACTCTAAGTTGTATAAATAAAGAAAATGTTCAGAATCATTCGCACTCAGATGCAGACCCTTGGGAATTATCCAAAAGGAAGATATTGGAGTCTTCATGACTCGCATGTATTCATACAAGCCATCTTTCTTGCACAGCAAGTTAGACGTAAAGAAACTTTCCTTTTCATCATATGCAATAATCTCAACATCCTTACTCTTGGCATAGTTCTTTATCTGTTTCTTCTTCATCGTATAGCCATTGACAACGATAGCTATGCACTTATTGTCTTTTATCCGAGCAAAATACATGTCCTTAAATCGTACAAGGAGGCTATAGGTATCATACGGTAATTCCATTCTTCGCATTTGCCTCAGCTCTGGGTCTTTCTCTGGAATACGTGTGCATATTTTGAGCACTCCTTCTGTATGATCAAAAGTTACGGTCTCAATATGGTCATCATTGTCGGCATCCAAGAAATCAAGGATGACTTGGCCTCCTGTAACTTTCATGAATTCCTTGAAAAAAATCTCTGCCTTATGAGAATCATCAATTTTGTCACCATAGATGTCGGCAAAACAGGTAAAAACGAATATCCCATCTTTAATTATATCATATTTGTCAAATATGTTCAAGTTCATAAATCCACGAATTTTTGTGAGATATTTCCTGAGTCTTTTCATTAGTTTCAATCATTATATCACTTGTGTCTTCTTACCAATTCAGTTGCCACAGCACTATTCCTGTTAATAACTTGGGCAGGTATACCTCCGACAACACAACCATTCTCCACATCATGTGTAACTACAGCATTGGCACCAACAAAAACGTTGTCGCCAATTGTGCATTTGCCCAAGATCTTGCATTCTGGCCCCAATACACAATTGTCACCGATAGTAGCTACACCTTCATTTTTTCCACCAATTTTTAGTCCTATTGTCACACCATGGAATACTGTACAGTTCCTACCTATTTTTGCAGCTCCATTAATAACCACTGCTCCATAATGTTGGAAGGATAGCCCCCCAAAAATTCGTGTGCCTAAAGGTATCTGACAAGAATATTTATAAGAATAATGTTTATAAAACAAATAAACAATCGGATAGAGAAAACTTAAAAGAGACGTAGATTGTTTCAGAAAACTACCTATTCGCCACCAGAAAGAATATTTAAATGATGTGTTAGTTATTAAATATCTTAAGAAGAAATAAAGAATATTCTTGTCTACATTATGAGAAGCCACTTTATGCAGATCGTCTGATATCAGTTGTTTACATTCCTTGAAATTCATAAGTCTTTATTTTTCAACATATCATTAATTATGAAGCTGGATGTTACCGAATCATTCCATTCCGACTTAATCAATCTTTCTACATTATTAGCCATCTTGGTCCTTACTTCTGGATGTTCCTTCAAATATTTGAGTTTTGCCGCCCAATCATCAATATCATACAGAGCAATATTATAACCTATTCCTTCTTTTTCTACATCAAGATGAGCATTGGGATTGCTAGTTATAAGTATAGGTATGCAATAAGGCAAACCTTCAACCACATTTGTATATCCAACACCATAAGGGACATCTGTACAACATATTGCAAGAACGTTAGCCTTGCCAACCTGTTGCATTATATATTCATATTCATCGGCAACGTGCATGTCTTCCATAAAAACAATCTTACAATACTTGCTATTTGCAAATTTCTTAGCAGCTTTTAAGCAACTGTCATGTTTCCTGGTGTAGACATAACATTTCACCTGTGCCTTTTCACATGCTGCACACAAAGTGTCATAGTCTCTATTATCCTTTCCTGTAGCAACAACTGTAAAATCATTGTCTTTTGTAGATTTATCAATAAACTTTTCATACCATTGATATTCTACCCCCCTACTTAAGGTTATAATCTGATTGGGTTTAACAATTCCATCTTGTAAGGCTTTCTCTGTATGTCGATCATACGCCATATAAATTCTAGAAATGTTTTTCCAATAGATATTCTTCAAAATAAAATGAACGACCTTATTACGACCAGTCGCACAAAAGGTATATTTCCATGTAAAAATTTTGCAACGTAAAAAATTTAAAGCATGACAAATGACTAAATGGTTTAATCCCATCAAACCAGTAAGATAAACAATATCTGGTTTTTCATTATTTATAGCATTTACTAATTGCCAGACACCTCGTATCCCTTTTTGGGTAACTACATTTCTAAGATTAAGCAATCTCACGTCCAATCTCTTATCTGACAACATGTTCTTTACATAATAAGCAAAATTGGACGGTTTATCTTGTATCTGCTCTTTTGTTAAAGATGTCAAAAAAACAATCCTAATATTTTTCATCTCTTTGTAATTTTAAAAATATTGTCACGCAAAAAACGCAAAAAATATTTACCAAGATAGATTATCCCCAGTTTAGGAGATTTATGTAGCCACAAAATCGTAGGACAAGATTTATCCTCATCATGTTGAGGCTCTTTATAAATGTAATTTGGATTATAATAGGACATGGGATTTAATCCTCTTTGAGATATATCACGATGTGGGATATACCTATATTTCTTACATAAAAGACTGAACAAGCTTTGGTCTTCTCTATGAGCTACAAAACTGTTACCATAATTATGATCAAGCCCTATAATTGTTCCACTTGGTGATAACATTTCTATATCACAACAAATGTCAAGCCACTCTCTAATAAATTGTTTTGTCTCCTTACATACACGCAAAGCAAAGAAAGTTGCTATAATCTGATTGCTTTTTCGCATCTCGTCTGTATCAGCCCACCTTAGCTTTAAAAAACATTCAGGTTTTGTGAAATTTGACTCAATCAAAGGAATATCACAACAAAATATAGGACATTCCTTTAGCTTTTGATAAACATAAAGCGGCTTTTTCTTAAAACAAGCACCACTATCACAATAGAAAATTATATCGCCATCAGAACATGATTTAAGAACCATGTCAATAAAATACGGTTTCCAGAGCCAAAGTCCATTACCTCTTTTATATTTCAATATATCAGAGTATTTGCTTTTGAATGCATTATCAATATCTTCAGGACCAAAGGCATAAACTTTATCAAATCCTGCAATATGCTTACCTGTAAAGGAACACCAAAAACGCGCATTACGATATTTGTCGTTACTATATGTTATGAGTATATTCATGCTATTTTTTCAGTTTGTAATAAAGATATGGGCAAAGAAGAAATATCCAACATTTCAAATGTTTGCTGCATACAAGAATTTCTTTGAAGAAGAATTTGAAATATTCCAAATAGAATTTGCATTTTACCCCACCCGAATTGTAAGCTCTAACATATGCTCCAAATGCAAAATCAAAAGGTATTGTCAAATTGCACTTTTTTTCTTTCATATAATGATAGAGTTTAGTGTTGGCGATAATAGCATCTTGCAATTTCGTCCTAGACATATTGTATGACACTGAATCTTGGTTGTCCCTGTAATGATAATATCCAATGGAAACATAGGCAATAATATCAGTTCGCTTCAACACTTCTACTTCAAATACCAGATCTTCTCCAAATTGAATATCAATAGGAAATCTTAAACCTTCAGCAAACAATTTTATAGGATATAACTTATTACAGCTAATATTTATATCATATTGATTACTAAGATTTCTCATATCTAATCGTCCATTGAGAAATACCTGATATCCTTTGTCTGGATAAGTGATAGACTTCCCCTTACATTCTCGTGTTCTTCCGCATATACATAAATCGGCATTCTCACGATCAATGAGAGCAAGCATTTCTTCATACATATTAGGTGCAATCCAATCATCAGCATCAACAAAAGCGATATAATCCGTCTGTAATTGTATGGCTTTATCAATTCCCGCATTACGTGCTGTTGAGACACCTCCGTTAGGCTTATCAATTACAACTATGCGTGTATCTATTGAGGCCCATTCTTTGCATTTATCAAGTGAATGATCTTTGCTACCATCGTTTACCAAAACAATAATTATGTCCTGGTATGTTTGTGTAGTTATGGAACGCAAACAATCATCAATCCATGATTCGCAATTATATACAGGTACTATAACACAAATTTTCTTTTGTTTCATGTTAATTTAATCTAAATTATTTCACCATTTTCATTAATTTTTACCCACTGTGGCAGGTAAATATCTTCTGAATCGCAATCTTTACGTTTATCCCATATGGAAGGGGCTATTACAATTTTATTATTGTTGTTAGAAAGAAATTGAGCCCACCAACTGAAAGACGAATTAGACATCACAAAATGCTTACATGCAGACATTAGGCGTAATTCCATATAGTCAGGGTTGCATAAATCTACAAAAAAGGATTCTTTTGGTATATCATAGTTTTGTTTTATCCATTCCAAATCATCGTGAGTATTTGAAAATATAAAGAAGACAGGACGATCGATCTTTTTTCTCATATATGCAATACCTGATTCATAATATTTTTTGCCACATACTGCGAGCTGATCCTTATATTCAGCAGAAAGATAATCGCCACGGCGTATATGTAAACATACTGCATTGGAGCTGCAAATAGCATTATATACATCTCGATTCTTATCATTCATTTTAAATGAGAAATGAAAATCTTTTCTCACTATTTCCTTTACTTCCTCAAAATATTTCTGACTTTGAAAGCCTCCATGAACATAAATATCCCCTGATCCTGTATAAATTGTAGGTGGAAAATATTTATATGGTCCTTGTGCAGAAAAGAAGAATCCCTTACTATTGAATATTTTACGAAAAATTACGTTTGGTAATATCTTTTTCAATATCCTGCTAATATGGGTTCTTTGTTTGAAATAATTATATTGTACAGCATTTTCTTTACCACCCCCAATTACAATATTTGGTATTGAAAAATAACCAAGAGAGAAAACTCTGTCCTTGTTTATACCATTATCGTAAAGTGCTGTGTTGAATACTATTTCTTGTCCTGTTTTGAGAGAAAGGAATCTACCAAATGCATATTGAAACATTTGGTTACCAAGACCTCCGCCTAATATTAAGTAAATCATAGTGAATTTTCTTTTAAATAGGTTGTAAATTAATGTAATATTTGTTGAAACGATATTACTTTTCTACTATATAATTAACTGCAAA
>ERZ1026862.2278-NODE-2278-length-10117-cov-41.853409_pt1 | contig 10117 bp, 9 predicted proteins | sample MGYA00380161_ERZ1026862 | MGnify/ENA primary metagenome ERZ1026862 (study PRJEB33269, sample SAMEA4719797) | human gut metagenome | biome: human-associated habitat; feature: organic feature; material: feces | place: Cameroon | collected 2013-10 ... | reverse complement strand
GTAGTACAACAGTAAGACGATTACTCATGCCCATAGGGGTGCTGAGTAGTTACAGAGGCATATTGCCTTTCTATGCAGATTGGGTTATACTGATGGTTGTATCGTATGTTGTGGCTATAGGGTATCATAAGGTTTTGAAGAAGGTATAGTATCTGCCTGTATGAATGCAATAACTGCGTGGTTCATGCAGCCGAGGATTAAGTGTTTGGGAAGTAAGATAATTACAGATTTTTTATGGTATAAATGGAGAGTCTCTTACTTTCGAAAAAGGAATATATAATACTTTAATTATATTGATAAATTTAGAGCATGAAATTTGGTGATTTGAAAACTTCCTATGCGGTATGCATGCTTAGCTGTGGAGAATGTAGTAAAGGTTCAGGCTTTTTCGTCAAATATCAAGATAGAAATTATTTAGTAACAGACTATCATGTTGTATATGATAAGGACAAGGATCGACTTTATGGTGCAAATGTAACTGTTGCAGCGACTATACAAAATGATACTTTTGAAAGCTCTGTTGTTTTTAATTTGAATTTTGATGAAAATCGTGATAGAATAATATATTCTGAGAAAACCGATTTGTGGGCCGTTGAGTTGAATGGCGCTAATATGCAGAATCAACATGGACAAAGACCTATTCATATTGATCAGTTGAGCTATTTTGATGTTCAAAATGAGGAAATTCAAGAGAGATGGTGCCGTACTGTTTGCATCTATGGGTATCCTACGTCTTTGATGCCAGAGGCTCCATTTGAGATAAAGCCATTCTTTGCAAAAGGGGTTGTAAGTTCTTATGATACAGAAACTGGGCAGTTTGTTACGGATATTCCTGTGTACTATGGTAATAGTGGCTGTCCTGTTATTTTTATAAATAATGATAATGAAGTCCATTTGATTGGTGTTGTTCAAAAGTTAATTCCTTTCAAGCTTGATTGGAAAAACAAGTATGAGACAAGTTTTATTCGTATGGATTGGCATAACTCTGGTTATTCAATTTGTATGGGAGTAAACAAATTATTAGAATTATTAGAAAGTGTATAAGCTACAATGATACCATTTAATCGAAATCCTCATTTTGTCACTCGTTTAAATCCTAAGTTTAATTCGAGAATAAACCCTAATTACAATTCTCTTATAAACCCAAGATTTAATTCTGCAATTAATCCTCGGTATAATTCTGCAATTAATCCACGTTTTAATTCAAAAATCAATCCGGAGTTTAATCGAAGTATTAATGTATTCCAAAATAGTGCTATTAATCCGAACTTTAATCATAGGTTGAACCCCCAGTTTAATTCGCGAATTAATCCCTATGCCATTCCGAATTTTAGTTTCCCTGTTATATATGATTTTAGCAATGAAATGAAAGGGATACTGATAAGTTTGGAATCTGTAAATGGCTTTCTTGTCTATGATGAAAAACTCGTTCTCGTATCTTATGCGATTTCTAATGGAGAAGATGGCTATAATTTGTTTAATAAAGAATCGAATTGGGCAGGGTATTTAGTTAAGACAGATATAGGCTATAATCAGTATACATTAGGTGATATTTGGTTGAAATTTATAGTGATGTAAAGCTTAAAACGTATAGGTTATGAAAGTTGCAATTATTCAATTATCAGACATTCATTTTTCTAATGAGAAAGATTTGATATGTTCTCGCCATGAGGCATTCTGTCGGTCAGGTAAATATCTTATTAATGAATGTTCTAAAGTTATTTTTGTGATTAGCGGTGATATTGCCAATTATGGTACTGAAGAGCAATATAATATAGCTTATCAGTGGTTGAAGGAGTGTGAGAATTTTTGGAAGAAAGAATCTAGAATTCTACAGTCTTTTGATTATGTAGTAGTGCCTGGAAATCACGATTGTATGCTTTCTGATAGCAATCCTATTAGAGATTTGGTAATTAAGGAGATTCTCAAAAAAGATATAACTTCTGAGGACAAATATGTAGATCAGAGTCTAGATGTTCAAAAGCCATTTTGGGACTTTTACAAGAGACTTACTGGTTCTGAGATTTGTCCTGCTGTTTCGTGGCAAGTAAACATAAGAATAAAGCTGGATTTAAATCTCTGTTTTCATTGCTACAATACGGCATTGCTATCTCAGTTACATGAAGAACCGGGTAAATTGATGATACCTGAAAACTATTTCTTGGACGCTAAAGATACAGCAAATCAAGTTATAGTTTCTGTATTCCATCATAATACAGGTTGGCTTACTGCTGCAACAAGCAACAATAACAAGAAAATGTTTGAAGAGCATTTGTACAAGACTTCCTGTATTGTGATGTGCGGACATGAGCATCACCAAAAGAATATCGTTGTATCTGATTTGGAGAATTTTAAAGAATTGATATATCTGGAAAGTCCTGCATTGCAAGAAGGAAAGAAATCTGAGTATGACTTGCTTTTACTTGATACTGATACGGAAACTCTGACAAATCATCATTTTTACTTTAATGATGATAGTTACGAAGAATCTGTGTTAAATCCAAAGGTTTTGCCAAAGAGACAGATTGGAATAGGATTAAGGCCTGAATGGGTAAAATCATTATCTCAAATTTCAATACCTCTAAAACATGCAAGAAAGAATGATTTGACACTACAAGATATTTTTATATACCCGGATTTGGAGCCATTAGATGGTTTTGAAAATCGTTATGAGCAGTATATAGATAGTGAGCAAATTATATCTAATACAGATTCTACAAAGGTGCTGATCTTGGAGGGTGACAACCAGTCTGGTAAAACGTCACTTTTAAATATGCTTTATCTTAGCTATTATAGAAAAGGTATATATCCGATTTTGTTGCAAGGAAAGGACTTGAAACGTCCTGATTTAACTACCTATGTAAAAAAAGAATATAAAAGACAGTATTTATCTAATGATTATTCCTTTGAAAAATATTTCCAGCTTGATAACGATAAAAGAGTATTGCTGATAGACAATTTTGATGGTTCGGAATTAAATAATACTGGTAAGTCTGCTTTGTTGGACAATGCATTAAACAACTTTGATAAAATTATAGCAATAAACGGTCAACAGCTTAATATTAAAAGTATGTTGATTCATACTTCCAACGAGAAAGACATCAAGCGTTATCGTATTGTATCTTTGGGATATAAGAAAAGGAATATGCTTATAGATAAATGGGTGAGATTGGGCTTGGATGAGTATACCCTAGACCAAAAAGCCATATTCGACCAAGTAAAGCTGACTTTTGATCAGCTAAATGGGCTTTTGGGGCAGCAACTGATTCCTTCTTATCCTGTTTTTATACTGTCGTTGTTACAAGGTTTAAATGCCTCTATTGATTTTGATGTGTCAAAAACATCTTATGGCTTTTGTTACAGCTCGTTGATAATGGCTTCTTTGATAAAGACTGGAACAGAGAGAAATAAGGTTAGTGGCGTATTAAAATATCTTGCTGATTTTGCTTTCTTCTTTTATCAATCTACACCAAATGCAAAATGCTTTTCCAAGAAAGCTTTCTTTGATTTTTGGACACAATATGATAAAGAGTATAATCCTCCTTTTACTGCAACAGAATTATTGCGTAGACTATTGGAAGCTGATCTGTTGCGTAAGTTAGATAGCGAAAGTTATACTTTTTCCTATAAATATATATTCTATTTCTTAGTGGCTCAGAAAATATCGGAGCTTGTTAATTCTGGAGAAGATGATGGAATAGTAAAACGATTATGTGAAAAATTACATAAGGAAAGAGAGGCAAATATTCTCATATTTCTGGTTTATCATAATGGAGTTGATAAGCAGATGGATGAATTGAAGTTTGCTAGTTGGTTACCATTTGAGGATTATGAACCTATAACTTTAAATAAAGAGGACCCTTTATTCATAGACTTGAATGGTATCGTGGATAATATTAAGGCTAAGGTGTTGCGCAATGATGTCGATCCTTTGGAAGAACGCCAAAAACAATTAGAATCCAAGGATAAAATTGCCAGAAGTGATACCAAGCCTAGCTTGCCTACGGAAACGGACTTTGAGCAAAATAAGGATTTAAGAGACATCAATAATACATTTAAGATAATTAAAATATTGGGGCAGATCGTTAAAAATCAGAAGGAGACAATGAAAAAGGACGATTTGAATCAATTAATAGAAGTTTCATATAATGTATGTTTCCGTTCGATTGCTTTTTTCAACAAGATGGTGGATGATTGCAAGGGAGATATTGTATCCTATTTTACAGAGCAAAATAAGGAAAAAGGAAAACTGGATTCTAAAGAGATTAAAGATAGAGTTTGGAAATTCTTACATATGATGCTATATCGTCAATGCTTGATGGCGTTTGGAAGTTTGTCGCATGCTATAGGTACGAATGATATGGAAGGTATATATGACGATATTGCTGATAAGATAGGTTCTCCAGCTGCTAAAATCATAACTTTTACCATAAAGACGATTTATGGTAAAATGAGATTGGCAGATTTGCAGGATATTGTAAATGAATATAAGGATAATCCTGTTGTCCTTGAAATTATAAAGGCACGTGTTATCAGTTATGTGTATAATAATTATGTTGATTTTAGTACAAGACAAAAAATCGGTCAGCTTTGTAAATTGAGGTTAGTTGATAATACGGGTATAAATCAAAAAAAACTATATAATAGAGACTAGTTTGTATGGAAACAGTAAAAGTATTAAATATAGATATTCTGAACATTACTCGTCAGGAGCTCTTGGAGAACTTGAAGGAGGGTGTTCTTGTGACTCCTAATCTTGACCATCTGATTAAGCTTCAGAAGGACAAGGAGTTTTATGATGTGTATCAGAAGTCGGAATGGGTGGTGTGTGATAGTAAGATCCTCTACCTGTTCGGCAAGCTGTTGAAGACTCCAATCAAGGAAGCGATTCCAGGGTCTAGCTTCTTCACCTCTTATTATATGTATCATAAGAATGATGCTGACTGCAAGATTTTCTTGCTTGGTGCCAAGGAGGGTATTGCAGCCAAGGCGATGGAACGTATCAACGAGAAAGTAGGTCGCCAGATGGTGGTTGGCGCTCATTCTCCTTCCTTTGGCTTCGAGAAGCATGAGGATGAATGTGAGGAACTGGTTCGCATCGTGAACGAGAGTGGTGCAAATGTACTGCTCGTTGGTGTGGGTGCGCCTAAGCAGGAGAAGTGGATTATGAGGTATCGTGATAAGATACCAGGAATAAAGGTGTTCATGGCTCTTGGTGCTACCATCGACTTCGAAGCTGGTACATTGAAACGTGCGCCTAAGATTTGGCAGAAGATTGGTATGGAGTGGCTGTATCGTTGCATGAAGGAACCAAAGCGCCTCTTTAAGCGTTACTTCGTGGATGACATGCAGTTCTTCTATTACTTCGGTAAGCAGCTCTTGGGAATATACAAGGATCCTTTCCGAAAAAAGTAGGATTACTTTCTTCGGAAGAACTTACATAGCAAGGCTATCGGAAGGAGGATGATAGCTGCTATGTAGGATAATATGATGCGTATGGCTTGTTTCATGCGTGCAAAAGTACAGCTTTATGTTGAAACAACAAAAGATTTTCTTTGATTTCTTGCGATTCTGCATTGGTTCTGCCAAGGAAATACCGGATTCCTTGAAGGAAGCGGATTGGAAAGAGCTGTATGCTATCGCTCAGAAGCAGGCTTTGCTTGGTGTACTGTTTTATGGTATCCGGCAGTTGCCAAAGGAGTTGGCACCAGAGCAGAAGCTATTGATGCAATGGATGGTGATGGCGGAACAGATACGAAAACAGAATATCAGACTGTTTCAGGATTCCGTGAAGGTTTGCCAGAACTTCGGAAACGTAGGCTTTGCTAACTGTATCTTGAAGGGGCAGGGGAATGCGTTGCTTTATCCTAACCCTTATATGCGTACTCCCGGGGACATAGATATCTATCTTTCGGGTGGTCGCAGGAAAATCATGAAGTATGTGGATCAAGTGTGTCCGAATCAGGTAATGCGGTATCATCATGTGGATTTTCCCGTGATGAAGACGGCGATAGAGGTGCATTTCACTCCTTCGTATATGTTCTGTCCGATTCATAATCGGAGAATGCAGAAGTGGTTTGAGGAGGTAATGGGTGAACAGTGTAATCATCGGGTTTCGTTGCCTGATGGGTATGGGGAGATTCATGTGCCTCAGGTTTCATTCAACGTTATCTATATCCTTTCTCATCTGTATCGGCATATCTTTACGGAGGGTATCGGATTGAGGCAGCTTCTGGATTACTACTATGTGGTTTGCGACTTTTGTAAAGTCTATCAAATCTCTTCGAATCATCTAAGTAATTTTTCGAATCACCCCGTCCCTCTTTCCAAAGAGGGCTCCACTTTCTCCCCAAGCCCCTCTTCAATGGTCTTTACACCCCCTTCGGTTCCCCCGTTCCCGGGGGACAGAAACCTCAGAAGCGGGGATGTAACCGCCCTCCGGTGCTCGGAACCGCTACGCTCTAAGGATGGCGGACCATCAAAGGTCTCGCCAGATTGTGCGGGCTGGGACCGCCAGGATGGTAGTGGGGATACGACTTCGGCTTGTTCTTTGGATGCCGGCTCTTCTTCTTTCTCTGCCTGTTCTTCTGTTGCTTTAGATGTGGTGCAGAGGGAATTGAAGCATCTGGGTTTGTGGAAGTTTGCCCAAGCTGTGATGTTCGTGATGAAGGAGGTATTCGGACTATCTGAAGATAGGATGATTGCGCCGATGGATGAAAAGGAAGGTAGGTTTTTGCTTGATGAAATCATGAGAGGAGGAAACTTCGGACAGTATGATGATAGGATGGGAAGTAAGGTAGGTGAAAGTAAGATTCATCGTTACTTCAGGATGAATCTCAGGAATCTACGATTCGTGAAGCATTATCCTATAGAGGCGGTGTGCGAACCGGTTTTTAGAACCTGGTTTGCAGGATGGAAGTTTATAAACAGAATTAAATAACATTACTATTATATCTTCTATCACCCAGAGGCAGATGGAGGTATCTCTATCTTGGATGAATCTCTTGGCATTGATTGGAGCATTCCTACGGAACATGCTAATCTTTCGGAAAAGGATACGAAACATGAGGCGCTGAAGGACTTTGATAGTCCTTTCGAATACTAAACGGATTTTGATTTCTAAAATCATCTAATCTTTTTTCTAAAATCATCCCGTCCTTCTTTACCATTAAAGAAGGCTCCACATCTCTCTCCAAGCCTCTCTCTTGCCCGAAGAGAGAGGGTGTAACCGCCCTACAGTGCTATATTTGCCCCACCTGTCCCTCCCCTGCGGGAGGGTCCTTAACCCACTCCCAAGCCCTCGCCCTTTCCAAAAGGGCAAGGGATGTAACCGCCCTCCGGTGCTCAGAACCGCTATGCTATAAGGTTAGCGGACCAATCAAAGGTCTCGCCATGTTATGCGGGCTGGGACCGCCTGGGGATAGCAGTTTACAGTTAATAGTTTATAGTTTACGGTTGATTTCGTGGTTATTTGCTGATAACTTGCAGATTTCTTGTGATTTTCTTGGTGGTTTCGAGAAAAAAGCGTAATTTTACGTCAAAAGTTAAACGTTTAAAATAGAGATTATGCCAACATTAACTATACAAGTGGAGGACAAAAGTGTTATGGTTGGACTTAAGAAGGTTCTTGAGTCTATGAAAGGTGTCGCCTACTACGAGAGCTGGAGACACCTGCTGTAATGACATCTTATAGTTCATTGTCTAAGATTTCCATCATTTCTGCAGCTGTAATCACTTGCGGTTCTTTTGGGAAGTGTTTGAGATTACCTGTTACTAAGAAGGAATCTTCCTTGCTTAGGCAGATTTCATAGAAGACTCGGTCGTCCTCATCTGGCATTTCGCCATCATAAGGAAAACGGGAAGAATCAATTCCGTTTTGTTTTATAAAGTATAATAGTTCATTGATTCTTACCTCACTTAAATGAAACTTGGATCTGCTTAGAACATCAAAGTATTCTGCCAAGATTTCGTCATTATACAATGGTTTAATTTTACCACTGAGCATACTGTTAATGACCCTTCTTGTTGCAGAAGAAGGGTTCTTGGTTATAAACGAGGACACGATAATGTTCGTATCAATGACTGCATATACCATTGCGTTCTTTTCTTAATCGTCTGACTTCTCTGATTTCTTCATTGATCTCATCAAGTGACATATCAATGTTATTCTCTCTTGCTGTGTCACACATGTATTGGAACGCAGCCTTTGCTTTCGCAGTCACTTCATCATCTTCTTCATTCTTTGCCTGAATGGAGAATGGAATGCTCTTACTGCGAATTACTGCCTTAACAAAGATGTTGATGGCGGTATTCGCACTCATGCCGAACTGTTCGCAGAGTTTATCAAACTGTGCTTTCTGTTGGTTGTCCATACGGACTGTCATTGCTGTCTGTGCCATAAGCCTAAAATGTTTAATTAATAATCATTCTGATTGCAAATATACATCATTATGGCGTAAAACGGTACGATGGTATTAATAATTTAATAAAGATTAATAGTTGAATGAATGATATAACTGCTTTTTTCGCATTCCTGAAGTATTGCCTCGGATATAAGGAGAATATGAGTAGGGTGATTGCTGGTATGGATTGGCAGATGCTGTATTCCTTTGCTTCTAAGCAGGCGTTGCTGGGGCTTTGCTTTGAGGGTATTGAGAGATTGGGGGAGGAGTATCCTGAGGAGCTGAGGCTGAACCCGATTGGGAGGGAGCTGCTGATGACTTGGATGGGGAAGGCGCAACAGATTCGCAGGCAGAACATGAAGGTGAATGCTGTGGCTGGTAAGCTCTTCTCAATGCTGAGGGAGGATGGTCTTAGGTGCTGCATATTGAAAGGACAAGGGAATGCATTGATGTATCCGAATCCTTATTCCCGCACTCCTGGAGATATTGATGTTTGGATAAATGCCAGTAGGGAGAGGATTATGGAGTATGCTTCAAAGAAGTTTGAACTCGGGGATGATATCAGACTGCAGCATCTAGAGACTTCCTTGGATGGTGTGCCTGTAGAGTTGCATTTCTTTCCTTGTTCCATGAATAATCCTATCTATCATGCTAGATTGCAGAAATGGTTTCGAAGGAATACGGATCTGCAATGCTCGCATATTGTGGGGCTGCCCGATGAGGCAGGGGATATTGCTATACCAACGACGGCATTTAATGTGGTTTATCAGCTGACGCATCTATATCACCATTTCTTTGATGAAGGGATTGGAATGAGGCAAATCATTGACTATTTTCTTGTAGTCAATGATTTCTCTAAAAATGTATTTTTGAATAATGATCTTTCGAATCACCCCGTCAATTTTTCGAATCACCCCGTCCCTCTTTCCAAAGAGGGCTCCACTTTCTCCCTAAGCCCCTCTTCCTCAGGAAGCGGGGATGTAACCGCACCTTCTCGGTGCTCGGAACCGCTACGCTCTAAGGATGGCGGACCATCAAAGGTCTCGCCAGATTGTGCGGGATGGGACCGCCTTGCTATAGAGGGAGATAATTCTGCTACTGCTGTTACTTCTTCTGCCTCTACTGCTTTAGTTGTGGTACAGAGAGAACTGAAGTGTTTGGGATTGTGGAAGTTCGCAGGGGCGGTGATGTATGTGCTGCATGAGGCTTTGGGATTACCTGAGGAGAAGATGATAGCTCCGATGGATGAGAAGAGAGGAAAGTTGTTGCTGGCAGAGATACTGAATGGTGGCAACTTCGGACAGCATTTCACCAAGTATGGGCATTTTACACAACAAGGAATGGCAAAGAAGTATTTCCTGAAGATTTGGAGGAACATGCACTTCGTGAGATATTATCCTGCTGAGGCTTTGAGTGAGCCTATCTTTAGAACATGGCACTTCTTCTGGAGACTTAAACACAGGAGATAATCTTTCGGAATCTTCTTTTCTTGAGGCCCTGTTTGGGCTGGAGTTTAGTCACGCAAATTTCGCAGATGACGCAGATTTTCTTCTTTGCTGTTTGTTTGTCCCACAGATTTCACGGAATTCCACAGATCTTTGCCCTATGCGGGCTGGGATTTCGCAGATGTTGCAGATGACGCAGATTTTTTTTGCAGATTATCTATCACCCATCACGATTTTCAGATATAAATTTGATAAGATGCTGATTGCTAA
>ERZ1026862.2259-NODE-2259-length-10185-cov-7.761402_pt1 | contig 10185 bp, 9 predicted proteins | sample MGYA00380161_ERZ1026862 | MGnify/ENA primary metagenome ERZ1026862 (study PRJEB33269, sample SAMEA4719797) | human gut metagenome | biome: human-associated habitat; feature: organic feature; material: feces | place: Cameroon | collected 2013-10 ... | reverse complement strand
GCCGCTTTCTTCTGCAAACTTAGTGCTCTGGACTTGTTGGGCTTTCAGCCCGTGCAGGGCCGCAGACAGGGCTTTTTCCACACAATCTCCACCTACTTAATTTTTCTGGATTTTGAACACCCTAACGGGCAACGGGATTTGTTTCTGAGTAATGGCGAAGGCGCCATTACGACCATTTTGAACACCTACTTACCTACTTGCACATGGAAAAACTGCTGCATTACGTTTGGCAACACCGACTGCTGCCTGCAAAGACTCTGAAGACGGACCGCGGAGAAACGGTGGACGTCATCGACCCCGGACTGCTCAACAGCAACGCGGGACCGGATTTCTTCAACGCGAAAGTGAAGGTGGACGGACAACTGTGGGTGGGGAACGTGGAAATACATGAGCATGCCTCAGACTGGTATAAACACGGGCATGACGAGGATGCGAACTACGACAATGTGGTGCTCCACGTTTGCGGGGTGCTGGACGACACGGCGCGAACAAAATCGGGACGGGCTTTGCCGCAACTGCAGATTGACGTGCCGCAGAACATCGCCGACAATTATCGCGAACTGCTCGCGGAGGAGGCTTTCCCACCATGCTACCGCGTGATACCGAATTTGCCAACGCTGACTGTTCACGGCTGGCTAAACGCTCTGACGGCGGAAAGGCTGAACGAGAAATGCTCACGCATCGACGCTTTGCTGGCACGGACGGAGGGCGACTGGGAGCGCACGTGTTTTATCACGATGGCACGTAACTTTGGCTTCGGGGTGAACTCGGAGGCGTTTGAGACGTGGGCGCTCAACATGCCGCTCAGCGCGGCGGGAAAGCACCGCGACGATGTTTTCCAAGTGGAGGCGCTTTTCTTCGGACAGGCGGGACTGCTCAACGATGAGATGGTGAAGGAGGAACGGCGCGACGCGTATTTCTTGAAACTGCAAAAGGAATACCGCTTCCTGAAACATAAGTTTTCCTTGACTCCGATGAACCCTAAACTCTGGCGTTTCCTGCGACTGCGGCCACAGAATTTCCCGCACATCAGGCTGGCACAGATGGTGGAACTTTATCACAGTCGGCGAATGGATTTCTCACGGCTCATCAACGCGAAGACGGAGGGGGAACTGAGGGGACTGCTCAACGCGAAGGTGACGCCTTACTGGGAGAATCATTATACTTTCGGCGGCGAGAGTTCGGCACACGCGAAGTTTCTGCGCGAGGAGAGTGTCACGCTGTTGCTCATCAACACGGTGGCGCCGCTGCTCTTTGCCTACGGACGACACCACTTTGACGAGGACCGCTGCGAGGCGGCGCTGGACCTGCTGGAGCACCTGAAGCCGGAGCAGAATTTCATCACGCGCTCATGGGCCAAGGCGGGCATTAAGGCGGAAAACGCTGCGGACAGTCAGGCGCTGATCTGCCTGAAGAAGAATTACTGCGACACGAAGGACTGCCTGCGCTGCCGCTTCGGAGCGGAATATCTGAGGCAACGCTGAAATGTGGAATACCATAATTTGAACTACTAATAATATATATGACTTACGACTTTGAACTCGAAATGAAGGTGCGCGACTATGAATGCGACCTGCAAGGCATTGTCAACAATGCCAACTATCAACATTATACGGAACACACACGCCACGAGTTTCTGCGCTCTGAAGGGGTCAGCTTTGCCGAACTGCATGAGCGCGGCATCGACGCGGTGGTGGCCCGCATGAACCTCGCTTTCAAAACGCCATTGCGCAGCGGAGACTCGTTTGCCTCCCGACTGGCGCTGCGCAAGGAGGGCATCAAATATGTTTTCGTTCAGGACATCTTCCGACTGCCGGACAACAAACCTGTGTTGCGCTCAACGGTGGAGGCGGTGTGCCTGATCAACGGACGCCTCTCTGACTGCGAAGAACTGAACACGGTTTTCGCCAAATATTTTAAGGACTGACGAACCATGAGGGAGGAGGAACTGAAATATGCCCTGGCCCTCACGCGGCTGCGCGGCGTGAGCCAAAACGCGGCGCTGAAACTCTATGACCACTACGAAACGGCACAGGCAGTGTTTGAAAACCGAAAGGAGGTGCAGGGAAAAGTTGGCGAGGCGCTCGCCGACTGGACGGAGGTGCTACTATGGGCAGAGAAGGAACTGGAATTTTGTGAGAAAAACAGAATCAAGGTTTTCCTGCGACACGATGAGGACTACCCTGCACGGCTGAATGAGTGTGACGACGCTCCGCTGGTGTTTTACTACCGAGGAAACGCTAATCTCAACGCTCGACACGTAATTTCTATCGTTGGAACACGCAGAATCACTGAATACGGCCGCACGGTTTGTCAAACTTTTTTACGCAACTTACAGGCTTTATCGCCTGAATGTTTGGTGATTAGCGGTTTGGCTTACGGCGTTGATATCCACGCACACCGCGCTTGCTTGGAAGCGGGCTTGCCAACGGTCGGCATTTTGGCCCACGGTTTGGACCGTATTTACCCGGCCTTGCACCGAACGACGGCGGCGCAGATGCTCAACCACGGTGGACTGCTCACGGAGTACCCAACGATGACGATTCCCGACAAGGGAAACTTCATCCGACGTAACCGCATCGTGGCGGGACTGAGCGAGGCGACGGTGGTGGTGGAAAGTGCCGAACACGGCGGAGCGCTCGTCACGGCAAATCTGGCCGTGGGCTACAACCGCGACGTGTTTGCTTTTCCAGGAAGGGCGTTCGACCAATTTTCGGAGGGATGCAACAAACTGATACGAACGAACAAGGCGATGCTGATTACTTCGGCACAAAATCTGGCGGAAGCACTCAACTGGCAAACGGCGGCACAGACGAACGCACCGGTGCAACGGGAATTCTTCCCGGATTTGACACCGCTGCAGGAAAGCATCGTGTGTGTGCTCAAAGATAAGGAGGACTGCAGCGTCAACCAAATTTCCGTTCACCTGAACAACACGGTCAGCGAAATCGCCAATGCGCTCTTCGAACTGGAAATGTCGGGGGTGGTGAAATTCCTGCCGGGCGGCAGATATAAATTGATGCCGACGTAAGTTTCCCGATGGAATCAGCAATTATGAGGAACGGACTTTTCACCTCAGAAAAAAAGCGTATTTTTGCATGAGCAATATACAGAAACAAAATATTATCAATGGATACAGAGTTCTTTTATGATGTCGTCGTCATCGGTGCAGGACACGCTGGATGCGAAGCGGCCCACGCTGCGGCCCGCATCGGCGCGAAAGTATGCCTGGTGACGATGGACATGAACAAGGTGGCACAGATGAGCTGCAACCCAGCCATCGGCGGTATCGCCAAAGGACAGATTGTGCGCGAGACCGATGCCTTGGGCGGCATGACGGGCATCGTCACCGATGCCACCGCCATCCAGTTCCGCATGCTCAACCGCTCAAAGGGACCGGCCATGTGGAGCCCGCGTGCCCAGTGCGACCGCGCGAAATTCATCACCACCTGGCGCCACCACCTCGACCACACAGACAATCTTGACATCTGGCAAGACGAAGCCTGCGAAGTGCTGGCCGAAAACGGCATAGTATGCGGCGTGCGCACCTTGTGGGGCGTCACCATCCACGCACGCGCCGTGGTTGTCACGGCGGGAACTTTCCTCAACGGACTGATGCACGTGGGTCGCAAACAAGTGAAGGGCGGACGATGCGCCGAACCGGCCTCGACGTTCCTGACGCAATCACTCGAGCAATTCGGCATTACGCACGAACGCATGAAGACTGGAACACCCGTGAGAATCGATGCACGCTCGGTGCACTATGAAGATATGGAGACGCAACCGGGAGAGAACGATTATCACCGCTTTTCTTATATCAGCGAATTACGCCCCCTGCCCCAACTGCCCTGCTGGACCTGCAACACGAATGCTGAGGTGCACGAGGTGTTGCGACGCGGATTGCCAGATTCACCGCTCTACAACGGACAAATCCAAAGCATCGGACCACGCTACTGCCCGAGCATCGAAACAAAGATTGTCACCTTTGCCGAGCGCGACCAGCATCCGCTCTTCCTCGAGCCCGAAGGCATCGACACCAACGAACTTTACCTTAACGGCTTTTCATCGAGCCTGCCGCTCAATATCCAATTGGAAGCGCTGAAAAAGATTCCTTGCTTCCGCGATGTGAAGGTCTACCGCCCAGGCTACGCCATCGAATATGATTTCTTCCAACCTACGCAACTGCGCCATTCGTTGGAATCGAAGAAACTCGACGGCCTTTTCTTCGCCGGACAGGTGAACGGAACCACGGGATATGAAGAAGCTGCCGGGCAGGGCATCATCGCTGGCATCAACGCCGCACTGAAATGCGCCGGCGACGACCCCTTCATGCTGCACCGCGACGAAGCCTATATCGGCGTACTCATCGATGACCTCGTCACGAAAGGCGTTGACGAACCTTACCGTATGTTTACCTCCCGCGCTGAATACCGCATCTTGCTCCGACAGGACAATGCCGACACGCGACTCACGCCGCACGCCATCCGACTGGGAATTGCCACGGATGAACGCGCCGCACGCTTCAACCAGAAGCAAGGTGCCATCCACGACATCATCGAATTATGCAAGACCACTTCCGTGAAGCCTGCCGCGGTCAACGCCTACTTAGAATCTATCGGTTCCACCCCACTCCACGGCGGATGTAAACTCATCGATTTGGTAAACCGCCCGCAAACTAAACTTGATGAAATCGCGAAATTCGTTCCCGCAGCAACGCGGTTCCTCGATACGCTCAAAACGGACAAAGAAGAAATCATCGAAGCTGCGGAAGTGGAAATCAAATACGCCGGATATATTTCGCGCGAAAGAATCATCGCCGACAAGATGCAACGCCTCGAAGCCATCCGCATCCGCGGCCGCTTCAATTACGATGCCATCACGCAGCTCTCCACCGAAGCGCGACAAAAGCTCACGGCCATCGATCCCGAAACGCTGGCCCAAGCCGGACGCATCCCCGGAGTTTCCCCGAGCGACATCAGTGTGCTCCTCGTTCTCCTGGGACGATAATTCCGAAAAAGGGAACGCCGCGGACGCACCGCGGCGTCCTTTCGAAGGAAGCCAACGCCCGCACCCATATTCCCCAAGATATTCCCCGAGCATCCTCAAAAGAAAGCCTTGCGCCCCCTTTTAAGCGATTCTCAGCGAAGGACGCCGCCCCGCGCGGCTTATTCGCGTTCCACGTGAAACAAACATAGTAAACGCTACTTATATACAGAAAGTTATGAATTCAAAATTGTTACTCGACAACTTGAGAAACATCCCTAATTTCCCGAAGCCAGGTATCCAGTTTAAGGATGTCAGCACGCTTTTCAAGAATTCGGAGTGCCTCCAAGAGATGTCTGACGAGCTTTTCCGCCTCTACAAGGACAAAGGTATCACGAAAGTGGTCGGAATCGAGTCTCGCGGCTTCGTCATGGGCGCCATTTTGGCGGCCCGTCTGGGCGCTGGCTTCGTGATGTGTCGCAAGCCAGGCAAGCTACCTGCTGAAACCGTAAAAGCCACATATTTGAAGGAATACGGTTGGGACACTATAGAAATACATGAAGACGCTATCAAGTCCGATGATGTCGTATTGCTCCACGACGACCTCCTCGCAACAGGCGGTTCGATGCAGGCAGCCATCGACCTCGTTCGCCGCTTCAAGCCAAAAGCCATCCACGTCAACTTCCTCATCGAGCTTTGCATGGAAGGACTCAACGGCCGCGCCGCGCTCGACAAAGACATCGACATGACAACCCTGCTCTCGCTCCACGAATAAAGCGCGAGAAAAGACATCGGAATTCCTTTTCAGCATTATTCATTTCCGACAACACTAACACAACCGGCTTCCATCCAATTGCCGTTTCTCCCGAGAGAATTTCACCGATTCCATCGAAAGAAACGCGCTTGGATGGATGCTGCTTTTTAAGACTATATCATGCCGCAAGAAACAAACGAGAAGCGCTACGGCGCGAAGAAGGAACTGGCGGAGCATCTGCGAGGAATCGTGCTCAACCTGCCGGAGACACCGGGTTGCTACCAATACCTCGATGAAACGGGGAAAATCATCTATGTCGGCAAGGCAAAGAACTTGAAGCGGCGCGTCAGTTCGTATTTCAACAAGGAACAGCAAAGCAACAAGACGCGCTTGCTCGTCACGAAGATTCGCGACATCCGCTACGTCGTGGTGAAGACGGAAGAAGACGCGCTGTTGCTCGAAAACAACCTCATCAAGCGATATAAGCCCCACTACAACGTGTTGCTGAAGGACGACAAAACCTACCCTTCCATCGCTGTCACCTCGGAATATCTGCCCCGTATTTTCAAGACAAGGCAACGCGGAAAACGCGGGGCCACTTATTACGGCCCCTACAGCCACGTGCCGACGATGTACGCCTTGCTGGATCTCTGTAAGGCGCTCTATCATCCGCGGCCCTGCCATACGCCGATGACGATGGAAGGCGTGATGGAGGGGAAATATGAGGTGTGTCTGGACTATCACATCCACAATTGCGCTGGCCCGTGCGTTGGCCGCCAGAGCCACGATGATTACATGAAAAACATCGAGGCCTGCCGCGAAATCCTGCGCGGAAACACTGCCGACGTGGCGCGAAAGATGAAGGCCCGTATGATGGCGCTGGCCGAAGAACTGCGATTTGAAGAGGCGGCGGAAATCAAGCGGCAATATGACCTCATAGAGAATTTCAGGGCAAAGAGCGAGGTGGTGTCCAACGTGCTCCACAACATCGACGTTTTCTCCATTGAGAGCGACGAGAAATTGGCATACATCAACTACCTCCACATCACCAACGGCTGCATCAACCAGGCTTTTACCTTTGAATATAAGAAGAAACTCGATGAAACCGATGAAGAACTGCTTGCCCTTGGCATCGTGGAGATGCGCGAACGCTACGAAAGCGCATCGAAGGAAATCATCGTGCCCTTCCCCGTTGACCTCCCCGAGGGCTATGCCGTGCAAACCGTGCCGCAGAAAGGGGAGAAAAAGAAGTTGCTCGACCTCTCGCGCCTCAACGTGAAGCAATATAAGTTCGACCGCCTCAAACAGGCCGAAAAGCTCAATCCGGAGCAGAAGAGCGTGCGCCTGATGAAGGAAATCCAGCGCGATTTGAACCTGCCAACGCTGCCCATGCACATCGAACTGTTTGACAACTCCAACATCCAGGGAGAAGACGCCGTGGCTGCCTGCGTGGTGTTTGAGAAGCTGAAACCGGCGAAGAAGGAATACCGCAAATACAACATCAAAACGGTGGTGGGGCCCGACGACTATGCCTCGATGAAGGAGGTGGTGCGCCGCCGTTATACGCGCCTGACGGAAGAGGAGCGTCCCCTGCCCGACCTCATCATTGCCGACGGCGGAAAGGGGCAAATGGAGGTGATCCGACAGGTGACGGAAGACGAATTGCACCTCGGCATTCCCATCGCCGGACTGGCCAAAGACGGCCGCCACCGCACGCACGAACTCCTCTTCGGCTTCCCGCCCGTGTCGGTCGGACTGAAGCCCGAGAGCCAGCTTTTCCGCCTTCTGACGCAGATGCAGGACGAGGTGCACCGCTTTGCCATTTCCTTCCACCGCGACAAGCGTTCGAAGCGGCAGACCGCCTCGGAACTTGACAACATCGCAGGCATCGGCCCTAAGACAAAAGAGGCCGTGCTGAAGCGTTTCGGTTCGGTGAAACAGGCTAAAACAGCCACCTTAGAGACCTTGCAGGAAACCGTCGGAGCGGCGAAAGCAAAAATACTTTTCAAATTTTGGCACGACGAGACAGATAACTGAAATTTTATACGTACCTTTGAAAACGAGGAAACACAAACGTCAGAGACGGCAGGAGGAACAAATGAAACCCTGGCCTGCCGTTCTCCTCGGAATTTCTATTTTCACCACAAAAAACACATGAAAATCGTTATACAACGCGTCAGCGAAGCCGCCGTAAACATCGACGGAACCACCAAATCAAGCATCGGCCAAGGCTATATGATTCTGCTTGGCATCACCCATAGCGACACGCAGGAGGATGCCGACTGGCTCGTCAAAAAAGTGATTGGCCTGCGGGTGTTCGATGACGAGAACCACGTCATGAACCGCAGCATCACCGACGTCGACGGCGACATCCTGGTGGTCAGCCAATTCACACTCATGGCCTCCTATAAGAAAGGCAACCGCCCCTCTTACATCCACGCCGCCAGCCACGACATCGCCATTCCGCTCTACGAATACTTCGTCAAGAAGTTGGAAGAAGCGCTCGGCAAGCGCGTCGGAACGGGCGAATTTGGAGCCGATATGAAGGTGTCGCTCATCAACGACGGCCCCGTCACCATCTGTATGGACACCAACAACAAGGAATGATGGAAGACGCAGCATTGACCCTAAAAGAAGCGCAGGAAACCGTTGACAAATGGATCAAGACCTACGGCGTGCGCTATTTCAGCGAACTGACCAACATGGCCGTGCTGACGGAAGAAGTGGGCGAACTGGCCCGCATCATGGCACGGAAATACGGCGACCAGTCGTTTAAGGCGGGCGAACCAACCGACCCTTCCGACGAGATGGCCGACGTGCTTTGGGTGTTGCTCTGCCTCGCCAACCAGACGGGAGTGGACCTCACTGAGGCGTTCAAAAAGAACCTGGAAAAGAAAACGAAACGCGATGCCACGCGGCATCTGAACAACGAAAAACTCAAATAACTATAAGCATTATGACAGAAAAAGAAACCATGCCAAGCGGCATGATTATCAACCGCGAGACCGACGGTCTCCACGTAAACCGCTATGAGGAGGCATTCTCCAAGTTTAACCTTGACCTGAACGATGAAGGGGTTTCTGCTGCCGTTAAAAAGCTCGTTGACGAGAAGATCAACGAATATGACACCGACGAAGTGAAGCGCCAGTTGCTCGGCACGGTTGAGCTCACCACGCTCAAGGAAACCGACTCTCAGGAGAGCGTCATGAAGTTCACAGAAAAGGTGAACGACTTTGCCGATGCCCACCCCGACCTGCCCCACCTCGCCACCATCTGCGTGTTCCCCAACTACGCAAGAATCGTGGCCGACACACTGGAAGCTGACGGCGTTGAAATTGCCTGCGTTGCGGGCGGTTTTCCGGCCTCTCAGACCTTTCTGGAGGTGAAGACGGTTGAGACCGCACTGGCCGTTCGCGACGGCGCAACAGAGATTGATATGGTGCTCAGCGTGGGCGCTTTCCTCAGCGGCGACTATGAGACCTGCTCCGACGAAATCCAGGAGATCAAGGCGGCTGCTGGCGAAGCTCCTTTGAAGGTGATTCTGGAAACAGGTGCCCTCAAAACCGCGCTCAACATCAAGAAGGCATCCATCCTTTCCATCTTCTCTGGTGCTGACTTCATCAAGACTTCAACGGGCAAAATCTCTGTAAGCGCCACTCCGGAAGCTGCCTACGTGATGTGCCAGACCATCCGCGAATATTACGAGCAAACGGGCACGATGATTGGCTTTAAGGCCGCTGGCGGCGTCAGCACCGTGAAGGACGCCCTGACCTACTACACCATCGTCCGCGAACTTCTCGGCGAGGAATACATCAAGAAGGGACTCTTCCGCATCGGCACAAGCCGCCTTGCCAACCTTCTGGTGAGTGATATTCTGGGCGAAGAATGCAAGCCTTTCTAAAGACTTTGACATAGCACAAGGCGGACTTTCCATAAGACGTTCTTGTAAAGTCCCTAAACAAACACATCGGGCCGGCTCAATAAAGAGTCGGCCCGATGTGTTTTAAAGGCCCCTAAAAGGTAGAGTGTTCAAAATCCAGAAAAATTAAGTAGATGGAGATTGGGCGGAAAAAGCCTCGTCTGCGGCCCTGCGCGGGCTGAAAGCCCAACAAGTCCCCAGCCCAGGGCAACGCCCTGGGTTCCATGTTCCCAATCCCTACGCCCTGTAAGGTAGGGTGTTCAAAATAGTTTTTTTAGCGAGACTGTTTTTTAGCCTTTATCCATTGATATTATATGGGTTACAGCTAAATGTCGTAGCTATATCGAAACGAGATAGCTTTTCGCTTCTAACCATCAAGTAATTAAAATGTTACATACGAATAATTGTCACATCTAATATTTCGATTTTGAACACCCTACCTGTAAGGGCAAAAGTAAAAGTCAACCATTCGCCCATACTTTTGCCCTTACAGGTAGGGTGTTCAAAATTAAAAAAACATCGAGACCAT
>ERZ1026862.2258-NODE-2258-length-10189-cov-13.992500_pt1 | contig 10189 bp, 9 predicted proteins | sample MGYA00380161_ERZ1026862 | MGnify/ENA primary metagenome ERZ1026862 (study PRJEB33269, sample SAMEA4719797) | human gut metagenome | biome: human-associated habitat; feature: organic feature; material: feces | place: Cameroon | collected 2013-10 ... | reverse complement strand
AAGAGTGGAAAGGTGCAGATGAACTCCACCAGCGAGGATGCAACCTATAATGCCTTGCTTGCCAACCTCAGACAGTCCATGAAACTACTTGCTGCTCACATAGAGCCTAAAGTGTACGACTATGGCTTCTTGAAGAAATAATCTCGATAAAATGAGAAAGGATGCCTTTAATGTTGGCATCCTTTCTCGTTTTATCGTGGACTTAACTTTCCGTGCTTCTCAAAAGACATCTTTATTTGCATCATATTTCCGTCCTTCTTACATACACAATAGCTGGTCGCCTACCGCTTGATGCAATACCATTAGCATGATCTTCGGAAAATGAACGGAGTTCCTTGCTTGCAGAAGAACGAGGAAGACCAACAAGGGTGGCATAGTCTGCCACACGGATGAAAGGATGCGCAGCATCAGAAAGATAATCCTGTAGAAACTTCAAACGTTCTTCCTTTGTATATGGCGAACGGTTTACTCGTGCCACGCCTGCACGCGAGAGTTTGCATTTAATCTTCACTTCTTTCACCAAGTCTTTGTCTGACACATAGCGTACATTCTGCACCTCAATACTCTTTGCATTTCTTTTTTGCTCATCGCCATCGATAGTATCGATTTCTTTTGTTTCCTTCACTCCAAGCGTTGCTTGGAATGTACCGATACCATCGAGCTTTACTGAATATCCTTCTGCAAGCAACTCTGCCAAGTTATCTGCTATACCGCAGAGTGCATGTTCCAACATGCCTACATTTAGCATTTCATGTCTGGCTATAATATTCAAAAACTCCTTAGTAGAAATTTTCCTACTCTTTGCCAAACGATAATAACACTTCTTTTCGCCTGTACCATTAAGGTCTGGCATTTCTTGTTTGATGTATTTTGCCATAGTTTTTATAATATATGTTTGTTTCTAATTAATATATTGTCAGTTTCTTGAGCATGTAAAGTTACAACATTTTAGAAACAAAACCAAAGGAAAGCTGCAATATTTTATAATTCCAATTTAGATTTATACAGCTTAGGCTTAGATTTATATAAATCTAACTAATGTTTATACAAATATAGCTTAGGCGTATAGTTTGGGTACTACTTTAGAATGTTTTTACAAGCTACAGCAATAGGTTTTATATACTGCAAGCAGAAAGTAGCTATATCCACGAAAGCAATTATATACATATTGTCTACTTTTTATGCATTTTATCAGCTTATTGTTTGCATATAACATTAAAATTATGTACTTTTGTCACCATAACCAATAAAAGATTAAAAAACTATGGATGAAGCAATAAAGCAAATTGGCGAACGCCTTAAAGGACTAAGAGATGTTCTCGACATCTCGTTAGAGGAAATGGCGCAGACTTGCGGCATTACAACAGAAGAATATCAGGCTATGGAGAATGGAGAAAGCGAACTACACGTGAGCAACCTCCAGAAGATAGCACAGAAGTACGAGATTTCGCTCGACGTGCTGATGTTTGGCGAAGAACCTCACATGAATTCTTACTTCCTTACCCGCAAGGGACAGGGACTGAGCGTGGAACGCCGCAAGGCTTACCACTATGAGTCGTTGGCAAGTGGTTTCCGTGGCAGAAAGGCTGACCCTTTCATCGTTACCGTAGAACCTAAGCCTGCCGACAAGCCTTTAGACACAAACACACATGCTGGACAGGAGTTTAATATGGTACTGGAGGGCGACATGGAGCTGACTATCGGCAAGAAGACTCTCGAGCTCCACCAGGGCGACAGCATCATCTTTGATGCCACACAGCCTCACGGCATGAGAACATTAGGTGATAAGAAGGTAAAGTTCCTCGCCATAATCTTTTAGCTTTAATATATAATATGGTGGTTGACTTTCAGGAGCCACCAATTCTTTAATTTCGACAACAAACAATCATGATAGAAAGATTCTTAGTACAGACTACTTTCACATCTGAAGAGGATTTCAGAGAGCATTTGGAGTTTAAGGTGAAAGAGAACTTCAACTTTGCATACGATGTGATGGACGCATGGGCAGAAGAGGCTCCCGACAAGCTTGCACTCCTTTGGACAAGCGAGCGTGGCGAAGAGAAGCGACTAACTTTTGCAGAACTAAAGAAAGAAACAGACCAGACAGCGAGCTATTTCCAGAGCCTCGGCATTGGCAGAGGCGACATGGTGATGCTGATATTGAAGCGTCACTATCAATGGTGGCTTTCGATGATGGCACTATGCAAGATTGGCGCTGTGGCTATACCAGCCACCCACATGCTCACCAAGCACGACATCGTTTATCGCAACAACCGTGCAAGCGTAAAAGCTATCATCTGTGTGAACGACGAATATGTTACATCTCAGATTCTCGCTTCTATGGACGAGAGTCCATCGGTAAAGGTGCTCGTAGCAGTAAACTCCGATGCTCAGCAGGGCACACCTGTTCCTAATGGTTTCCATTGCTGGAACGATGAGTGGCCAAAGGCTCCTGCCTTCTGCCGTCCTGAGCATGTAAACACCAACGAAGATACTATGCTGATGTATTTCACCAGCGGCACAAGTGGCGAACCAAAGATGGTGGCTCACGACCATTTGTATGCTCTCGGCCATCTCACCACAGGCGTGTTCTGGCACAACCTCAATGCCAATAGCATCCACCTCACCGTAGCCGATACAGGATGGGGCAAGGCTGTATGGGGTAAGCTCTACGGACAATGGTTTGCTGGCGCAACAGTCTTCGTTTACGACCACGAGAAGTTCACCGCCGAGAAGATAATGCGACAGATAGAGAAATATCATATCACCTCTTTCTGTGCGCCTCCAACCATCTATCGTTTCATGATTCAGGAAGACTTCGCTAAGTACGACCTCTCATCGCTAAAATATTGCACCACAGCAGGCGAAGCTTTGGAACCAGCCGTATACCAGAAGTTCTTTGAGCTTACAGGCATACGCCTCATGGAGGGCTTCGGTCAGACTGAGACAACAATGACTCTCGGCACCTTCCCTTGGAACACTCCAAAGCCTGGTAGCATGGGTAAGCCTAATCCTCAGTACGACATTCACTTGCTTAAAGCCGACGGCACAGAGTGTGAGGATGGTGAAAAGGGCGAAATCTGCGTAAAGGTTGGCGACCGCAAACCTTACGGTCTCTTCAAATACTACTATCGCGACGAAGAGATGACAAAGAAGGTTTGGCACGACGGACTATACCACACTGGCGACATGGCATGGAGAGACGACGAGGGCTACTATTGGTTCGAAGGTCGTATCGATGATGTCATCAAGTCGAGTGGCTATCGCATCGGTCCTTTCGAGGTAGAGAGTGCTTTGATGACCCACCCTGCAGTAGTGGAATGTGCTATCACAGGTGTGCCAGACGAAGTGAGAGGAATGGTGGTTAAGGCTACCGTAGTGCTCGCAAAGGAATGGAAAGACAAGGCTGGCGACAACCTTATCAAGGAATTGCAACAACACGTAAAACACGAAACTGCTCCATATAAATATCCACGTATCATCGAGTTCGTTGACGAACTGCCTAAGACAATATCAGGCAAAATACGTAGAGTAGAAATCAGAGCTAAAGACGGAGCGAAGTAATAAGTTTAACCGAAGATGGAGAGTGAAGAGCCATATGATTCTTCACTCTTCACTCTTCACTCTTCACTTAAATATGAAAAGGATTGTAGTAAAGGTGGGCAGCAATGTGCTGACTCGAGAAGACGGAAAACTGGACGTAACAAGAATGTCGGCTATCGTAGACCAGATAGTTTGGCTAAGACGACAGGGTAACGAAGTGATATTGGTATCATCAGGTGCTGTGGCTGCAGGAAGAGCCGAGCTACATGTAGACCACCAGCTGGACAGCGTAGAGCAGCGCCAGCTGTTTTCTGCCATTGGCCAGGTGAAACTCATAGGCCTTTACTACGACCTGTTCCGTGAATATAAGATAAAGGTTGGACAGGTGCTCACCATGAAGGAAAACTTCGGTGCCGAAGAGCAATACAAAAACCAGGAAGCTTGTATGCAGGTGATGCTGGAAAACGATGTGTTGCCTATCGTAAACGAAAACGACACCGTATGCATCACCGAGCTTATGTTTACCGACAACGACGAGCTGTCGGGACTCATTGCCAAGATGATGAAAGCCGACACCCTTATCCTCCTTTCTAATGTAGATGGTGTATACAATGGCGACCCTAAGGATTCGCACACTCGTATCATCCCATCTGTATACTACGACCGCGACATCAGCGAGTATATCTCTACCGATAAGAGCAGCATGGGCAGAGGTGGCATGGAGTCGAAGGTGAAGACAGCCCACGAGGTTGCCAATGCCGGCATCAAGGTTATCATTGCCAACGGCAACACTCCAAACATCCTCGTCAACCTCACCGAGCATCCTCTCGAAACTTTCCACACCGAGTTTGTGGCAAGACCAAAAGGGAAGTAGCAGCAAATAGTATAAATAAGTTTTATAATAATCCTACATAGTAAAATCATTGGTTTTACTATGTAGGATTAATATTTTTAGCAAGTATAAGCATTTATCACTTGCCTAACTTGGTTTATACAAAAATAAGTTATATCTTTGCCATTACAAAAAAGTTGTAACACAAAAGTTGTAATGACGTATGAGGCTTAATAACAGAACATTAACTAATCCTTTTATTTATCAAGGATATGAAAGTCCGAAGTATTTCTGCGATAGAGAGGTTGAGACAAAGACATTATTGTCGCACCTCAAGAATGGCAGAAACGTAACCCTTATCTCTCCTCGAAGAATAGGAAAGACAGGACTGATAAAGAATACTTTCTATCATCTTAAAGAACAGGAAAAGGATGCCACATGCCTATATATAGACATTTTTGCTACAAAGAATTTGCACGACTTTGTAGAGTTGCTGGGTGTTATGGTCATTAATGAGATTGTGCGCAAGAATTCATCATTCATAGAAAAGACCATATCTTTTTTTAGTGCGTTGCGCCCTGTGCTAAGCATGGACCCTTTGACTGGCGAGCCAAGTGTATCAATAACGGTAGAACCAAGCAAAGAAGATATAACCATTCAAAGCATATTTAACTATCTCAACGATAGCGAACAGGAAGTATACATAGCCATAGACGAATTTCTGCAAATAGCAGAATATCCAGAAAAGGGAACGGAAGCATTGCTACGTTCGTACATACAATTTGCTCAGCATGTACACTTCATTTTCTCTGGTAGCAAATTTCATCTCATGGCAGAGATCTTTGGTTCGCCTAAGCATCCTTTCTATCAGAGCACAGAGATGATGGGGCTTAAGCCTTTGGACAGCGATGTATATTACGACTTCTGCCTTCAATTCTTTAAAGAAAAGGGTGGCAACATAGAAAAAGATATTTTCGAATATCTATATAATATGTTTGAAGGACATACTTGGTATATACAATGTATAATGAATCGCCTATACGAAGCTAACACCAATGTTGAGAGCATAGATCAGGTAAATGCTGCAATACTCTCTATACTTGCAGGACGAGAACCACAATTCGAGAGTTTGTCGCAATTCTTCACCAACAATCAGTTTTCGCTATTGAAAGCTATTGCCAAAGAAGGTATTGTAGCGCAACCTACTGCAGGAAGATTCATAAAGTCGCACAACTTGAGTGGGGCAAGTAGCACAAAGGCTGCACTAAAGGTTTTGGAAGACAAAGAACTGGTATATAGAAAACCCGAAGGCTATATCATCTACGACCGCTTCATGGACTTGTGGCTAAAAAGACTTTGACAAAAGTAGATTAGAGTAAAGTTTGCACAACATGAGCAACATAGTATAAAATTGGCTTTATTTAGCTACGAACTCTATTTTTTATGGTTCGTAGCTAAATAAAGCCGATTTTATTCAAATATTAAGAGTTATTAACAAGCATAACGCAAACATAAGAGAGGTTATTCATCGAAATATAATCTGACAATAATCGGAATATAGCTCAACCTAACTGGTGTTTCTGTTTTTATATAACAAGCATAAATATCCAGACTATCTATCTTTTATGGCAAAAAGTTAGGTACAGGAGGGTAAATTAGAAATAAAATACTAACTTTGCAGAAGTTAGGCTACGCTCACAAACTTTCATTAAACAAGCACAAACAATAAAGATATGGAATTGACAGAGACTTTTAAGAGAGTGAAGGCGGCAAGCAAGACATTGGGATTGCTTACCGACGAGAAGAGAAACGAGATACTTAATCAGGTGGCGGATGCCATTATCGAGAAGATGCCAATGCTGTTAGCGGATAACGCCAAAGACTTGGCAAAGATGGATAAGGCAAATCCACTCTACGACAGACTGCAGCTAACGGAAGACAGACTGAAAGGTATTGCTGCAGATATGCGACATGTCAGCATGTTGCCTTCGCCATTGGGCATAGAAAGCAAGCAGAAGACTCTTGACAATGGACTGAGATTGAAGAGAGTTAGCGTGCCTTTCGGTGTGATAGGAGTGATATACGAAGCTCGCCCTAACGTTACGTTTGACGTTTTCTCACTATGTCTTAAGAGTGGAAATGCTTGCATACTGAAAGGTGGTAAGGATGCAGAAGAATCGTGCAAGGCTGCAATAGAATTGATACACGAGGTGTTGCAGCAACAGGGTGTAAATACCGCTATAGCCGAACTTATGCCTGCTACCCACGAGGCTACAGGCGAAATGCTGAATGCCGTGGGATATATAGATGTGTGCATACCACGAGGTGGAAGAAAGTTGATTGACTTTGTGCGCAATACTGCCAAGGTGCCTGTGATAGAAACAGGAGCAGGAGTGGTGAATACTTATTTAGATAAGGATGGCGACAACGATATGGCTGCACGCATCATAGAGAATGGCAAATGCCGAAGAGTAAGCGTTTGCAATGCCTTGGATTGTTTGATAGTTCATAAAGATAAGCTCGCAGCATTGCCTAACGTTTGCCAACCTTTAGCATACAATGGCGTTACTATCTATGCCGACGAAAGAGCTTACGAAGCCTTGGATGGTCACTACCCTACCGACTTGCTTAATCATGCTACTGCCGACAGCTTCGGCACAGAATTTATGGCTATGAAAATGGCGATAAGAACTGTAGACGATATTGACCAAGCAATAGACCATATATCGCAATATGGCTCAGGACATAGCGAGGCTATAATAACTCAGAATGCAGAAGCTGCAAAGAAGTTCCAGCTTATGGTAGATGCAGCTTGCGTATATTGGAATGCACCAACAAGCTTCACAGATGGTGGACAGTTTGGATTAGGTGCAGAAATAGGCATAAGCACACAGAAGCTTGGTCCTCGTGGTCCAATGGCGTTGGAAGAAATGACAACGTATAAATGGATTATAGAAGGAGAAGGACAAATAAGGGAAAAGTGAAGAACGAAGAGTGAAGAATCAAATAGCCATATAGACTAATGGATTCTTCACTCTTCGTTCTTCACTCTTCACTTACTTGATTATCTTTTTGCCATCAACGATGTTGATACCCTTCTTGAAGTCCTGGAGGCGACGACCGAGGAGGTCGTAGATAACACCAGACTTTGTAGACTTATCAACATTAGCTACGCTCTTGATGCCAGTAACGATAGCGAGGTCGGCAGCAGCGCCGAAACCACCACGAGCATTAGCCTTGCGGATAGTTCCCTCAGAATAAGAAGAAAGGTAAGCACCCTTGATAAGAGCAACGAACTTACCATCCTTTTCTACGAGATATGTAGCTTCAGCATCGAAGTTTGCTGCGTCAACCTCAGCCTGAGTTGCAACCTCAGCAGGATTCCAGTCGGTGAAGAACTTGTCGAGAGTAAACTCCTTAGCCTCTTCCTCTGTAAGCACGGTCTCCATAGTCTTGTTGCCATTTTTGTGAGTAAACTCAATAATGTTAGACTTAGGAGTATTCATATTGTTGCCAGACTTGTCAACAGTATTGTATTCCTTGAAATAAACAGGAACAGAGTTCATACCTGCAGCTGTCCAACGGCTATTAACGAGCTTACCGCTATTGATAGTGGTGTTAAGATATGCAACCTTTGCATCACCCCATGAGCGACCAAGGTTGAAAGTCTTGCTCTCAGTTTCGATAGAGCAGTTGTTGAATACATATCCCTTTTCAGCATTTCTTGGATAAGCAGCAGTAATAGTGCAATCGCCAGTATTGCCAGAAGCCGAACGACTCTTGTTGAGGAGAGTTACACCATTGAAGTAAGCGCTACCGCCACCACAGATATAGTCGACAGTACCCTGGATAAGTCCACCTTCGAAATAGTAGTCACCACTCTTAGAATAGTAAGTATCCTGATATGAGCGGAGGTTTACATTCTTCATAATAGTCTTTGTACCACCATCCTGGATAACAGCAGCACGACCTGCAGAACCTGCCTTATAGTAGTCGAGGTCATTCTGCAAAGTAAGATCCTGGATATAGAGGTTCTTAGAAGAGTTCTGGAAGAGGTCGGCAGAACCAAGACCTTCAACCTTTGTATCAGGAGCATTCTTGATTACTACACCCTCTGTAGACTGACCAATAATAGAGAGGTTGTTGGCAGAGATAGGAGTCTTAACGGTCTGACCGAAGTCGTAGACACCATTAGGAAGGAATATCTTGTCGCCATCTTGTGCTGACTTGATAGTAAGCATCAAGCTTGCAACGTCGCCAGAAGAAATAACATAGTAGCCTGTAGCCTCATCCTTAGCTACGAAATCATCAACATTGTAAACCTCTAAGCCATGAACATAAGCAGAAGAAGGGAATGTGATGGTGAGAGTGGTTGGAGTGCCATCATACTTGAACGAAGCAGCTCCGCCATCAGCATCAGCCTTACCCTGGAAGGTTGCAACCTGATTGCCTGCAGCATCAGTTACAACAACATCCTGCTCAGCAGTATAGAGACAGTTCTTTACGAGAACTACCGCACGTGAAGAAACATCGAGCTTTATGCTCTTTGCCAGCCAACCATGATTATTGTAGTAGTTACCATCGATAGTGATAAGTTCGTGGTCTTCCTGATACCAAGAGCTCTTTGTAAGGTCGTAATCATAGTGAGTACCAGCAACAGCCTTCTCGATAGCAGTAACCTTTGCATTCAGGCGAGTGTCAGCCTCAAGCTTTGTACCTTCAGCCATCTTGACGCCAGCATTTGTGAACCAACCACGGAAAGCCATACCATCTTGGATAGCAGGGAGATCATTAACAGTATATTTAGGAGTAAACTCGCTACCAGGAGCAACAGTTTCATCACCAAGCTTATTGCCATTCTGATCGAAGTAGGTAATCTTCAAGTCAGCAACATATTCACAAGCCTCAGCCTTGATATAAGGAGTATACTGTGCACCGATGATGGTAAGAGTAGCAGGGGCCATAGAGTTGTATACCCATGTAGCCACGCCACCATTATGATAGCAACCAGGAGTCTTAACATCTACAGAGCCAATCTCTGTTTCACCATTCATGATAGTAGCATTGGTATTGCTATACTGGCAACCACCGAAAGTGAACTTCACAGGACCATCAACTTTTACAACCATCTTGAAGTTGTTCAATCCGTGAGCATCACCACGTGGAGCACCCTCAAGAGTAGTTACACCCTCAGGCAAAGTCTCTGGCATAGCAGAGATGTTCTGGAAGTCGAGTTCAAAGTCCTTGAATGTGCGAGCCACATTCTCTACGAACTGTACCTTGCAGAGCACACCCTCGGCAGAAGTATTACGAGTGATATACACACCAGTAACAGTTTCGTCGAGATCAACAACAACCTCTTCTGGTCCTTGAGCAGCATCGGTAGTAGCAATAAGTTCGCCCTTTACTGGCTTACCACCTTCCATAGTACCACGGCAAACATCAACCTTAAACTCCGCAGTGCTCTTACGATTACTGACAATGAGCTTAAGCTTACCGGCAACAGCAGCCTTCTCAAAATAAGCATAGCCAGAGCTATTGAGCTTCACACCATGCAAACCAAGGTTTTTGCCTTCGCCATCATTCACATAGCCTGCATAATACAAGCCATTGTCAGGACCTGCAGATGGGATATCCTTATTAGTATAGTCCCAGCACAAGTCATTCTCACCTGCATGCACAAAGATAGAAACCATAGCAAGCAGAGATAAAAGTAAAATCTTTCTCATGTTTGATTTTGTAGATTAGTATAATTATTATTTTAGAAAAGTCTTATTGTAGTAGATGTTGCAAATTTAGGTATATTTTTCCATA
>ERZ1026862.2257-NODE-2257-length-10190-cov-19.082684_pt1 | contig 10190 bp, 7 predicted proteins | sample MGYA00380161_ERZ1026862 | MGnify/ENA primary metagenome ERZ1026862 (study PRJEB33269, sample SAMEA4719797) | human gut metagenome | biome: human-associated habitat; feature: organic feature; material: feces | place: Cameroon | collected 2013-10 ... | reverse complement strand
GAAATGTCCTCTTCTTCCTCCAGTTTCTCGGAAATGTCCTCTTCTTCCTCCAGTTTCTCGGAAATGTCCTCTTCTTCCTCCAGTTCCTCAGACAAGTTCCCCTCTTCCATTTCTTGCGTTTCTACTTCAAGTCTCCCGTTTTCCACAACATCCCGAAGATTATTCAACGCATCTACATCTTCCGTTTCATCGACAAGTTCATCTAGCATTTCCTCTGTTACTTGCAACTCTGGCTCTGATGTTTCTGTTTCCTCCAATAGTTCCTCTGCATCTACCTGTAGTCTTCCACTCTCTACAGCATCTCGAAGATTGCTCAACGTGTCTGCATCTTCTGTCTCCCCGATAAATTCATCCAACACTTCCTCTGAAATACTCATTTCCGGCTCTGATGCTTCCGTTTCCTCTGGTAATTCCTCTGTGCCTACTTGTAATCTTCCATTTTCTACAGCGTCCCGCAAGTTATTCAGTGCATCTACATCTTCCGTTTCTTCCAAATATTCATCCAGGACTTCTTCTGTTATATTTAACTCATGCTCCGTTTCTTCCCCATTTTCTGACACTTCCGACTCTATCATTGAATCCTCTGGTAATCCCTCCATCTGCAAATCATCCGGTAATTCCAAATCGCTAATCTCATCAAAGTCATCCACCCCTTCCGCTTCTGTATTTAGAACCATATCAAAATCAGTATCTATATCCGTTTCAAAATAATCGTCAATTCCTTCAAAGGTATCACCGACCTCCATTTCGAGATCACCTTCGAAGGCATCATCCATTTCTGATCCAAGATCGTCCTCCAGTGTACTGTCGATGTCCTCTCCAAGATCACTGTCTGTTTCTATGCCAGTGTCTACATCAGCATCACATTCCACATCCATATCTGCTCCACAATCACCATCAAAATCGCACATGAGCCTTTCCTTTCTTAATCATCGTTATTTCCCTTTGAATTCTCCGGTTCCTGATATAATAAAATCTGCTTTTCCTTTTCGGAAAACGTAAAAGAAAACTCTGTCTCACACTTTCGGTATAGTTTTATTTTTGTACATATTTTCAAGCGTTCTACATCAATATCCGCATATTTATCCCACTCTTCCTTCATGAGTTTCGATAAATGATATATCAATTTCTTTATATTCGCAGCATTCTTGATAGAAGCCCGGTATTTTTCCAAAGCAATATTAGCAATATAATCTGCATTGGAACGAATCTTAAAATCACAAGTCTCCTCACAATATTTACATTGACTGCACTCTCGAAAAGGCTTCAGCAGATCCAAATGCTCTTTCCAATAAGTTGCTCTTTCTGCCACTTCTTCATTGGGAACACTCAGACGGATTCCTTCTTTTTCCCTGATATCCTCCGTCATCACCAACTGCGGTGTATCAAGTTTGCTATAATATATGTAAGCCTCTCCCGGTTTTAATTTAGATAAACGATTTTCTTCCTCTTCGCCCATATTCGTGCTATCTGCTATCAATTCCTTTTCAATCGACTGCACTAAGCGGAAAGATACCTTAATGTCCGTATTTGCTACTACTTCCCTGCTAACTTTGGTAGGTGACTGATCCGCAATAATAATACTCGTACCATAAGAGCGAATCTCCGCAATCATGTCCTGCAGAGCCTTCACTGTTGTTGCCTGTGAATTAGGACTTCCTTCTCCTACATACGCACTACCTCCTCCCAACAGAACATGCGCTTCATCTATTAATATTGCATTTTTTAGTTCACCATCACCAACATGATTATGCTTGGTATAAAGACAAATATTGATCAAAAGTAATGCGATAATCAAAGATTTTTGCTCCGCATTGTCTATTGCATTCAGTTCCAGTACCGTAGGCTGCATTAAAAGATCCTCAATTGGTACAGTATTGATACTATCATATATATTGCTGTTTTGCTCTATCAGATTAGACAACCGCAGTAATCCGGCACTTTCTAAATTCCCCTTGACCTCTTTACTGTAATTCGTATTTTTTAGCAGTTTCTGGAACACAATAATAAATTCATGTAAACCAAACAGTGTAACATCCGAATCTCCCGCTATACTGTAATCTTTCCATCCATACTGCATATAACAAACTCTGATTGCTTTTAAGAAAATCATATCCAGCGGTGACGGCATAGAAAATGCTGCTTTAAACGCACTTGCAAGGCTGGGAATATACTGTTCAATTCGGATTCCTTTCGGCGGTATAAACGGATTAATGACAAAAGGACAAACTGCATTATTGCCCGGTGTAAAAATCTGCAGTTTGGGCAAAGTATCAATCATCGCGCGATATTCTGTTTTTGTAGGTTCAATTGCCAAAAAGGGAATTCCCCTTCTTGCAAATTGCAACAATAAGTTCACTGAAAATGTGGTTTTGCCGGAGCCGGGCGTTCCCACCACTAATGCATGCTTGGTAAATGACTTTTCAGGACAGCCTATCATAATTTTTGAAGAATCATTTGTAAGCAATCGACCTATCTGAATATTTCGTTCGTCTACAACATCCTTTGCAAATTGCTCCTGTGCCTGTAATACCTGATTACTTTTTAGGGCAGCCATTGTCTTTTCATATAATGGCAATCGGTAAAAACTTGCCGCTTCCTCCGCTGTTATCATATAAGGAAGTCGAAAAAGCCTTTGTGCCAGTGGAATTGCAGCCTGAATCTTTTTATTACGATAATAATGCATCAAGCGCGTATTTACATTCCAAACATAATACGGGAACTGCTTATCCAGATTAATTTTTTCAGAAGTCAAGTCTATACAGATTGGATCACATTTGACAATCTGCTCTTTTCCTCTCTGTAAATGACTGATTACCTTCGTTGCCAGACTTACGCAGCAGGCCCTCTCCCCAAATACCAGAATATTATAAAGAAAATAAGGTTCATTCCTGCGTTCGTTATAGTAATTATAAGCCTTTAATGGTTCTCCTGCTGCCGAATCACGATAGAGTTCTCTGTTAATCATCATGCCTGATGTAATTCTTCCCAATTCACCGACCACCTCATTTATTATCGTAATTTCCTCAGTTGTCATTTGAACCGGAAACAGTTGGAAACTTACACAACAATTCTTCTGTTGACTCAATTCGGAAATCAATGCATTAAAATTGGAAACATTGTGCCCGGGAATTACATCACAAAAATAATATGGATATATTGAATTGGCATTTCCAAGGCATCTTTCACTTTTAACCACGGAATACACACAACTGTCATCCACTTGACCTAACATATTCATCAAATCTTGATTTACGCTTTCCTCTGTCCGAACTCCGAACAACATGGCAGATAAAGTTGTAACATAGTTTCTCTCGATATTTTCCAGCATATAAGCAATGCTTTCTTTGTCCGATCCCAACTTTCGCAGTACGCAAAAAATACGTATTTTAGAGCGAAAAATTTGATTTTCTGCTTTCTCTGTCAACCAAAGCAATTCCAGACAAACATTTTGGCTAACCATTCTATGTGTTTCCGACAATATTTGCTGAAATGTATCTACTATTTTTTCACAATTCTCCTGTAAATTTGTGTTTGCTGAAATGCTTCCGGGGAAAGAAGATATCTCAAAAACACTCATGCCTAAATATCTGTTATCTGCCAATTCGTAATAGCATATACTCATGTTATGTACCTATAACCTTCTACGTTTTGCCATTTTCTATTTACTTTGTAGAATTATCAGTCAGTATCTCCTTTCGCAGATTCGCAAATGTACCATCTATTTCCATATCAATTCCTGCCTTTCTACTCTTTTCTCATCATTTGTAGACGGCACAGTCTGTTGCGTCTGACAATACTCACAAACCGCTGTTTTTTCTCCTTCCTGAATATTCAGGTTACCACCGCACATTTTACATTTGTATATTATCATAATCTGCATTCTCTCCATCAAAAATCTTCTTACGATATTCTTTTAATTCAGGATTTATCTCCATCAATATTCCCATTTTTCCACAATCAAACGCAAATATAACTTCTGATAGCACATCCTCGGATAAATTTTTATATGCTTCACATTCTTTTATTTTATCTTTTACATCTTGAATTCTTTTTTCGATTTCCTCTGCTCTTTTTGATAATTGCTCAGTTCTTCTCTTATATTCCTCTTGATACATTGATATCTGTTGTTTATTTTTTTCTATTAATTCTTTATCTTCTTCTGCTTTTTCTCCTGTATTCCTTTTATCTAATTTAACCCTCTTATATTCATGCAATGTCACTCCCATTGAAACAATACTCAAGCCAGCAGTCACCAGACCACCTATATTTGATGAAGAACATATTTTTATGCCTACAATAAATAAAATCGCACACAAAAGTCCAAAAAACACCACATAGGAATATTGTCCAAATGACTTTGTCGTTTTTATACATTCGAAGTAGTCCATTTGACAATCCTTTATAGAATCATTTAACTGACCAACTTTATGATCTACTCTTAATTTTTCTGCCCAAATGTCATTCTGAACCTGATTCAGTTCCTTTTTTATATTAGCTATCTTCTCATTATGTTTTTGAATAATCGTATCCACACGATTTGTTTCCTCATATACCCTGCTTTTAGAAAATTTCCTCATAACTGGCAAATATGCTTTCATCTCTTTTTCATAATTGTCTTTCGAGGTTAATTTTCTAACATATCCAATCCATTTATTAATTTCTTCCATTTCGAACTTTTCACACTCATTCTCCGAAAAATCATGCGTGGTCGCTCTCACTCGTCCCATCCATCCACGATAGTCTTCTGGATAAAGTTCTGTTATCTTCTGATACACTTTTTGTGCATCTTCAAAATTGTCCAATCTAATATATGTTTCTGCATTTTGTAACAACCTTTGTAAGGATTGGCTATTTCCAGATGCACCTATCGTTTGTGTCACATTATCAGATGGCATTTTCATAATTTTTTCAATGCCATGCAACAAGTCCTGATCTGCCCCTACTTTAGCCATATCCTGACTCTGCAACATCTGAAATTCGTCCGGCAGATCATACGGATCAATATTCCGAAAGCAGGGAATCAATACTTTTTGTGTATTTTCCTGCATCATATTCAGGTAACGTGCCCACTCGTTCTTTACCCATGGCGCATTAAATTCCTCTTTTTCTGTTCCCACCACCAGCATTACTTTTGCTGAATTCAATGCAGAATAAATGTAAGGCTCATATTTCTGTCCCAATTTATCTTCTAAAGATATTCTGGAAAAGAATACACGATATCCCTCTTTTGTCAGCATCTGATAAATATTCTGTGCCAATACGGAGGATTGTGTACGTCCACCATCCATTGCTTTTTCTTTGTAACTAATAAAAATATCATAGGGGGATTCATTGTTGGCAATGTTTAATATCTCTTTCTGAATCTCATTGATCTCTACAGCTTCTTTTTCATAAAGAGATTTCTGTATAAAATCAGCATGCTCTAAGGTCATCTTATAATCCGCATCTTGAAGAATAGACAGCGGTTGCACCCGATTGATCGTCGGTTTCCTCTCTCCTGTCACTGGGTCTTCTACGTACTCTATTCCATATTTGCAAAGCACAATAGACCAATATACTTCTGCATCATTGCTGTCTTCATCCAAAATGTGTTCATAAATTTCCTTTGCCTTATCAAATTCACTATTCCGTCGAAAATGATTAGCCCGGTTGAACAGATTTGCCTTTTTCTCGTCATCTGTAGACGGCACGGTCTGCTGCGTTCCGCAATATTCACAAACCGTTGTTTTTTCTCCTTCCTGAATATTCAGATTGCCTCCGCACATTTTGCATTTGTACACTATCATATGCTTTTATCCCTCTCCTACGATTCTTTCACTTGTAAACTACTTCAAAAGCTTACATTTTTTGTTTCTATCATTTAATAAAATAACGATTTCTCGAACCGCCTTTTTCACCAGTTCAATATCTGATTTTTCAATTCCGTCTGTAAGTTCACTTACTTTTAATGTAATCTGTGTCTCTACGCCCGACAGAGCCTCATTTGACATTGGGTCTGAGTAGCGTACTGCTTCATACACTTTATTTATTTCGTCTCTGATCTCAGGCAGTTCACTTCGTGCTAATAATGATTCAACGTCTACAGTGAGGGAACGAATAAAAAATGTCTTGTTTTTCACTTTCACATCGATATCGCTAACTACAGAAGATGCCGTTTGAGCCAAGGCTGCACTGATTCCCCCAAAGACTACCACCAATAGGCATATTATAATTCCAAGCCAAATTGGGAACTGGGGAATTACCATGCATAGAACTCCCACAACCAGCATTGCAATCATAGTGCTGTAGCTAATCTGCAGCAGTGGAATATTATAAAACGTCTTTGTCAGATCATCCTTAATCGCATACCATCCAATTCCAAGCTGTGCAAGAAAAAGTATCATGATAAATGCATATCCAACCCAAAAGGCTCCGGCAAATTTACTCATTCCCGCGACCTCATTTGGTGTAATAAAAACAATTACGTTGAAAAGTACAACCACGACAGCCCATACAATAACATACATTTTAAACTTTGATTTCATAGTAATAATCTCCTTTTACAATTCACTCAACAATCTGTTTTTCTGAGCAGTAAATTCCTCATCTGTAAGCAATCCTGCTTCTTTCATCAAATTAAGCTTTTCCAATCTTTTCTTAAATTTTGACAAATCATCTGTTTCAGTTGCTGCATTATCTATATTTGATTCTTTTTCAAGATTTACAGGCGATGATTGTTCTGTTGGATCAGTTTTTAAGTGAATCATTCCCGGAATATCCGGCTCATTTTGTACAGATGATGCAGGCGTGCTTATTGTTCCGCCAGCGGGTTCCATCAGGCCACCCATTGTCTGATTAGCAATATTATTAACAGCACTTCCAAATGTTCCACCAACTCCAAATCCCATGCCAATTCCCATTGCAGCATTCCTCAGGTCTGAACCACTACCTTCATTTCGAGCAATATCCACCATGACATCAAATCCGCGTTCCTGTTGGTATGTATATCCTTCCTGTGCGCGTTTTGTAGCCATCCCTTGAGATTCTATTATTGTCTGCTGTGCTTTTGTCTGAGCTTTGATGAGTTCAACATTTTGTTGTATTTGTGCATCTCTGATATCTGCATATGCTCTGAAATGTAACTCTTTAAATTTCTCATATTGAGGTTCCCCATCTGGTTTGAGTACGGACGTCACAAAAAATTTCTTTAATGAGACACCATATTCTTCAAAATCAGGAATCAATAATATTCTGAGAGCTTCTGAAAATTCAGATAAATGTTCATCTACTTCAAAAATATTAATTTCTTGGGTTCGCATGGTCTGCGCTATGTATGACTTTACTCTCGTCATTAAAAAAGCTCTGAAATAATCTACCAATCGCGCCTGACTCAGATAATTCTCTGTTCCTACCAGTTTTAATAATAATTTTCTGGAATCAGATGCCTGCAATGCCATTTCGCCACAAGCACCTATGGAAAGCTGGAATCCATATTGTGGATCCATATACCCTACCTTAGAATCAGTTCCCCACTTGATTGCCATTTGCTCTATTTTATTGATAAAGTAGACTTCACAATGAAATGGTGTCTGATCTCCTGTTACACGATTCAGAAATTTCCCAAGTTTTGGAACATTCTGTGTTTCCAATGTATATCTGCCCGGTCCAAACAAATCCAATGCCTGTCCATTCATGAAGAAAATAGCTTCCTGTGATTCATGAACGATCAGCTGTGTCATACTGTTAAAATCCTCTAAAGGACTTTTCCAAATAAATGTGGTGTTATCGCCTTCATACTTTATTACATCTGCTATTTGTGCCATACTAAATTCTCTCCTTTTTCATAAGTTTAAAATCTTTATCCTTTATTCCGACAAAATGGGATCTGCTAACATAGTATATCCATATCGAGCATCCACGCCTCCAGCCCCGTCAATATCTATTTTTAAATCCGTAACTCCTGAAATATCTATTTGAATATTATATGGTTTAGTACTACGTTCAACCTTTTCATCACTATATAGTAATTTACCATCCCCATAGATTCTTACCGCTCCATAATATGCAGAACCTGCTCTCTTTTGAACTGCAATTGTTGCAGTCAAATACTTATATGTTCCACCAATATCATATATCCAACTCGTATCATAATAAGGGTTTTCCCATGATGCGCTTTCCAAACAGTATGAATATATATTTCCTAACGTATCCTCTTCTCCCCTTTCATCCTCAATATGTCCCTCCTGTCCTATATAATATGGTGATATATCCGCCAGTGAAATCGACTCTATGGTGCACTCATCCTTCAATTCATCAGCTCTCTCTGATGATAATAAACTTGATTGAAATCCATCGACATATGTAGCCATCGCCGAATACCCATCACTTCTACAAATATTCTTAGCTTCCGCAACAATACTTTCCTGATAAATACTTGCTGCCTTATCAAACAATTCTTTTGCTTTAGTATACTCATTCCATTTTTCACTACTATCAATTTTAGAGAGAATGTCTCCGCACTGAACATATTCTTTCTGCTCAAATAATGCAGATGCCTGTTCATAATAATAATTTCCAATAGCTGAAAGATAGTTCTGTGAATTACTATAGTCATTCAGTTCTATAAAAATCTGTTGAGCCAAATCATACTGTCCTTCATCATAGTAACTAACAGCCTGTGCATAATTTTCCTCTTTTTCCTGCTCTGCAACCTTTTGATCTATTTCCACCTGTAATGCCTTTGCCTGAGTAGAGATACTATATCCTTCCGGAATTGCAGTAATCTTCTCCTGTGCAAGCTTATAATCTCCATTGTTCACAGCATTCTGCGCCTGTTGGTATAGTATTGAAGATGCTTGTTCCAAATAGTCTGCCGTATCCTCATAATCAGCAACTTCCTGTAATTGCTGAATCGCCTCTGCATATGCACCATTATTGTAATATGCTATTCCCTGCTCATATGTATTTTTCCTAACCTGTATCTGATTTCTGATACTTTCCACCTGACTTTTAGCATCTTTATATTCACCCATCTTTTCAAAGGCTTCCATTGCTTCTTCGTAATGCCCTTGTTCATATAGACTTGCAGCATTTTCATATTTTACATGCTTGCTGTGCTTGGACACTCCTATAATAGTTCCAACAATTACAACAAATCCTATGATTGTCGCTATTATAATCAGTTTTACCTTTCTAATCTGCGCATCTTTTTCTTTTTGTACTTTATAAGCTTTTTCTGCCAATTCAGCCTGTCTGCGTTCCTCAAGTTTTTTCTCTTCTTGTGTAATTTTATTCTGGTGGATTTGATTTCTGCATTGATACTCCAGGCTGCCAGAATTTTTATAGCTTCCCAATATAGAGAACAATCCTATTGCTTCCTCAAGTGTTTCCGGATTTGTACTTTTTGATTTCATTACTGCCGTTTCATATATTGCTGCCTGATTTGCACTTGTCAGGTTACCATCTATCTCTGAATACAACTTACCGCAATATTCACATTTCAAAATATCTTTGGTTACATAACTTATATTTCCGCCACATTCCACGCATTTTCCCATTGTATTTCTCCTTTTATCTTTCAGCAATATCTTTAGTATTTATAACACTCATTTTCGTATTTATAGTATACATTTTCATGTCAATAATATCAATAGTCTGTTTATGCTTTATCACTATACTAATAGTATCAAGGTGGAGGTATTAAGATGAGTTATATATGTGAAAATATAGGCGAACGCCTACGCCGCAGACGATTAGATGTTGGATATACTCAAGAGCATCTGGCCGAACTAGCCGATATGCATCCCACCTACATCGGTCAGGTAGAACGTGGTGAAAAAAATATTACTATTGAAAGTTTGGAAAAAATATGTATTGCATTGAATTATCCCATGGATGAATTATTTTTTAATATTCACACCATGAATTCTCATAATCAGCATGCAAAAGAATGTTATGATTTGATAATCAATCAGCCCATTGACGATCAGAAAAAGCTCTGTGTCATTATCGAAGATATCATAAGATATAAGGAGTAAAATATATTAACAACTATTTTACTTTCCCATCCTCTATTTTGTCTTGAATCACTACTTTTTCCATGCTATAATTCAACCAATATTTTCTTGAACATTATGTCCTGTTTTTTTAGTTCTATAAGGAGTCCCCATGATCGCATTACAGATTACATCCATGAAAAATTTTATGAA
>ERZ1026862.2256-NODE-2256-length-10191-cov-7.948106_pt1 | contig 10191 bp, 10 predicted proteins | sample MGYA00380161_ERZ1026862 | MGnify/ENA primary metagenome ERZ1026862 (study PRJEB33269, sample SAMEA4719797) | human gut metagenome | biome: human-associated habitat; feature: organic feature; material: feces | place: Cameroon | collected 2013-10 ... | reverse complement strand
AATTATTCATTTTAAGAATTTTTTTCTGTAATTCAAACGCTTTTTTCAACTTATTTAGCTTAAAATTTGCGTATGCAATATTGTTCAGAACTACATCACTATTTAAATTAACCGCTGTTTCAGTCATATTAGCAATTGTTTGATAATCGTTATCTCGTTCTAAGCAAGCAATTTGCAGGGCTAATGCATTAGTAATATCGGGATGATTGTAATAAGAACTTATCAAAAGATTTTTTCCGAGTTTTTGACAGTCGTCAGAATTTAGTTTAACGGACACCCCCAAATCATCAACATCACATAAAAAAGTCCCTAAATCACTAATGGATTTAAAATCAAAATTATCAACTAAATTTCTAATCAAAATATCTGCTAACTTGTAATATTGTTTATTAGAAACAGCATCCATATACTCTTCTTTTATAGTCATTATATATTATCGCCTCCTGAATTTTATGCCAACGCTGGAATTAAAAATGGTATAAACCAAATGAATGTCGATAAAAAAACAGCTATTAGTATTAATGAAAACACAACAGTAATCGTATTAATAAAACACAAGGTTTGTGTCATTTTCGGTGATGTTGAGGACTGTGCCGTTGTTTGAAAGGTGAAGTCTGCCGAAGATGCAGTCGTTGAAATCCTGCGATGAAAAGCTGTAAAAGTCGGTGTAGTCCTCATCAATCGGAATTGAAGCGGTGAGGGTGCAGGTGTAGTATCTGTCGTTGTATTCCGAATTCTTTGCAGTCAATCCGTATTTGCTTGCAAATTGCTCTGCACCTTTTTTGCTGTTAAACACAAAGTATATTTCGCCGTCGATAAACCACGATTTTTTGCCGTTTTTATCCTCTGTGTATTTGATTGTGTGCTGACCCTCAATGAACTCAACGCTCAAAACCCTGTGGTCGTTTGCCATTTCTGCCAAATCATTGTTGACCTGCGGGGTGTCGATTTTTTCAAAAAGTATAAGTTCATCTTCAACTTTTTTGTCGTTGTCGCCGTCGGTGCACGAATATCTGCAATAACCGTCTTTGCCGTAAAATGTGTTGCCTACAAGATTGAATTTTTCGCCGTCATATTGGTATTCTGCAATTTTCGGAAAATCGTTGTCATACTTTTTTTGCGAAGTAATGTATATATCGTTTGCGCCGTATTTTGCACTGCCGTCAAGCTTGTTGAAAGAGATTGTGTAGTCCTCGCACTCGGCGTTTACACCGATTGTTTTGCCATCTTCCAAAATATATTTAACGGTTAAATTCTTGCCGGAATTCGACTTGATGTAATAATCAAAAGAATCTTCGCCGTATCCGATATACTTTTTGTATACAATATTGCCGTTTCTGTCGTAATAACCGATTGTTCCTGTGGCTGATTCGTCATCTTTTTCCTCAACTTTTTTCAGCCCCTCAACTTCCATATAGTGATTCAAATCAACGGTTGATGTGTCATTCATAACCTCATCGGGCGTCATAAGTCCCTCGGTGTCGGTGTTGAAACCCGTGGTGGCTTTGGCGGTGGTTGGTGCTTCGGTGGTCGGCTTGTCGTTTTCGGTCGGTTTTGAGCAAGCTGAAAAGACAGTGAAAATCATTGCCGTTGCCATAAGTACGCATAATAATTTTTTCATAAAAACATCTCCTTTTTTAGGCGAACACAGTTCGCCCTACATTATTTTGTTTCGGTATTGTGACGGTGTCATATTTTTTCTGCGTTTGAACATTCGGTTGAAGTAGCTCAAATCGTTGAAACCGCACGACAACGCAATTTCCGTTATCGACAAATCGGGTAGTCGCAACTGCTCCGCCGCACATTCAATGCGGTAATAGTTGAGGTAATCAATCGGCGATTTGCCCGTCAATTCCTTGAACGCTCGGCAAAAATATTGCGAATTGAGGTGCGCCTCTCGTGCCAAATCATCAAGGGTCAACGGCTTTGAATAGTCGTTCCTGATTTTTGTCAGCACTCGCTTTATCTGCTTGTTTTTGCGGTAAACCGTGTCAAAATCATCTGTGCTGTGCGGTGCTTTTTGCTCAAGCAATTCACCCATAAACTGCCACAGCAAACCTGTTGTGGTAAAGGTATAGTTTGACCCCTCTTTTTCCATATTCACAAACAGTTCGTCAACGATTTGACCGCACTTTGAACTGCCGTCAAATATCATTTCCGCAACATCGCCGTTGTCAAGCGCCGAGGTGTATTTTTCAAGACACTGCGGAGATTGAGCCAAAAATCGTTCAATGTCAAAAACAACACATTCGTATATGCAACTCTCCGGCACTCCGCCGTGAATGAACTCTCCGGGGATGAATGCGCTCTGTCCTTTTTGCAAGGTGTATGCCGTGCCGTTGATTGTCAGCTGAAGTTTGCCGTCAAGCACAAGGATAAGCTCGCATTCCATATGCCAGTGAAACGGCATTTCGTATTGCGGATGATTGGCGTCAACATAATATAATTGTATAGGAAATCCAAATGTGCCACGCACCTGATTTTCCTGATAGCCTATGTATCGCATAATTTCACCTAAAATGTCAATATTGTCCTACTACTTATCATTATACACCTTGTTATCGGTAAAAATCAACAGTATAATATAAATATAGTATTATAAACCGAAAGGAAGTTTAATTATGGATATCGAAACAATCAAAGAGCAAATCTGTGATGTGTGCCATAAGATGTGGCAACTCGGTTGGGTTGCTGCCAATGACGGCAATGTAAGCGCATTGCTTGAGGACGGCACAATCCTTGCAACACCGACAGGTATGAGCAAGTCGTTCATCACTCCTGACAAGCTCATCAGAATTGACAGAGAGGGTAATGTTCTTGAAGCAGCAGAGGGACTTCGTCCGTCAAGCGAAATCAAAATGCACCTTCGTTGCTACGACAAAAGACCTGATGTAACAAGCGTAATCCACGCACACCCACCGGGAGCAACAGGTTTTGCTGTGGCTCACAAGGCAATGGATATGTACAATATGATTGAGGATGTTGCTGCAATCGGCGCAGTTCCTCTCACACCGTACGGCACTCCGTCAACAACAGAAGTTCCCGATGCAATCGAGCCTTATCTTGAAGAACACGATGTTATGCTTCTTGAAAACCACGGTGCTCTTGCAGTAGGCAGTGATGTAATCACAGCTTTTTACAGAATGGAAAGCCTTGAACTTTGGGCAAAAATCACAATCAATGCCGTTATCCTCGGCGGAAGCCACGACATTGACCAAAAAAACATCCAAAAGCTCATTGACCTCAGAAGTTATTACAGAATCACAGGTCGTCATCCGGGCTATAAGGTATTCAATCCTGAGGACGAAATGCTACACAAAAAGGAGGACTGATTATGCTCAAAGGTATCAATCCTATTGTTTCACCCGAACTCCTCAAGGCTCTTTGCGAGATGGGGCACGGTGACGAACTTGTAATTGCAGACGGCAATTTCCCTTGCGAAAGCGTTGGCAAAAACGCAATCGTTGTTCGTGCTGACGGACATTCAACAACCGATGTTTTGGATGCTGTTTTGTCACTCATTCCGCTTGATACATACACCGAAAAACCTGTTGCGCTTATGGAAGTTGTTAAGGGTGACAACACCCCTACACCTGCAATTTGGGCAGAGTACAACAAGGTTTTAAACAAATACGAACCTGACCATCACGATATTGAAATGACAGAGCGTTTTGCTTTTTATGAAAGAGCAAAGAATGCTTATCTCATCATTGCAACAGGCGAAACCGCAATTTACGCAAATGTTTTGCTCAAAAAAGGAGTAGTAACAGTATGAGCCGAGTATTAGCATTCGACTTTGGTGCGTCAACGGGCAGGGCAATCCTTGCCGAATACAAAAACGGCAAAATCGAGTACAACGAGGTTCACCGTTTTGACAATGTCCTCACCGAAAAAGACGGGCATCTCCGCTGGGATTTTCCGTATTTGCTCGGTGAAGTAAAAAAGGCGATAGAGCTTGCCGACAATGCGGACTCTCTTGCTTTTGACACTTGGGGCGTTGATTACGGACTTGTAAACGCTGACGGGGCAATTGCCGACTTGCCGATTTGCTACCGTGACGGCAGAACAAAGGACGCACCGCAAAAAATATTTGAGAGCATTTCTCAAACAGATTTGTACAAAAAAACAGGCAATCAGATTATGCCGATTAACACCCTCTTTCAGCTTTTGACAGAGAAAAACGACAGCGCCGATATGTTCCTGTTTATGCCCGACCTCTTTGCTTATGCACTTTGCGGAGCAAAAACAGCGGAGCAAACAATCGCTTCAACATCTCAAATGCTTGATTTGAAAAATGCAGAGTGGCAAAAGGATGTTTTTGCACTCACCGGCAAGAGTGAAAATATACTTCCGCCTATCGTTGAAAGCGCAACCGTTGCAGGAGAATACAACGGCATAAAGGTCATCAAGGTTGCAGGCCACGACACACAGTGTGCTGTTTGTGCAATGCCGAGCGTTGACGGCGAAGAGCCGGCGTTCCTCTCTTGCGGAACTTGGTCGCTAATCGGCTGTGAATGTGACGAGCCGATTCTCACTCAAAAGAGTATGGAGGACGAACTTTCAAACGAACTCGGTGCAAACGGCAAAATCAATTATCTAAAGAATATCAGCGGTTTGTGGCTGATTCAGGAAATCAGACGCAATTTCAGAGAAGAGGGCAAGGACTATTCCTATAATGATATGGAACAGCTTGCAAGGAATGAAAAACCGTTTGAATTCTTCATTGACCCTGACGAGGACATTTTTGCTTCTCCAAAGGATATGCCTAAAAAAATCCGTGATTATTGCAAAAAGACGGGTCAGGGCGAGCCTCAATCGGACGGTGCGTTGGTTAGATGTATCTACGAGAGCCTTGCAATGAAGTATCGTTTTGCAATCAAGCAGATTGAAGAAAACACGGGCAAACGCTTTGATGTGCTTCATCTTCTCGGCGGTGGCACAAAGGACAGCTTCCTTTGTCAAATGACAGCCGACAGCCTCAATTTGCCTGTTGTTGCAGGTCCGACAGAGGCGACCGCTCTCGGCAATATCATTCTTCAGCTTATTGCACTCGGCGATATTGAGGATGTCAATGCCGGCAGAGCAATTATAAAATCACAGGAAAATCTAAAAGAGTACAAGCCAATCAATCCTCAAAGTTTTGAGGAGGCTTACGAAAAATTTTTAAACGCTATAAAATAAATTTGTAAAGGAGTAAGTTTTTATGAATTATCCTAAAATCGGTATCCGTCCTGTAATCGACGGCAGATGGGGCGGCGTGCGTGAAAGCCTTGAAGAGCAAACAATGGGTATGGCGACTTCAGCCGCAAAACTCATTGAAGAAACTCTTTGCTATCCTGACGGAACACCTGTTCAGTGCGTTGTTTCAAACACAACTATCGGCGGTGGTGCAGAAGCTGCTGCTTGCGAGGAACAGTTCTCAACAGAAAATGTTGTTGCAACTCTTTCCGTAACTCCTTGCTGGTGCTACGGTATGGAAACATATGACAACAATCCAAAAACAATCAAGGCTGTTTGGGGCTTCAACGGTACAGAAAGACCGGGTGCGGTTTATCTTGCCGCTGTTATGGCTGCTTATGCACAAAAGGGTATGCCTGCATTCTCAATCTACGGCCACGATGTTCAGGATATGGACGACAAGTCAATCCCTGCCGATGTTGCGGAAAAGATTTTGCGTTTTGCAAAATGTGCCGTATCTGTTGGCTGGATGAAGAATAAGTCATATGTAAACCTCGGCGGTATCGCAATGGGTATCGCAGGCTCATATTGTGATGCGGATTTCTTCCAGAAGTATCTCGGCATCCGTCCTGAATGGGTTGATATGACAGAAATCGTACGCAGAATTACACTTGAAATCTACGACCACGATGAATACGACAAGGCCATTGCTTGGGTAAAGGCTAACTGCAAGGAAGGTTTTGATGTAAACGCAGGCAAGGACTTCCCTGAAATTATCAGAAAGTCAAAGGTTGTTTCTCCTGACAAGGATTGGGAATTCATCACAAAGATGACACTTATCGTTCGTGACATTCTTTTTGGCAACAAGAAGCTTGACGAAATGGGCTGGCACGAGGAAGCACTCGGCAAAAACGCTGTTGCAGGCGGTTTCCAAGGACAGAGAAACTGGACAGACTGGCTTCCGAACGCAGACTTTACAGAGGCTATTATGGCTTCAACATTCGACTGGAACGGCAAGAAAATGCCAACTCCTTTCGCAACAGAAAACGACACACTCAACGGTGCTTCAATGATTCTCGGCACTCTTGTTTCGGACACCGCTCCTTGCTTCCACGATGTTCGTACATATTGGAGCCCTGACGCTTGCGAAAGAGTAACCGGTATGCGTCCTGACGGCGTTGCAAAAGACGGCTTCATTCACCTCATCAATTCGGGTGCAACTGCTCTTGACGGTTGCGGTGCTTCAAAGAACGAAAACGGCGAAGGCTGTATGAAACCGTTCTGGAAGATGACAGAAGCCGACATCAAGGCTTGCATTGATGCAACAGATTGGTGCAGAGCGAACTATGAATATTTCCGTGGCGGCGGATTCTCATCACACTTCCGTTGCAAAGCAGAAATGCCTGTAACAATGCTTCGTATCAACATTGTTGACGGAATCGGTCCTGTTCTTCAGCTTGCAGAGGGCTACACTGTTGACCTCCCTGACCAAATCCACAACACTATCGACCAGCGTACAGACAAGACTTGGCCTACAACTTGGTTTGCTCCGACCCTCACAGGCAAGGGTGCATTCAAGGATGTTTACAGCGTTATGGCAAATTGGGGCGCTAACCACGGCGTAACAATCTACGGTCATGTCGGCGACAAGCTCATCACTCTTGCTTCAATGCTCCGCATTCCTGTAAATATGCACAATGTTTCGGACGATAGAATTTTCCGTCCGCAGTGTTGGGCAGCATTCGGCACAGATGATGTTCAGTCAGCCGATTACGAGGCTTGCAAAACATACGGTGCTCTTTATAAATAATTATAAACCTATCAATATGCCTCCTCTAATTATAGGGGAGGCTTTTGTTATGCCCACTTGACATAGGTATAATCTTATTGGTAATATATACATATATTAATATATGTGAGGTTATACTATGCAAACTTACGAGCAAGTAGACAATTATATGCAGGCGCTTGACCTGAAGTATTACAAGAACACAAACGACTTTTTGGCAAATCTTATGATGAAAACCGACAAGGGCTATGTCAAGGAACTTGCCGACACTCTCAATTCAAGAGCGCAAGGTCAAAATTCGAACAACGAATATTTTTATAAATTGAAAAACAGAACGCTTGACGGCTCGCTCTGTGTTTCTGCCGCATTTGACAGCGGACTTTTCAGGCATCTCGGCAATATGATTATTGACAGTGCGGAGTATTTTCACGGCACAGTGCTTGATGTAGGCTGCGATTGCGGTCTTGTAACTTGCTTCATCGCACAGCAGTATCCGGAGTGCCGTGTTGTCGGTGTGGACAAAAACGAACTTGCTGTCAGCAATGCCAAGGCTCTTGCCGAAAGACTCGGTCTTTCAAATGTGGAATTTGTCACAGCGGATATATACGATTTTGTGCTTGACGAAAAGGCAAGCGTTGCCACTTCGTTCAGAGGACTTCTTGACATTGCACAAAAGCAGACAAGCGGAGTCAGCGTCATCGGCGAAAGAAGCGAAAGAGAAAACGCATATCAGCAGGCTTTTTCTCCACTTGCAATGGCAATTGCAAACAATTTGACCGATAACGGTGCAGTTATCAGCGTTGAAAGATACACTGCCCTTTATGGCTGGCTCGGTTGGATGCAGGCCCTCGCTGAATTGGATATTTGCCCTGTTTTGGATAAATGTGCTCGAATGGTGGCGCAGGATATATCAACTAAAAAAGACTATTCTGTTACTTTTGCACAAAAATCAAGCAAGTCCACCCCACTTGAAGCGTATAATTATGTGATGGAACAAAATTTCAAGAGCGGAGCAGGTGTAACAGGAGCCGATGCAGAGTTTTCTTTATATTTTGATTCAACCGAAATTGAGTTCACAGATGTGAAAAAAGGCGAAAAACTCATACATCAGTTTGCAAAAGCGGAATCCAAGGGTGGCAAATTTATGTTCTATGAGGCAGACCTTGATGACCGAAAATTGAAGTATTGCAACGAAAAAAAGAGCCAAAAAGCTCAAGAAGATTTTGACAGGAAACTTGCAATGTATAATAATTCCGAGTTTGAAATCAAAAAATATACAGTAAATTCTTAACTAAAAATTAACGAAAGTTTGTTTTCTTTGTGCAATTTGCACAAAATCACTTTTTCAAATAGGAAAACCCTACAAAAATTAAGAATCTGTGAATTTTTGATTGAATTTTTGTTTAAAAAGTAGTAATCTTGTATTAAGGAACAGCAAATGTTCCACAGGAGATTAAATGTTTACAGATTCAATTTTGATTAAGATTTTAATCGGAGCCGGCTGGGGCTTAATCATCGGAGTTGTCACAATCTTCCTTTCAAAGAAGTTGACGCTCAAACGAACAGAAGACCCCGTCAAGGCTGCACCGATTGACACACCGCTTTTCAAGGTGATGTCGATAGTTGTTGCAGTAGTTGCCTCCGTGGCAGTTATGCTGACCTCAACGGATACGGCACTCGCAATAAGAAACGAGTTGCTCCTCATTCCAATCGCATCAATAGCAGTTGTGGATTCATTGGTTAGGAAAATTCCAAATCCTCTGCTTCTGCTTATGATAATAATTCAGGCAATTTATCTTACATACTATTGCATAGCAGAAAAGAATGTAACGATATTGCTCACCGCAGGGTTCGGTTTCTTCATAGGATTTGCTTCCTGTGCGTTCACCACTCTGCTCAAAGTGCCGGTTGGTGCCGGTGACACAAAATACTGTGCCGTGCTTGGCTTGTGTATTTATTTCACCGCATTTCTCCAATCAATGGTGCTTGTGGGATTGCTCGCCATTGTTTGCCTCATATATCTCAAGGCAACCAAAAAGGGCGGAATCAAAACAATGATTCCTCTCGGCCCGCTAATCTCTTTAAGTTCGGTAATTTCTATTTGCTTCCCATTTATTGAAAATATGGTTGGGCAGATTGAGATTTAATAATCAAAATCATAAATAAATTAATATAAAGGAGTAAATTATTATGATGAAGTTTATCAAAGACGAAAACGGTCAGGGCATGCTTGAGTATGTTCTTATCATTGCTCTCGTAGCTCTTGTTCTTATCGGTGTTCTTATTATTGTTAAGAATAAGTCTAAGGATGTTGGCAATTCTGCTAATAATAAACTTGGCGAAGTTGACAACGCACTTAACTAAGAAGAACGTTTTTGCTAAAATCTAAAATGAATCTGGGGCAGGGTCACCTGCCCCACTATTCATAATTAGGCATTATGTTAAATTATTGTAAATAAGTATTAAGAGGTGAAATCTCTTGAAAAAATTATATTATCGACTTTATCAAAGGGGAAAAGCCGAAGACGGTCAATCAATGCTTGAATTTGTGCTTGTATTGCCCGTATTTATGCTTTTGTTGGCTTTGGTACTTGATTTTGGATGGCTTTTTTATACCCAACTCGGAGTAGAAAATTCAGCAAGAAATGCAGCTCGTATTGCCTGTGTTGAATATACCCGTGTTGCGTATGATCAATCAGCCAAACGACCGGATGTTGAGTATTCTCCAACAGGCGTAGCCACTTCTTTCAACAAAACATATGATCTTTCTCAATATGATGATTATTTAACTGAAGAAAATGTTTCGGTTGAAGATGAAAATTGCCCTTTGACAGACCAAGAAAAAAGAATATTGTATCAGGTCAAGTCATCCGTACCGTCAAACTTTACGGATGTCAAGGTTACTATTGCTTATTCGTACGACAAAGAGTTCCTTACCGACCCGTCAGTTGCAGAATATAAGGTGTCAAATCGCTCAAACGGAGATGTTTCCGTTCTTGTTACCGGCACTCACCATGCAATAAGTCCGCTTGTAAATTGGGATGCAGAACCCGGACAAAGCCGTATGACTCGTACGCTTAGGTGCAAGTCGGTTTACAAAGTGGAAGCCAACAGTATCGCTGAACAGCCTACTGTCGGACATTAAGATTTCTGCACTTAATATTTATATATAATAATTTTGAGAGCATATATAATGCTCTCTGAATAATAATTAAAAAGTTTTG
>ERZ1026862.2255-NODE-2255-length-10194-cov-8.095276_pt1 | contig 10194 bp, 6 predicted proteins | sample MGYA00380161_ERZ1026862 | MGnify/ENA primary metagenome ERZ1026862 (study PRJEB33269, sample SAMEA4719797) | human gut metagenome | biome: human-associated habitat; feature: organic feature; material: feces | place: Cameroon | collected 2013-10 ... | reverse complement strand
CCTCAGCCAGTCTGAGGTTTATTGTTTGTCGAAACTATTGTGCCACCTAAAGGTATTTGCCTGGAACCATGCAGCGGCTGTTCCGGTAGTCATTCCGGTGACGAGCTCTGAGTTCGCCAAGAAGAAAACGGTAGGTCTCCTCATCGCTCGGAGTGAGATGAACCGTAATCCGCTCATTCCCAATATACCAGGTTCGGCACTGGCTCCAGCTGATTCCAAGCGACTCCAGTTGTTCACCGTGCTCAATTTCAATCGGTGCTGCATATACCTCCTTGCCTTGATTCCTGAGTTCGTTAAGGGTTCTAACCTCATCAGAGGTAAGAGTTACATTATCCCATTTAATTTCTTTTGCCATTTTGGCTTCTCCAATTCGGAAAAACCGAAGCGGAGAAACCCTTCATGGCTTGTTGTCACTGTGTGCATTAGGTCACCTCGGGGAATACCCCGTTCGGCAGGTGACCAGTGGTGCATGACACTGGACGGTTAAAATAAATTCGCCTGTTTCAGCCATGCACTCATCAATTTGCAACTTGATGAGCTTACGCAGGCGAGGTTAAAAATCTGTATCCAGATCTGAAAAGACGCAGAACACGTAACATCCAACAGACGTGTTGCATGTTTCGTAAATAAAGCCTTTGTCTTTGGTAAAAAAAAGCAATCCCCCTAACAAGTAGCCAGGGGGATTGGTGAAATCTGACGTTCGGTCAAGATTCATACGAAAAAAGCAGGCATCTTTTGCGGTGTCTGCTTTAGTCAATACGAAGTAATAATGTGCTCTGGATAACAAAATTACAGAGCGTGGATTTTACAGAGGAAAAGGCTTTCTTTCCATAAAATTGTTATGAAGTAGTGTCTAATCGGCGATTATTTGGTAGGGGATGGAGCAATGTTTGTGCATATGGTTGACAATTGTACAAAGTATGTCACTGATTTGGCTAAGAGGTGAACAAGGGACTGTTCTTCCGAGTATGAGGGTGATACAAATTTGCTGAACTGCAAAAATTGAATAAAATTATTCTGAATGTTTAAGGTTTTGTGTGTTTTGTGCGGTTGTAACAGGAATTTGAGACTACAACTGTGCTATCATGCAAGGTCAATTGATTTGTGATGTATCTGTGATAGTTTATGTCTTGTTATCGTTTTGAATTTATTGGCATAACGACAAACAGAATTTTTAACACGTGATTTTGCAACATTCGGGTATTGTCCTCAAGGCGCAAGTTTCGTGACTAATGTTAGCGGAGTTTTTTGAATGGTAGATACCAAAAAAGAGCAGGAACGCAATGAACTTCATCGCGCAATATGGGCAATAGCTGATGAGTTACGAGGGGCTGTTGATGGCTGGGATTTTAAGAATTATGTTCTCGGCACGATGTTCTATCGCTATATCTCTGAGAACCTTTGTGCCTACATAAATAAAGGCGAGAGGGACGCTGGGAATCCAGATTTTGATTATGCCAATATGTCAGATGCAGAGTCTTTAGAAGCTCGTGCAGATCTTGTTCAGGAAAAGGGATTCTTCATTCCGCCAAGTGAGCTGTTTTGTAATGTTCTGAAACACTGTACCGATGATAAGGCTGTCTTTATTGACAGCGAAGGTGAAACGAAGAACTTAAAAGACAATTTGAATGAATTCTTAGAGAGAGTGTTTAACCATATTGAAGAATCCTCCTGCGGTTGTGAGTCTGAAAGTGATTTTAAAGGACTTTTCGATGATATCGATGTAAACAGTAACAAGCTTGGTGCAACTGTTCCAAAGAGGAACGAGCGCCTAGTTAAACTTCTTGAAGGCGTTGCTGCCATGGATCTTGGCTCAGTCCAAGACCATGAGATTGATGCTTTCGGTGATGCATATGAATTTCTTATGCAAATGTATGCGTCCAATGCAGGCAAGTCCGGTGGTGAATTCTTTACTCCTGCCGATGTATCTGTTCTTCTCACTAGATTGGGAACAGCAGGCAAAACCAAAATCAATAAAGCTTACGACCCAGCCTGCGGCAGTGGTTCGCTACTCTTAAAAGTTGAAAAGATTCTCGGTAGGGATGCAGTTCAGAACGGTTTTTATGGTCAGGAAAAAAACATCACCACATACAACCTGTGCCGTATCAACATGTTCCTTCATGACATAGGCTTTGATAAATTCGATATTGCCTGTGAGGATACTCTTACACACCCACAGCATTGGGATGATGAACCATTTGAACTGATAGTCTCCAATCCTCCATATTCCATCAAATGGGTAGGTGATGAAGACGCCACGCTCATAAACGATCCACGTTTTTCTCCAGCTGGTGTTTTGGCTCCGAAATCCAAGTCAGACATGGCTTTCATAATGCATGCTCTTTCATGGTTGGCTCCAAATGGTACAGCCGCAATCGTATGTTTCCCTGGAATAATGTATAGAGGTGGAGCAGAACAGAAAATCAGAAAGTATCTCGTAGACAACAACTATGTAGATTGCATTATTCAGCTGCCAAGTAACCTGTTTTTTGGTACCACAATCGCCACCTGTATCATGGTTATGAAGAAGAGTAAGCGTGATAACAAGGTTTTATTCATCGACGCCACAAATCTCTGTGTAAAAGTTACCAACAATAACAAACTCCTTCCGGAGCATATAGACAGAATCGTTGAGATGTTTTGTGAAAGACAGGATGTGGAGCATACCTGCAGGTTGGTTGATTATGATGAGGTAAAGGAACAGGACTACAATTTGTCGGTTAGCACCTACGTTGAGCAGGAAGATACCCGCGAGAAAATCGATATAGTAAAACTCAATGCTGAAATTAAACAGATTGTTGCCCGTGAACAGGCTCTCCGTGGTGAGATTGATAAGATAATCGCTGAAATTGAAGGAGGGCAAGAGGCGTGAGTAGGCTAGATGATTTACTAAAACAGTATTGCCCTAATGGTGTTGAGTTTAAAACAGTTGGTGAAATTACAAACTATGAACAACCTGGGGCCTATATTGTAAGTAACACAAACTATAACGATGATTTTGACATTCCTGTGCTAACAGCTGGGCAATCATTTATTTTGGGGTATACTAATGAAGAAACAGGTATTTATAATGCTTCTATTGACCATCCTGTAATCATTTTTGATGATTTTACAGGGGCTTTCAAATGGGTAGATTTTCCGTTTAAAGTTAAATCTTCAGCCATGAAGATGATAACAGCAAAAGAAGATATAACACCAATTCGTTATTTATACCATCTGATGGGATGGCTTAATTTCACTTCATCTGAGCACAAAAGATTGTGGATTGGAACTTATTCCTCATTCAAAGTTCCCGTACCTCCTTTAGAGGTACAACGTGAAATTGTCCGGATTTTGGACAATTTCACGGAGCTTACAGCGGAGCTTACAGCGGAGCTTACAGCGGAGCTTACAGCGAGAAAGAAACAGTATGAGTATTATAGGGATACCTTGCTTTCTAAAAATAACATTGATGCCGTACGTATTGTTGATATTTGTAAAAGCATTTCTTCTGGTGGAACTCCAAAATCTTCAGTTAAAGAATACTATGGCGGAAGTATACCTTGGCTTAGAACCCAGGAAGTGAATTTTAGTGAGATTAAACAAACAGAAATTTTTATTACTGAGGAGGGGTTAAGAAATTCTTCTGCTAAGTGGATTCCTGCTCATTGTGTAATCGTCGCTATGTATGGTGCTACAGTAGGCAGGGTTGCTATAAACACAATTCCTTTAACAACTAATCAAGCTTGTTGTAATTTGGAAATAGACGATAAAGTAGCGAATTATCGGTATGTTTTTTATTGCTTAAAAAACAAATATCGATTTATAAAATCTCTTGGACAAGGTAGCCAGACAAATATTAATATGCAAGTCGTCAAAGATATAAAGATACCTCTTCCTCCTTTGAATGAGCAGAATAAGCTTGTAGCAGTTTTGGATAATTTCGAGAAGATCTGTAACGACTTAAATATTGGCCTACCTGCAGAAATTGAAGCTCGTCAAAAGCAATATGAATTTTACCGAGATCAGTTGTTGACGTTCGCTGAGAACGGAGAAACCATCTTAACAGACAGACAGACAGACAGATCTGAATCTGATTAAGTTACTGCAGTACGTGTTTGGGTATGCATATGTTCAGCTTAATACGGTGATTAAATCACTTAATACGGGGCTTAATCCTAGACAATTCTTTAAATTGAACACAGAAGATGCTACTAATTATTACATCACAATACGAGAAATTGTAAATGGAAGAATTGTGCCAACTGAAAAAACAGATCGGATAAATGATGATGCAATGAGATTGTGCAACAATCGATCAAACCTTGAGGTGGGGGATGTATTATTCTCAGGAACTGGAACAATCGGTGAAACTGCTGTTTTGGAAGAGCCCCCTGTTAATTGGAATATCAAGGAAGGTGTATACGTTATTAAACCAGAGCCAGCATCCCTTTGTTCAAAGTACCTTAGATACATATTAATGACGAAAAGAATTAAGGATGCTTATATGAAAAAGGCTGCAGGAGGAACAGTAAAGAGCATCCCAATGAAAGATTTGAGACTTCTTAGTATTCCTCTTCCAAGCATGGAAAAACAAAGAGAATTGGTAGAAGTTATTGAGCGTTTTGATGCTCTCTGTAACGATTTGTCTTCTGGACTGCCCGCCGAAATTGAAGCTCGTCAAAAGCAATATGAATATTATCGAGACAAGCTGTTAAGTTTTAAGGAAGCAGAGTAGAAAGAACAGAAGGAGGTAGGTATGCCTTATTTTAATATAGTAGCCGAAACAAATGAAAATACTGTTGTTACTAACTATGAGCCTGTTAAGGCTAGAGCAGACAGTTATGAATCTGAGGCGGCTTTAGAAAAGGAATTTATCCGTTTGCTCTGTGAGCAGGGATATACCTATCTCCCTATTCATTCTGAGGCTGATTTAATTGCAAACCTTCGTGTTCGTTTGGAAGAGCTCAATAAATTCAAATTCTCTGATACTGAATGGGAACGTTTCTTTAAGACTTCCATTGCAAATCCAAATGAACATATTGCTGAAAAGACTGCAAAGATTCAGGAAGATTATATTCAGGTTCTTAAGCGTGATGACTCAACCTCCAAAAATATAACTCTGCTTGATCATAAGAACATCCACAATAATACCCTTCAGGTAATAAACCAGTATGTGCTTGGTAAAGCTGAAGGTGCAACCTATGATAATCGCTACGATGTTACAATTCTCATTAATGGTCTTCCTATCGTTCATGTAGAATTGAAACGCAGAGGTGTGGCTATTCGTGAAGCTTTTAACCAGATTGAACGTTATCAACGTGACTCTTTCTGGGCTGGCAGCGGCTTGTTCGAATTTGTTCAGATTTTTGTTATTTCCAATGGCACAAATACGAAATATTATTCAAACAGCACCAGGAATAACGCAATCAAGGATTCTACTTCAAGAAATATCAAGAAGGGCAAGACAAGTAACAGTTTTGAGTTTACTTCGTTCTGGGCAGATGCAGAGAATAGGGTTATCCCGGATCTTATTGATTTCACTAAAACCTTCTTTGCAAAACACACAATTCTAAATATTTTAACCAAATACTGCGTGTTCACATCCGAAAAAATGCTGATGGTGATGCGCCCGTATCAGATTACTGCAACTGAACTAATTCTTAACCGTATAGAGGTTGCTCATAATTACAAGAAGTACGGTGATATTGCCGGAGGCGGGTATATTTGGCATACCACCGGTTCCGGTAAAACCTTAACATCATTTAAGACGGCACGACTGGCTACTCAACTGCCGTTCGTAGATAAGGTTCTCTTTGTCGTAGACCGAAAGGATCTGGATTACCAGACCATGAAGGAATACGACCGCTTTGAAAAAGGTGCAGCAAACAGCAATTCTTCTACTGCTGTTCTTGAAAGACAGCTCGGTGATGATAAGTCTCATATCATCATTACCACAATTCAAAAGCTTTCCACCTTCATCAGAAAGAACAAAAGCCATGACATTTATTCAAAGCAGGTGGTTATCATTTTCGATGAATGTCATCGTAGCCAATTTGGTGAAATGCATGAGGCTGTGGAAAAGCATTTTAAACAGTATTACATGTTCGGTTTCACCGGAACTCCTATCTTCCCGTTGAATGCCAGTTCTGGGAAAAAACTCAATTATTTCACAACAGAACAGACCTTTGGAGATCGCCTTCATTCATACACAATTGTAGATGCCATCAATGATAAAAACGTACTTCCGTTCCGTGTTGATTACATAAAAACCATGGATATCGATGCTGACATTGACGATGAAGAAGTATGGGATATAAACAGAAGGAAGGTTTTTGAAGATCCGAAAAGAGTTTCAAAAGTTGCCAATTATATTCTTGACCACTTCGATCAGAAAACCTATAGAGGTGATAAGACCTACGAGTTTAATGCTCTCACCAATATCGGAGAGGTGGCATCTGCGGCAAGAGGAAAGGTTGAGGAAATTAAGCAAAAGCAGAGACTGAGCGGTTTTAACTCTATTTTTGCTGTGGCCTCTGTTCCAATGGCAAAGATGTATTACGACGAATTTAGAAAAATCATCAATGCCGATCCAACAAAGAATCTGAAGATAGCCGTCATTTACAGCTATGCCACCAACGAGGAAGAAGTCGAAGGAATGCTGGATGAGGAAAATTCTGAAGATACATCAGCACTTGATCAGAACTCAAGAGACTTCCTCGAATCCGCTATTCAGGATTATAACCAGATGTTCCATACGAACTACGATACCTCCAGCGATAAATTCCAGAATTACTATAAGGATGTGTCTCTTCGTATGAAGAACAAGGAACTTGATTTACTCATTGTGGTTAATATGTTCCTTACCGGTTTCGATGCCACTACTCTGAATACGCTGTGGGTTGATAAAAATCTGAAGATGCATGGGCTCATTCAGGCATTCAGCCGTACCAATCGTATCCTGAACAGTATTAAGACTTTCGGTAATGTTGTCTGTTTCCGTAATCTTCAGAAGCGGGTTGATGCTGCTATCTCTTTATTTGGTGATAAGAATGCCAGCGGTATTGTACTTATGCGTAGTTTTAAGGATTACTACCATGGGTATACAACTGATGATGGCAGAGAAAAGCCTGGCTATGTTGATATGATTGATGAGCTTACTCAAAAATATCCGTTGTCAGAGCCACAGAACATCGGCGAACAGAACCAAAAGAATTTCATTGCGTTATTTGGTGCAATTCTGCGGATGCGGAACCTTCTGGTTTCCTTTGATGAATTTAAGGATAAGAACATTCTGTCAGAACGTGATTTGCAGGACTACCTTGGCCGCTACCAGGATCTTGCGGACGAATGGAAACGCAAGAGAAAAGATCACGAAGCTAAAGACATAACAGATGATGTTGTCTTTGAAATCGAGCTGATTAAACAGATTGAAATTAACATTGATTACATCCTAATGTTGGTTAAGAAATTCCATGACACACATTGTGAGGATAAGGAAGTTCTTATTACCATCAAAAAGGCCATTGATGCTAGTCCTGAACTGCGTAGCAAGAAGCAACTTATCGAAGCGTTTATTTCCGGCATCAATGAAGTTGATGATGTGATGAATGAGTGGAATGAATATGTGGCAAAACAGCGTGAAGCTGATTTGGAAAAACTTATTCAGGAAGAAAAGTTAAAGCCGGAAGAAACTCGTAGATTTCTGGAGAATGCATTCCGGGAAGGAGAAGTAAAAACCGTTGGCACAGACATAGATAAAATGATGCCTCCGGTTAGCAGATTCGGTGGTGGAAATCGCACAGAAAAGAAGCAGACTATCATCGAAAAGATAAAAGCGTTCTTTGAGAAGTATTTCGGTATTGGCAGAAGCTTTAAGGCAAGTGAAGAAGATAAACAACAAGAGATGGTGCATTGATGGTCTCTAAGGTTTTGAATCATCGTTAGAATGCCATGTTGTTTAATATGATAAACAATGAGGAAGGAATAAGATGCCTACAACAATTGAAGTTAACAAGCAAAGTGTGGAAACACTTTTAGGTAGTGGGAAAAAGAATCCGTTTGTAATTCCCGAATATCAGCGCCCATATGCATGGACTGATGACCAGGTAGAAACTCTCTTTGAAGATCTTTGGGATTTTACCTCCACAAGAGGAGGTACTGAGCAAGACGGCTCGTATTTTCTTGGAAGTATAGTTTCATATCAAAATGAAAATGGTGAACAAGAGATAATTGATGGTCAGCAACGTATCACATCACTATTTTTATTACTTCGAGCAATATATACAAGACTTGTTGCTACTCCTGAAGCAGAACGAACAGAAGAAGCAAAAAATTTTATTACAAAAATTGAACCTGCTATATGGAGAACTAATAAGCTTACTGGTAAGGTCGATTATAAGGATATATTGTTAACTTCAAGAGTTGTTAATAACGAAGGCAATAGCATTCTTAGAAATATTTTAGAAACAGGAAAAGCTGAAGAAAAAGCAAAAGATAATTATTCCTGTAACTATAGAAATTTCCAGCAACTGTTTGATAAGCACTCTACTGAAAATCCATTGATGGTTTATCAGTTTATTTATGCTTTGTTGAATCAGGCTATTCTATTACCAATTACTGCAGATAATCAGGACACTGCTTTAACCATTTTTTCTACGCTTAATGACAGAGGTTTGCCTCTATCTGATGCCGATATTTTTAAGGCAAAAATTTATAATCAACTGCCCTCTGAAGGAAAAAATAAGTTTATTGAACGTTGGAAAGATCTTGATGAACAATCAACTGAAGCGAATGAAAGTATTCAACAGTTGTTCTATTACTGTATGTTTTATCTCAGGGCTATGGAAAAGGATAATGACACCACGACCCCTGGTATTAGAAAATACTATGCGGCTAATAAGTTTGAAAGGTTGTATAAACCGGAGTTGATGGACACCTTATTCACCATATTGAATTTGTGGAAAGTGGTAAATAAGAGGGAAGAAATAGAAAAGGAGTCTTGGACAAAGAATATCAAAATTAGTAAGTCTCTTGATACATTAAGTTCATACCCAAATGAATTCTGGAAATATCCTGTTGTTACTTATTATGTTTGCCATAGAGATAAAGTAGGTTTTGAACAGAATTTTGCTTTGTTTTTAAATAAATTGTTGGCAGAGATAACAACCAAGTATCTATTGGTTCCTACAGTGAATGCTGTAAAGCCGGATATTTTAAAACTTGATTCAGCGATTGTTCTGTCTGATAAACCGGTATTTGATTTTAAGTCAATAGATATGAGTCGGCTTGAAAGTTGTATTCAAGAACCTAATAAGAGAATTGTCAGCTTAATTTTAAAAATTCTGGCCTATGATCGTCAGGATGAGTTGCTTCCTGAGAAATGGGAAATTGAACATATTTTCCCTCAAAAATGGCAAAATAATTATTTCCCAGAGGCGTCTGATGCTACAGTAAAGGAAAAAATTGAGCATATCGGAAACAAAATTCCTTTTGAGAAAAAGTTAAACATTGTTGCCGGAAATGGCTATTTTGCGAAGAAGAAGGTTGAATACTTAAAATCCAAAATTGCTGTTGCTAAGTCAATTGGCGAAACAGATATTGATGAATGGAATTTAGATTGCATTACTAAAAGGGATATCCGAGTATCAGACGAGATAATTGGTATTCTCCATAATTGGAATCAGGATTACCTTAAAACGTTAGATTCTAAGAGCGAGCCAGATAATGGTCCATCAGCAGAAGAATTGGCTAAGATTGAAGAGTTTAAAAAGAAAGGGTGGATTTGAAATAACCACATTGCAGTTTGTAATCACAGTCTATCCTTATTCGATTTAAAAGAGTAAAAATTGATTATCAAGAACAAACAACAAATTAGGAAAATTTTTTATGCTGATTGATGAAAAGGATTTGTTTGTACTAGCTAATGAATCATCTCGTAAATACTTTAGGGGGATTTTGCAGGCATACTATAATCAAAATTATAGAGCAGCGGTCGTAATGCTCTACGCATTTGTTATGTATGATTTACTCCAAAAATTAAAAATTATGGCACAAGAAGGAGATTTAGAGGCTAGAAATAAACTAAAAGATATTCAGGGGCTCATTGAAGACGATAAGAAATACAGTATTGTAGAAGATACGATTCGTTCTTTTTTTAAAGAGAGATGTTCACTGTATTTTAGAAATTTTGATGCAGATATAGATCTATTGAAG
>ERZ1026862.2252-NODE-2252-length-10200-cov-5.835485_pt1 | contig 10200 bp, 9 predicted proteins | sample MGYA00380161_ERZ1026862 | MGnify/ENA primary metagenome ERZ1026862 (study PRJEB33269, sample SAMEA4719797) | human gut metagenome | biome: human-associated habitat; feature: organic feature; material: feces | place: Cameroon | collected 2013-10 ... | reverse complement strand
GATGAAAAAGTGCTACGGAGCGTAGCACTTTTACCGTGGTCGCACAATCTGCTACTGTTGAGCAAGGGATTTAATGATGAAACCACACTATATTATGCGCAGGAAACCGTAGCCAAAGGTTGGAATCGCGACTTGTTGCTCAATGCCATCAAACTCAATATGTATGAGACACAGGGTGTACTGGTTGTCGAGGAACGGTGTGCCGCCGATGGAAGAGTATGCTTCGCGCTGCTCGTCGGTAAAGGCAGGCTTGCCCTTTTCGAGGCTTATGGCTTTCGTTTCGGCAATAAGCTCGTCCTGCAGCTCCTGCAGACCGGCACGGTCGCGGTTGCGGCGCAGCTGCATAATCTTGTCATGGTTCTCCTTGGCAAGCTGGTTGAAGATAGACTGTTCCTGCTGCATCTCAAGCTGTTTCTCCATCTGTCGGAGTTCCGCAGGCTTGTATGTCTTTCCCCATACGATATAGAACTGGCTGCCGCTGCTCTCGCGGTCGGGGTTCACCTCGTCGCCAAGGCGTGCTGCACTCAGGGCGCCACGTTTGTGGAAATATTTGGGATATACAAATTCGGCAGGAATGGTATAGTCGGGACCTCCCGTGCCGAGCATCTTTCCCTTCGGTGCTCCTTTGCTATCGGGGTCTCCGCCCTGTATCATAAAGTCCTTGATGACACGGTGGAAGAGCGTGCCGTCGAAGTAGCCTTCTTTGGCAAGCTTCATGAAGTTGTCACGGTGTTTGGGTGTCTCGTCGTAGAGGCGTACAAGAATGTCGCCTTCGGTAGTCTTGATTCTGATCTTTGTCATAATATATTTTTTTTTAGTTTCTTCTTTTCCTCGTCAACTTGTCAACTTGTCAACTTGTCAACTCGTCAACTCGTTCACTCGTCAACTTGCCAACCATTATCTCCGCAGCATTTTCCGGAGCCTTCCTGTCTCCGAGTATAGCCTTGATGTCGGCATAGCCTTGCTGCATGGCGCTTCTCTCCTTGCCGTCGGGGATTATGCTTTGCAGTTCCCTTGCGATGTTGTCTTCAGAGAACGTGTCGGCAACAAGCTCCTTCACCACGGTGCGGTTGGCTATAAGGTTCACGAGAGAGATGTATTTCACCTTCAGCAAGTGGCGGCGCAGGAAGGCAATGACCTTCGGTATGGGAGTCTTGTAGCACACCACCTGCGGCACATTGAAGAGCGCCGTCTCCAGCGTTGCCGTACCGCTCGTCACGGCAGCTGCCCTTGACTGGCTGAGCAGAGCGTAAGTCTCTCCAAATACGATCTTTACGTCCATGCCATTGATATAGGAATCATAGAACTCCTTGTCGATTCCAGGAGCACCGGCGATAACCATCTGGTAATTGTCGCCGCAGACCCTCTTTGCTGCCCTTATCATGTAAGGCAGGTTGTCCTTTATCTCCTGTTTGCGGCTGCCGGCAAGCAGGGCGATGATGGGTTTCCGGGGGAGCTTGTTTCTTTCGGCAAACTCATCAGCTGTTTCAGTATATGTCGCCTTGAACTCCGCCACCTCGTCAGCCGTAGGATTACCCACATAGTTGATGGGGTAGTGGTGCTTCTTCTCGAAGAAGTCAATCTCGAAGGGCAGTATGGAGAACAGTTCGCTGATGTCCCTTTTTATGTTCTTTATCCTGTATTCCTTCCAAGCCCATATCTTTGGGGAGATATAGTAATAGACAGGAATGCGGGTCTTGGCATGTACAAACTTCGCAATGCTGAGATTGAAGCCCGGGTAGTCGATGAGGATGACCACGTCGGGTGCGTACTCCACGATGTCTTTCTTGCAGAGTGCCATGTTGCGGAATATAGTCCTCAGGTGCAGCAGCACGGGTATAAAGCCCATGTAGGCAAGCTCACGGTAGTGCTTGACCCTTGTGCCGCCGACTGCCGTCATGAGGTCGCCGCCGAAGAAGCGGAATACCGCATTGCGGTCCTTCTCCTTTAGAGCCAGCATGAGGTGGGAGGCATGAAGGTCGCCGCTTGCCTCACCGGCTATAAGATAGTATTTCATACGAGTTCTGTTATATCCTTAGAAACCTTATAGCCCCCATCCATTGATGGTTTCAACGGCTTGATAGTCAGTGATGTCGATGGTGGTCGGCGTTATTGCCACGTATCCGTTAGCCAAAGCCCATTCATCGGTGTCGGTGGCGTCGGGTTCGGTGCCTCTGAATTCGCCCACCATCCAGTAGTAGTCGTAGCCTCTCGGATGATGCTCCTTTACGAGTTCGTTCTCCCAGATGCCGTTGCACATACGGCAGACCTTGGTACCCTTAAACGTCTTGCAGTCAGGGAAATTCACGTTCAGACAGACGTTCTTTGGAAGTCCGTCCTCCATGACGCGCCCTGTAATGATCTTTATCATTCGCTTCGTGGCGCTGAAGTCCGCATCGGCAGAATAGTTGCATAGCGAGAATGCCACAGACGGGATGCCTTTCATGCACCCTTCGCGTGCCACTCCCATCGTTCCGCTGTAGTGGGTGTTTACCGAAGCGTTGTCGCCGTGGTTTATGCCGCTGATGATGATGCTCGGCAGACGGTCGCAAAGCTGGCTGATGGCAATCTTCACGCAGTCTACGGGTGTGCCGTTGCAAGCCCACACCTGCAGATGCTCCTCTTCTCTCTTCAGTGACAGGCGCAGAGGCAGTTCGCTTGAGAAGGCGCAAGAGAATCCGGAGCGTGCCGATTCCGGTGCGCAGACAATGATGTCGCCGAAGCCACGCACATATTCAATCAGACTGTTTATGCCCTTTGCGGCATAGCCGTCATCATTTGAAATCAGTATTAAAGGTCTTTTATTTTTCATAAAATCAAAATCTTTTGACTGCAAAAGTACGAAAAAAGGTTTAAAACCACCGATAATCCCATAATAATATGTATCTTTGCATCTAAATTCGCTGTAATGTTTGTTTTTTCTTTAAAACAAGCTATGGCTACTTTATCATAAAGAAAGTAAAAATGGGAAAGATAATAGCATTGGCAAACCAGAAGGGTGGCGTGGGAAAGACCACGACCACAATCAATCTTGCCGCATCTTTGGCTACATTGGAGAAGAAAGTTCTTGTAATAGACGCAGACCCGCAGGCAAACGCCTCAAGCGGTCTTGGCGTAAACTCAAAAGACGTTGACTGCTCGCTTTATGAATGCATCATCGATCATGCTGACGTGAGAGACGCCGTTTATACAACAGACATCGAAGGCCTGGATATCATACCGAGCCATATCGACCTCGTAGGAGCGGAGATAGAGATGCTGAACCTTGACCATCGCGAACAGGTGATAAAGAGAATGCTCCAGCCGATAAGGGACGACTACGATTATATCCTGATCGACTGTTCGCCGTCGCTGGGACTGATTACGGTGAATGCGCTGACGGCAGCCGACTCCGTGATAATACCCGTGCAGTGTGAGTATTTCGCACTTGAGGGAATCAGCAAGCTGCTGAACACGATAAAGATTATCAAAAGCAAACTGAACACCAAGCTGGAGATAGAGGGATTCCTGCTGACGATGTATGACGGACGCCTTCGTCTTGCAAACCAAATCTATTATGAGGTGAAACGTCATTTCCAGGAGCTCGTGTTCAAGACCGTCATCCAGCGAAATGTGAAACTCAGTGAGGCACCAAGCCACGGACTGCCGGTAATCCTCTATGACACCGACTCTACGGGAAGCAAGAACCACCTGGCACTCGCCAAGGAGATTATCAATAAGAACGAATAAGAAAGCAGATAAGATAAATGGGAGTACATAAGAGATACAGCGCATTAGGACGCGGACTCGACGCACTCATCTCTACCGATGACGTGCGCCCACAGGGAAGTTCCACGATTAACGAAATAGCAATAAGCCAGATAGAGGCAAACCCTAACCAGCCGCGAAGGGAATTTGACGAAGAGGCTCTGCAGGAACTCGCCAACAGCATTCGTGAGATAGGCATCATACAGCCGATAACCTTGCGACAGGTGGCTGACGACAGATACCAGATCATTGCCGGAGAACGCAGATGGAGAGCATCGCAGATGGCAGGGCTGACGGCAATACCGGCTTATATACGCACTATCAAGGACGAGAACGTGATGGAGCTGGCTCTCGTGGAGAATATACAGAGAGAGGATCTCAATGCGATAGAGATAGCATTGGCATACGAACATCTGATGTCGAACACGGGAATGACACAGGAAAGAGTGTCGGAGCGTGTGGGCAAGAGCCGTACGGCAATAGCAAACTACCTGAGACTACTGAAACTTCCTGCACAGGTGCAGATGGCATTGCAGAAGAAGGAGATAGACATGGGACATGCACGTGCGTTGCTCTCCATCGACTCTCCGTCGTTGCAGATAAAGGTGTTCAAGGAAATACAGAAGAACGGCTACTCTGTGCGTAAGGTGGAGGAGATAGCACGCCAGCTGAACAGCGGCGAGGATTTCACGAGTGCAAAAAAGGTTATAGCAACCAAGACCCAGCTTCCGGAGGAGTTCAATGTGCTGAAAGACAGACTGTCCTCTTTCTTCTCCACAAAGGTGCAGATGACCTGTTCGCCAAAGGGAAAAGGAAAGATAAGCATTCCGTTCTCCAATGCCGATGAACTGGAACATATCATGGCTGTTCTTGATAAGATAAAAGATTAAAAGACGCAGCGTGTTTCATTATATACGTAGAATATTGACAAGCCTTGTGGCGGTGTGGGCAGCAGTTTCCGCAGGTGCCGCAACGGACGGTGCAGAACACTTCTCAAACCTGAAGCTGTCGGGTGGGGAGGATGGCTCTGCATCTTCGGCATATATATATAATAAGGTGGACTCCTTTCTGCCTGACTCTGCCGTGCAGGCAACGGAGGCTTTGAAAAACTCCAAGTCGGTGGTAATGACGGATACCGTGGCAGGGAAAAAGAAAAAACGCGACTGGGCGACATGGGCTCCGGATCCGAAGCGTGCCATGTGGTTGGCCATAGTAGTGCCGGGAGCAGGACAGATCTATAACCGCAAATACTGGAAACTGCCGATTGTATATGGAGGATTCCTTGGCTGTGCATACGCATGGCGATGGAACAACCAGATGTATCGCGACTACTCACAAGCTTATATGGACATAATGGACGATGACCCTAATACGCAGAGCTATAACCAGTTTCTGCATTTAGGCATGGAGATAACCGATGACAACAAAGAGAGATACCAGAACCTCTTTAAAAGAAGAAAAGACTACTATCGCAAGTATCGCGACCTGAGCATATTCTGTCTTATCGGAGTGTATGCCCTGTCGGTGATTGACGCATACGTCGATGCCTCACTGTCGCAGTTTGACATATCTAAAGACTTGAGTCTTAAGATAGAACCGTCAATAATAAACAACCACTCGTCGCTGAATCCGGTGAAGGCTTCTTCGCTCGGACTGCAGTGCTCGTTAAATTTTTAAACGGAAATGAAGAAATTAAATAGAAAACTAATTACATTAGCGCTTGCCACACTGCTATGTGGCACTTCCTCCCTTTATGCCCAAACCGATGATGACAAAGAAATAAAGGTGAAGGACAAGGACGGAAACGAGGAGGTGATAGATGTGCCGGAGTCGATGGACACGGAGTTTGATGACCTCCTTGAGGAATACTATTCGAAGAACTATCTGAAAGTGGATGACAACTGCAACTATCGCGACGAGAACCGCACCTATGAGAAAGAGGTGTATATAGACCGTCTGAAGCGTCTGCCAAACATCATGGAGATGCCGTACAACGAAATCGTGCAGAAGTTCATCGACCGCTACACAGGAAGACTTCGCCGCTCAGTGAGCTATATGCTCGGAGCGTCAAATTTCTATATGCCGATATTTGAAGACGCACTGATGGCATACGATGTGCCATTGGAACTGAAATATCTGCCGGTTATAGAGTCTGCTCTTAATCCGAAAGCGACATCCCGTGTGGGAGCGGCAGGGCTGTGGCAGTTTATGCCATCGACAGGAAAACAGTACGGACTGGAGATAAACTCTCTCGTTGACGAACGTCGCGACCCTGTGAAGTCGTCATATGCTGCAGCACGCTTCCTGCGTGACCTGTATAAGATATATGGTGACTGGAGCCTTGTCATTGCGGCATACAACTGCGGTCCGGAGAATGTGCGCAAGGCCATCCAGCGTTCCAACGGCAAGGCGGACTATTGGTCGATATATCCTTATCTGCCAAGAGAGACAAAGGGATATGTGCCGGCATTCATAGCGGCAAACTATGTAATGACATACTATTGCGACCATAATATCTGTCCGATGCGTACCACACTACCTGCAAAGACAGATACCGTGACGGTGACCCGCGACGTGCATCTCAAGCAGATTGCCGATGTGTGCGGCGTCAGTCTTGATGAACTGCGGGCACTCAATCCGCAGTATCGCCGTGATATAGTGAACGGAAACTCAAAGCCGTCGGCAATAAGACTGCCGATATCCGTTGTTAACTCATTCATCAGCAATGAGGATTCCATCTACAACTATCAGGCGGACCAGCTCTTCACGCGTCGTTCGCTGGTGGAGGTGGACGAGTCCGTGCAGCCACGAAGCAGCTATTCTCGCAAGAGCTACTCGTCTTCATCAAGCACAGGACGCTCAAAGAAAGGAAAGAGAAACAGGAAAAAGTCAACTCGCAGCAAGAGTGTGACCATAAAGAACGGAGATACGCTGTCTGAAATTGCAGCAAGGCATCATACTACAGTGAAGAAACTGCGCAAGCTCAACGGTATTTCGGGCAGTAATATCCGTGCAGGAAAGAAGATTAAGGTGAAGTAATTTCATTACATCCATTAACAAAAACGCAACGATCATGGGTGAACAAAAGCTTACAGACACAGAGCGCGAAGCGGCTGATGCAAAAATGGTAGACGATGCCTTCAAACGTCTGCTCGACAGTTATCTTGCTTCACCGCACCGCAAGAAAGTCGATATCATAACAAAGGCTTTCAACTTTGCCAGACAGGCACACAAGGGAGTGCGCCGACTCTCTGGCGAACCGTATATCATGCACCCTATAGCCGTGGCACAGATAGCGTCGACGGAGATGGGACTTGGCTCAACGAGTATCAGTGCGGCTCTGCTCCATGATGTGGTGGAGGACACCGATTATACCGTAGAGGACATAGAGAACATGTTCGGTCCGAAGATAGCACAGATCGTTGACGGACTGACAAAGATTTCCGGTGGAATATTCGGTGACAAGGCTTCGGCACAGGCAGAGAATTTCAAGAAGCTACTGCTGATGATGAGTGATGACATTCGCGTTATCCTTATCAAAATATGTGACCGTCTTCATAACATGCGTACCCTTGACGGGCAACCGCCAAACAAACGATATAAAATTGCCGGAGAGACCCTGTATATCTATGCTCCATTGGCAAACCGTCTTGGTCTGAACAATATCAAGACGGAACTCGAAAACCTGAGTTTCAAGTTTGAACACCCGGAACAGTATGCCGTCATAGAAGATAAACTTGCAAGTACGCAGGAATCCCGTGATGAGCTTTTCGAAAAGTTCACGGCTCCCATACGGGAGGCTCTCGACAAGATGGGGTTCCAGTATCAGATAAAGGCACGTGTGAAGAGCCCTTATTCTATATGGAACAAGATGCAGCAGAAGCAGGTGACGTTCGACCAGATTTATGATATCCTTGCCGTGCGCATCATCTTCAAGCCGAAGAAAAAGGAAGAGGAGGTAAACGAATGCTTCAATATCTATGTGGCTATCAGTCAGATATATAAGTCGCACCCCGACCGCTTGCGCGATTGGGTGAACCATCCTAAAGCCAATGGCTATCAGGCACTTCATGTCACTCTGATGAGTAAGCAGGGAAAATGGATAGAGGTGCAAATCCGTTCGGAGAGAATGGACGAAATAGCCGAACAGGGTTTTGCCGCACATTGGAAATATAAAGACGGCGTTGGACCAGTAGGGGAAATCAGCGAGGATGACGGTGAACTGAACAACTGGCTCCGTACTATTAAAGAGATTCTTGATGATCCACAGCCTGACGCTATGGACTTCCTCGATACTATCAAGCTGAACCTCTTCGCATCCGAAATATTCGTATTTACACCAAAGGGAGAGATAAAGACCATGCCTGCCGGGTGTACGGCACTCGACTTCGCCTTTCAGATACATACCTTCCTCGGAAGTCATTGTATCGGAGCCAAGGTGAACCATAAACTCGTGCCGCTCAGCCATAAGTTGAGCAGTGGCGACCAGGTGGAGATTCTTACTTCCAACTCGCAGCACGTACAGGCTTCGTGGATTAATTTCGTATATACGGCAAAGGCAAAGACCAAGATACAGGCTATACTCCGTCGTGAGGGTAGGGAAGTGCAGAAACGCGGCGAGGAGATTCTCGACGAGTTCCTGAAGCGCAACTCCCTTGAACTTACATTCTCGGTGCTCGACAAGCTCTGTTCGTTGCACGAGATTGATAAACATGAGCAGCTGTTGCAGGCTCTTGGAGAGAAAAACATTATCCTCGGAGATCAGGACCTGCATGAGCTGTTGGGTAAGGGAAAGAAAAAGGAGGAAACCACGAAGGGTTGGCTCCGTTATGTGCCTTTCCTCGGAAAACAGAAGAAGGGGGAGAAGGCGAAAGACAATGCCAATGCCCCTGCAGACTATATGGTGCTGCCGGAGGATTTTAACAAGAAAAAGCCTATCTATATCACTGATGAGAATATTCATCAGTTTGTCTTCAAGTCTTGCTGTCATCCTATTCCAGGCGACGACGTGCTTGGATACATCGACGGCAAGAACCATATCGAGATTCATAAACGCTCGTGTAGAGTTGCGTCCAAACTGAAGTCAAGTTACGGAAACCGCATCCTTGATGCCAAGTGGGATATGCACAAGCATCTGCTCTTTGACGCTACGTTGTCAATACGCGGCATCGACCGTATTGGTATGCTTAACGAGGTGACTAATCTTATCTCAGAGCATTTCGATGTCAATATACATAAGCTGACGATATCATGTGACGAAGGAATCTTCTCAGGAGTGTTCGAACTGCTTATACACGACCGTGCGGATCTTGAGAAGATAATAAAAGGACTGAAGACGATAAAGGGTGTGCAGGAAGTAAATCAGACAGTATAAAAAAAGAACAATGAAAAAACTAATCTCATTGATGATGCTCGTCATGGCGAGCATCGTCTCAGCGCAGGCTGCCAACAAGTATGACAACCCGGATACTCTCTTCGTGGCACGTGACGGTACCGCAGAGTTCCGGAATATAGATGATGCCATTGAGGTGTGTCGTGCTTTTATGGAATACCATAAGGTTATATTCGTGAAGAAAGGTTTGTATAAGGAAAAACTTATCATCCCTTCATGGCTCACTAATATTGAAATCTGTGGTGAGGATGCAGAAAACACCATTATCACATACGATGACCACGCCAATGTGTTCATACCCGGCACAAACAGGAAGATGGGTACTTTCCGGACATATACGGTGCGTGTGGACGGTAATGACATAACGTTCAAGAATATCACGATAGAGAACAATGCGGCAAGACTCGGACAGGCTGTAGCCCTCAACACTCAGGGAGACAGACTGGTATTTGTCAACTGCCGAATACTTGGCAACCAGGATACGGTCTATACGGGAGGAGTAAACACACGTGTGTTCTTCAAGGACTGCCATATAGAGGGAACCACAGACTTTATCTTCGGTCCTTCAACGGCATGGTTTGAGAACTGCACCATCTATAGTAGGGTGAACTCTTATATCACGGCGGCATCAACACCACAGGGAGTGCCGTATGGCTATGTGTTCAACAGATGCAAGATTGTTGCAGCAGAGGGAGTGGACAAGGTTTATCTCGGCAGACCATGGCGTCCGTATGCCCATACCCTTTTCATGAATTGTGAGTTGGGTAAGCATATCCGTCCGGAGGGATGGTACAACTGGAACAATCCGACAAACGAGAATACCGCTCGTTATCAGGAGTATAACAACAGTGGCGAAGGTGCTGCACCGAAGAAGCGTGTGGCATGGAGCCGACAGCTGACAAAGAAAGAGGCAGCACAGGTAACCATCGAGAACGTGTTCAAGCGTAACGATGGCTGGATGCCTGAAAAATAACAGTCCCTTTTTAAGTGGCAATCTGGCAACCGTTTTCTTAATATATATACGAGCGTAGACAGGAAAACTATTATTTAATATATAATAT
>ERZ1026862.2248-NODE-2248-length-10218-cov-5.989176_pt1 | contig 10218 bp, 8 predicted proteins | sample MGYA00380161_ERZ1026862 | MGnify/ENA primary metagenome ERZ1026862 (study PRJEB33269, sample SAMEA4719797) | human gut metagenome | biome: human-associated habitat; feature: organic feature; material: feces | place: Cameroon | collected 2013-10 ... | reverse complement strand
AGATCCGCAGGTTCTTCCATCATCTCCGGAATCAAGAGAGCGTTCGGCTTCTGATTTAAACCACATAAAAATGACCGGGAGGACTTATGTCCTCCCGGTCATGCTTTTATTCAGCCGATCAATCTTCAACGAGGGTGTCTGTCGGTGCAGGTGTGGGAGCCGGAGACGGCTTAACTGCCAGCTGGTCCTTGTTCTCCATTACCAGCAGATTCATCTCGAAGGGGGTGAACAGTCTGCTGCACGGGGAGCCGGGATTCAGAACCGCGGTCTTTCCCTTGATCGCGTTGAAAAGGCGAGTCGTGTTGATCTTCATGCAGTTGAAGGTCTTGCGGTCGGGGGTGGCGAGGACTGACATGCGGTTAGGCGATGTGAAGAACGGGATTACCTGCTGACCGTTCTTGTTGGTCATCATCATAACGTTGAGCAGTCTGTTTCCGTTGGCGTCAGTCTGGTCGCCAAGGGCTGCGACTGCGAATACGTCCGCTGCCATCAGATCGGGAAGAACGCTCTTCCACTTGGTCTTGGTCTTATCCTCGTTTGCTTCGGTTATGCGCTCTTCGAGAGCCTTGTTGAATACCTTCATCTGCTCGGGGGTAAGCTGCTGATTTGCCATTGTTTCGCTACCTTTCTGTAATTATCTTGCCTTTTCGGCGTTTTCCTTCACGATCTTTGCGATAACGTCCTCAAGCGGAGAAGCGCCCAGATCGCCGTCCTTGCGTGAACGCAGGGATACGGTGTTGTCCTCGACTTCCTTGTCGCCGAGAATGAAGAAGTACGGGATCTTTTCAAGCTGTGCCTGGCGGATCTTGTAGCCGATCTTCTCGTTGCGGTTATCTACAGTTACACGCATGTTCATGTCGTCGAAGCGCTTTGCAATGCTCTCTGCGTAGTCCTTTGCGCGGTCTGTGATCGGGAGGATACGGACCTGCTCAGGCGACAGCCACAGCGGCAGCGCGCCGGCGTACTTCTCCAGCAGGTATGCGAGAGTTCTCTCGTAGCAGCCCAGGCTGGTGCGGTGGATAATATACGGATTCTTCTTGGTGCCGTCCACATCGACGTATTCCATGCCGAAGCGCTGAGCCAGCAGCATGTCGATCTGGATAGTTACCAGTGTGTCTTCCTTGCCGAATACGTTCTTGTACTGGATATCGAGCTTCGGACCGTAGAACGCAGCCTCGTCGATACCGATGGTGTAGTCAACGCCGAGGTCGTCCAGGATAGTCTTCATTGTAGCCTGCGCGATCTCCCACTGCTCTGCGGTGCCCTCGTACTTGTTCTTGGGGTTAGCCGGATCCCACTGTGAGAAGCGGAATGTGCAGTCCTCAAGCAGACCGACGGTTTCAAGGCAGTACTTAGCGAGTTCCAGGCAGTTTCTGAACTCGTCCTCGAGCTGCTCCGGACGGAGGATATAGTGACCCTCGGAGATAGTGAACTGACGAACTCTTATCAGACCGTGCATTTCGCCGCTGTCCTCGTTACGGAACAGTGTGGAGGTTTCGGTCAGGCGCATAGGCAGGTCGCGGTAGCTGCGCTGTCTGTTCAGGAATACCTGATACTGGAACGGGCAGGTCATCGGACGGAGCGCGAAGCATTCCTTGGTTTCATCGTTGGGGTCGCCCAGGACGAACATTCCGTCGAGGTAGTGATCCCAGTGACCGGAGATTTTATACAGCTCGCGCTTTGCCATATACGGGGTCTTGGTGAGCTGGCAGCCGTGCTTTGCCTCAACGTCCTCTACCCAGCGCTGCATGATCTGAACGACCTTAGCGCCCTTGGGCAGGAGTATCGGCAGACCCTGACCGATATAGTCAACGGTGGTAAAGTACTCAAGCTCTCTGCCTATCTTGTTGTGGTCGCGGCGCTTAGCGTCCTCGAGAGCCTCGAGGTGTGCGTTCAGGGCGTCCTTGGACGGGAATGCAGTGCCGTAGATACGGGTGAGCATCTTGTTCTTCTCGCTGCCGCGCCAGTAAGCGCCGGTAACGGAGGTGAGCTTGAATGCCTTGACAGGAGAAGTGGACATCAGGTGCGGACCTGCGCACAGATCGGTGAAATCCCCCTGCTTGTAGAAGGAGATGGGCTCGCCCTTGTCAGCGTGCTCCTGGCACAGCTCTACCTTGTAAGGTTCGCCCTGTTCCTCGAGATACTTTATAGCTTCGTCGGGAGCCATGGTGAAGTGTTCAAGACGGATAGACTCCTTGACGATCTTCTTCATTTCTGCTTCGATCTTTGCCAGCGTTTCGGTGGTGAAAGGCTCCTCGGTGTCGAAATCATAGTAGAATCCGTTTTCGATAGCCGGACCGATGGCAAGCTTTGTTGCCGGGAAAAGGCGCTTCACAGCCTGCGCCAGAATGTGGGAGGCGGTGTGGTTAAACGCTCTCTGACCCTGTTCGTCCTCAAAGGTGAGGAACTTCACGGTGCAGCCGTCGGTGAGTGTGGTTCTCAGATCGCAGACCTTGCCATCGATCTCTGCGGCACATGCGGTCTTTGCTTCGCCGAGCTCTCTTGCAGCGTCGAATGCGGACAGCTGAGAGTCGAATTCCTTTGTTTCGCCATTTGCCAGTGTTACTTTTATCATACTGAACTTCCTTTCCTTGCAGAGCTAAACAAAAGCCCTGCCGTTCAATGTTAATTCACGGAGTTTGCCGTGTACCTTTTATTGTACTACTATTCCGCATAAAAGTCAAGGTTTTTGTGGATTTATGGTACGATATGAAATTATATATCTGCAATTGACAACACTTGCAGGGTGTAGTATAATTAAAAAGCCGGCACTCCGGACGTCAAAAGCGAAAGGAGGTGCAATGTTGGATATCCTAGGGTTTATATTGTCCATCATAGCAAGTGTGGTAGCATACTACATATGCAAGTGGCTCGATGATGACAAATGACCGGCAAAGAGCACATAGCAAAAACCGACCCCCGAGCTGCAACTCGGGGGTCAATTTTTATGTGCAATGTGAGTAAAACTTCCTAGGGTTTTACATTTATATTATATCATACGGCTATAATATTGTCAAGTGGTTTTTATTAATCCCCCGAGATGTCACTCGGGGGATTATGAAATATGTGGTATCGCTATCTGCTCACACCAGCTGATCCTGAATTATATCAGCGATCTTATAAAGCGGCGCCTGTACCTGCACTGCGCCCAGCTTGTATGCCTCCATCGGCATTCCGTAGACAACGCAGGTCGCCTTGTCCTGACCGATGGTGAATGCGCCGGCGTTGTGCATTTTGAGCATTCCGTCCGCGCCGTCGCGCCCCATTCCGGTGAGTATCACGCCGATAGCGTTGCTGCCGGCGGTTTCCGCGACGCTGGTGAACAGTACGTCCACCGACGGGCAGTGCCCGGATACCTTCTCGCCGGGTCTGGAGGATACATAATACCCCCGGGAATCACGGCAGAGCCTGAGGTGGTGTTCCCCTGCCCCGATTATCACAAGTCCGCGGCGCAGGCGGTCGCCGTCCTCCGCTTCCTTGACTTCCATCTTGCAGCTGCGGTTGAGCCTTTCGGAGTACATCTTCGTGAATCCTGCGGGCATGTGCTGAACCACGAGCGTTGCCGGTGAATCCGCCGGAAGGTCGCGTATCACCTTTTCCAGTGCCTCAGTCCCTCCGGTGGAGGCGCCGAAAGCGAGCACCGTGTCCGCCTTGTGGAACTTCTTCCCGGTGGAGGAGAGCGGCGTATGTGTGACCGTCGGCTCCGGCTTTGCGCTGCCGTTCTTGGCGAACGCGGATTTCACCGCGCGTGCTATATCCTGGGCAAAGCCCTGCATTTCGGCGGTGGTCCTTGCCAGCGGCTTCTGGATAAATCCCACGGCGCCGGCGTCCAGCGCGGATTGCTTCTGCTCAATGGAAGAGGAAACAACGATCACCGGGAGGTAGTATTGCGGCAGCAGTTTTTTCAGGAATGCCACTCCGTCCATTTTCGGCATTTCAATATCCAGGGTCATGACGTCCGGCTCGAATTTGAGTATCATATCCCTGGCGCTGTATGCGTCGCCGGCGGTCCCCACCACGTCGATCTCCGGGTCCTCCCGGATATACCGGGACAGAACTTCCCGGAAGAGCATGGAGTCATCGACCACCAGCAGTTTGATCTTTCTCATTTATTCGCCCCCGTGTCGCAAGGTCATGTGTTGATTCCGCGGCGGTATATCGCGGGCTTGATGTATTCAAACTTGGTTTCTCCCCGGGGAATGCTCTCGGCGTGACCGATGTAGAAATATCCGCCGGGCTTGAGCACGTCGTAGAACCGGTTCACCAGCGCGTTTTTGGTTGGCTGGTCGAAGTATATCATGACGTTGCGGCAGAATATCAGGTCGAACGGGCGCCGTATGTATTTCTCGGGCATGGGGTCCATCAGGTTGAAGGGCTTGAAGATTATCTCGTCCTTTATCGCCTGGCATATCTCGTAGTGCTCGTCGTCCACCTTGTTGAAGTAGCGGCGCACCCACTCGTTGCTGAGCCCCTTCATACCCTCGACGTTGTATATTCCCTTCTTCGCCTTGTCCATGACGCTGTGGGAGATATCCGTCGCGAGTATCCGCGTGTCCCACATGGATTTCTCCCTGCCGAAGTATTCGTCAAGGAGCATTGCAGTGGTGTAGCACTCCTCGCCGGAGGAGCAGCCTGCGCTCCAGATGCGCAGTTCGTGGTTTTTCGCATTCTGCACCGCCCAGGGGAGTATCACATCTTTCATGAAGGTGTAGTGTTCCGGCTCCCTCATGAAGAAGGTGTGGTTTGTCGTGAGCTTGTTCAGGATAGTAGTTACCTCGGCGCCGGAGGTATCTGCCATCACTGCGTCGAGGTACTGGTCATAGCTTGTGAAGCCGCGGTCGCGGAGCATATTTCCCAGTCTGCCCTGTATAAGCACACGTTTTGCGGACAGGTTTATGCCGAAGTTGTCGTGCATGTAGTCCACAAGGCGGTGAAATTCACGGTCAGAAAGTTCCATATCAGCCCTCGTCGTCAAGCAGCTTGGCAACGTCGAGAATCAGCTTCACGTCATCGCCGGAGCGTATCATATACTGAATGAAGGAATTTGTGTTCACCGAGCGGTTCTCCGGAGTTGCGGAGAGATCGTGGGAGTGAATGTCCTCAACGTCGGCAACGCTGTCAACGATGATACCGACGGACATTTCGTTGTGGCTCAGGATAATAATGCAGGTGCGGCTGGTGTAGGGGATCTCCTCCTTGCCGAAGCGGCTGCGGATATCGACGATCGGTACCACCTTACTGCGCACGTTGATTATTCCCTTGATGTAGGGGGGAACATGCGGCACCTTGGTGATGTGCTGCATTTCGATTATCTCGGTGACGTACTGGATCTCAATGCCGTAGATCTGGTCGCCGATGTGGAACGTCATAACCTTTCCCAGCACGGTGTTCTCGCTGGAAAGCTTTCTGTCGGTGGACTGCTGCTTTGCAACAGCTTCCTTTATAACATCATTAGTCATGCTGATCTCCTCCTTAACCTATGAGCGTATTGGTGTCGATGATCAGCGAAATGCTGCCGTCGCCCATGATCGTACAGCCGGAAAGTCCCTCGCCCTTGATGTTGTATTTGTTCAGGTACGCCGGGAACGGCTTTACTACCACCTGCTGCTCGCCGATAAGCCTGTCGGCGAAAATGCACACGCTCTTGTTGTCGGTTTCGACAAGCAGGAGTATACCGTCCTCAAGGTCGGTGATCTTGGTGTCTATGCCGAATTTCTCATGCATACGCAGGATAGGATAGCATACGCCGCGTATCATTATCATCTCGTTGTTGCTGGTGTCGCGGAGGATCTGGCTGGATTCCGCCTTGAAGCTCTCGCGGATAGTGGATATCGGGACTGTGAACACCAGGTCGCCGCAGGTTACTTCCATACCGTCGATGATTGCCAGGGTGAGCGGGATCTTTATGATGAATGTAGTGCCCTCGCCCTTCTTGCTGTCCACGATGATGGAGCCGCCGCACTTCTCGACATTCGCCTTTACAACGTCCATGCCGACGCCGCGTCCGCTGAACTCGGTGACCTGTTCGTTGGTGGAGAATCCGGGGAGAAGTATCAGGTTCTGTATCTCCTTGATCGTGTATTCGCTCTCGGGCTTGGTGAGGATCCCCTGCTTGCGCGCCTTTGCCATGATCTTTTCGGGGTCGATTCCGGCGCCGTCATCGGATACGGTGATGATTACCTCGCCGGAGGCATTCTGCGCGGTGAGCTTTACTATACCCTTTGCCGCCTTACCCTCGGCGATACGCTCCTCGACATGCTCCTCGATTCCGTGGTCCATGCAGTTGCGGACAAGGTGCATGAGCGGATCCTGGAGGCTGTCCACGATGGACTTGTCTACCTCGGTGTCCTCGCCCTCCATCACGAATTCAACATCCTTGTTGAGCTTTTTCTTCATGTCGCGGACGATACGGTTCATCTTCTGGAATACGCCTGCCAGCGGAACCATTCTGATGGACATTACTGTATCCTGGAGTTCGCTGGTGAGCTTCTTGAGCTGGCGCGCAGCCTTGTTGAAGCTCTCGAGCTCCAGACCCTCGAGGTCGGGGTTGGAGATGACCATGGATTCCGTTGTGATGATCTCGCCGACGATATCATGCAGCGCGTCCAGCTTTGCCAGGTTTACGCTGATGAGGGACTGCTTCTGGGCGCCGCCGGCTGCCTGCTGTACCTTTTCGACAGCCTCCTTCGCCTTTTCCACTGCGGACTGCTCCTTGACCGGGGCAGGTGCAGGGGCGGCAGGCGCAGCTGCCGGAGCAGGTGCTGCCGCAGGCTTCGGCTCGGGAGGAAGCTCCGCCTTGGGGGCTTCTGCCGCAGGTGCCGTTGCCGGAGCAGGCTGGGATACTATCTCGTAGCTCTGTACGTTCAGCGCGCTGGCGATGGCGGTGAGCACCTCGTCCACACTGTCATGGGGCGTGAATGTGATGAGGAATCCCTTTTCGATGATCTCCTTGGCGGTGTCGGGATTTGTTTCAACGTCCGCCGGGGTGAATTCCAGGGTCTTGCAGGCGTCCCTGATGGTGTTTATCAGCAGGAACGCACGCAGATTCTCCATCTGGCAGCCGTCCTCGAAGAACACGCGGACTGTCGTGGTATTATCGCCGGAAGCCGCAGGTGCAGCCGGAGCGGCAGCCTGTGCCGGAGCCGCGTCCGCCGGTGCGGAGCCAGCCGCGATAGCCTCAGCCTGCGCCGGGGAATCTCCCTTGGTTTCGCCTACGAGGGCGTCGTGCGCCTTTAACAGCTTGTCGATGAGCTCGCTGAAATCCATCTGCTCATACTCGCCGTTCACGTTGTTCTGGATAAGCTCGATCTGCGCCTTGTAGGAGTCGGAAACCTGGAACACCAGGTCGTACACGAAGCTTACGTCGGTGATGACATCGGGGTTCTCGCGGATAACGAAGAACATATCCTCCGCCTTATGCGCCAGCACAGAAAGGTTGTCAAAGCCCATCATAGCTGAGGAGCCCTTGATGGTATGCATGATACGGAAAATTTCCTTGATGTCCTCACTGTCGAATTTATTCGCCTGCTCTGTTCTCAGGAGTATCTCGTCGAGTTGTTCCAGCAGTGAATTTGTTTCGTAGAAGTACATGTCCAGCATAGCTTCCATGCCGGGTTCAATTTTTGCCATAATAACATTCCTTTCCTGATATACGCCGGGGCGCATATTGTTGTTTTCTGTCCGTGACTATAGGTCAGGGGTATGTATTTTAAAGAAATAATGATGTTTTTTTCAAAAAACACTTTATTATTTGCCAGGTTTATGGTACAATATATTTATTGGAATTAATCTATCCACAGCCCACAAGGAGGGATCGCGATGGCGCAGATACCGCAGATAAACAACCCAATAACTGCGAAGAACTATAACTACAGTTCCCGTCCGATGGACCCGAACACCGAGCCTTTCGACATCGTCAAGCTGACCGGTGTGCAGGGAGCCGGGAGCGGCTCAGCCTCCAGCGCCAGAAGCAGACTGGAGATGGGCAACCGCGAGCTTATTCCGCTTCAGGTGCAGGTCGCCAAGGACCCTACTCTTGCGGTGGAAACCCTCAAGGACCTGCTCAACATCGAGGTGCTGAACCAGGCGCTGATAAACGGCCATACCGAGCTTTACGGGAAGCTGGAGGATCTCGCCGCCGCCCTCTATGTAACACCGGAGGAGCTTGTGCAGGAGATCCAGAACCAGGAGCAGCAGAACACTATGTTCAGCGGCCACGAGTTCTATGACGTGCTCCGGGAGGTCGCAAAGACCACCACGGATCCCTCCACCAAGGAGCTTATCGGCAACCTGCTGAAATCCATCAACTTTGCCCAGAACAAGAACGAGATACTCGGCGCGCTGCGTGCGAACATGAAGTTCCTGTCGGAGTATTTCTCCCCGAACGAGAAGCTTTCCGCCAAGCTGCTGAACCTCTCGCAGGAGTGGGGCGCGGCGGACGCCGACAAGTATTTCGACTATCTCAAGGGGGAAACCCTTGCGGTGCTGAAAGACGTCAGCGGAAGCCTGCTGAATGACGAGCGCACTCAGATGCTGATCCCGCTCATCACGCACAACCTGTCGCGGTATAACAACAGCCCCTACATGTGCAAGGAATATTTCAACTTGCTGTTGTCGCAGATATCCTCGGGCACGCTCCGGGAATCCCTGAAGAACTCCTTCGCCAGACTGTACTCTGCCATCTTCAACAAGCAGAAGATGACGGACCCACAGCAGGGCGGAAACGCGGCTGATACCTCTACTGATAATTATACAACAAAATCTGAACAAAATCAACCACTAACAGGAAATTCCGCAGATAAAAATGCAGAAATTTCGGCGCAGGGAGAAAAAATCGGTCAGGTTGACGAAAATGGCGACAGCGGAATTGTCGAAAATGCCGAGAGCGAAGAGCCGGAGCTTACCGGGTATCTGAAGTTCCTGAACGAGAGCATGAGCGAGAAGGGCTACATGTCCGACCTGAAGGACAGCGGCTACAACATCGAGCAGATGATGACGGCGTATTCCAGGGGCAGGCAGTCGGGATTCCAGACCCTGCACAACATGGTGAAGGGATTGTTCGTGGAGGACAAGACCGGGGAATATTCCGCGCAGTTCACCCAGGATTTCTCCAAGCTGCACACCGTGCAGGAGGTCATCGACAAGCTGAACGAAATGCTCCGCGCCATGCCGGATATGCCGATACGCGAGCGGCTTTACGGCGCGTTCGTGGACGTGGTGGACAAGATGGCGCTGAAGAACGAGCTGCCGCAGCACGGGGTCAGACCTCCGGTGCATTCCACGCTGGACAGCCTTACGGATTTCATACAGGAGAACATCAACCACCCTGCGCTGAAATCCCTGGACAGCTTCAATGCGGCGAACCTGCTCCAGAGCCTGCTGAACGCGCCGGGAGTGTTCACTCCGCTGGCGCACTACATACTTCCGCTGGACGTTGACGGCACAAAGGCGTTCGGCGAGCTGTGGGTGGACAACGACGAGAACAACCCGAACAATACTCCGGGCACTCAGCGGAACTATCACCTGTTCCTGACGTTCGACGTGGAGAGTATCGGGCGGTTCGAGGTGGATCTGTACGCGCTGGGCGACGAGGTGAACCTGACGCTGCTGTATCCGCCGAGGTTCGAGAAGCAGATAGATCCGATGAAGGACAGGATAAACAAGGTGGTGCGGAATGTCGGGTACAATACCCGGGCGTTCGAAACGGCTCCGCTGAAGGCGCCGCATAATCTGACGGAGATATTCCCGAAGATAGTTGACAAGCGCACCACGCTGAACACAAGAGTCTGACGGGAGGAATACACTATGGAGAAGCACCCGAAGGCGCCGGCGAACAACAAGCGCCTTTATGGACAGAACGCCGCAGTGGCGCTGAAATACAACCCGGATATGAACTACGCGCCGGTGGTTGTGGCGTCCGGGTTGGGAGAACTGGCGCAGCGTATCGTGAACATAGCCGACGAGGCAGGAGTTCCGGTGTACCGCGACGACAGCGTTGCGGCGCTGCTGGTAATGCTGAACGCCGGCGAAACTATCCCCAAGGAGCTGTACCAGATCGTCGCCGCGATATACGCCGAGGTCGTGTATACGGCGAACGACATGAGAAAGAAATGATATGGAATAATTCGGAATGCGGAATGCGTAATTCGGAATTATTGTGTCCGCTTCGCGGACGGATCAAAACAACTTTGATATGAAACAGCACAGGACGAAAGAACC
>ERZ1026862.2245-NODE-2245-length-10224-cov-4.134822_pt1 | contig 10224 bp, 9 predicted proteins | sample MGYA00380161_ERZ1026862 | MGnify/ENA primary metagenome ERZ1026862 (study PRJEB33269, sample SAMEA4719797) | human gut metagenome | biome: human-associated habitat; feature: organic feature; material: feces | place: Cameroon | collected 2013-10 ... | reverse complement strand
GTTATTATTGAATTTTCAAGGTGCGTAGGCACTTATTCAAGTGCGAAGTTTGAGTCACAAACTTAAATCATGCATATCCGATGTTGTACCTGACATCGGCTACAAATCAAAGGAGTGCGATCATTCATGCACTCGCAATACCATGAGTTTTAACTGAATATTGGGGAATTTTGGTGGCGTGAAAGTATATTGCGAAATACACGGCGTATGCTATAATATAAGCACAAACAGATCTGACTTTCCCTGTATATAAAAAAATAAATTCTACACATGTGGGGGAAGCGAGGAAGAACTGTATGGTGAACAGGAAGTACAAAGATAGGTTGTTTTGTTTGTTGTTTGGAAATGAGGAGTACAAAGATAATATATTGTCTTTGTATAATGCGTTATGCAATACTTCCTATACGAACACGGACGACATCCAGATCTATACGATCGAGGATGTTATCTATATAAAAATGAAGAATGATGTTTCGATTCTTCTTGATAGTTTTTTGTATTTATGGGAGCAGCAAAGTACATTTAATCCGAATATGCCGATCCGGGGCTTGTTGTACTTTGGAAAGATGTATGACAAATATATAATAGAGAACCATCTTAATATTTATGGGAAGATGCTTATAAAGTTGCCAACTCCTAAGTATACCGTATTGTATAATGGAATGGATGAACAACCTGCATTTATGCAATTAAGGCTTTCGGATTCTTTTATTAATCCGGATACCAGCGGAGACTTTGAGTGGACAGCGAATATGATCAATCTTAATGACGGCAAGAATGATGATTTGCTAGATAAGTGTCAGCCGTTGAAAGAGTATATGATATTGATCAATGAGATCCGCAAAAACAGCGAAAACATGAAATTTGAAGATGCTGTTGATACGGCGGTAACTGATTGTATCGAGCACAATGTTTTGAAAAGTTTTTTACTCAAGCACAGAGCGGAGGTGTTAGACGTGTGTATTACAGAATATAATGAAAAAACATTTGTTGATGGCATACGTGAGGAAGGACGTAAAGAAGGTCGTGAGGAAGGGCAAAATCTTCTTGCAACAGTGGTTTTGCGTCTGAGAAATGGAGAAACTCTGGAGCAGATTCTGGCAAGTGGCGTAGATGCCAAAACGATTGAGCTGGCAGAAACAATTAAGTGAAAAAATAAGAGAAAAGGCATAAAAAAAGGTTGAAACACTGAGGTGACCCCTCAAAGTTAGACTTTTACGGCTCTATGTCAAGTGTTGGCTCCAATCTTGCTTTTTTATTTTTATTCATAAGTGATGACCTCCATTTCGATATGGAGATATTTTCCGATGAAGATGTGTCTTTTTGATGAAATTTTGGAAGAGGACACAGAAAGTTCATGAATGATAAACGAGATGGTTGATAAAGAAAAATAATTCTTGCCAAGATCATGTGCTCATGATAGACTGAGTGCAAAGCATAACAATCTAATACATATTTATCACAATCCGTGGAGAACTGACGCGGAGAGCAAGTTAATTCAAATGTCGTAGAATCATGCTTTTTAAAATCACATAACACAAATGAATAGTAAGAATGCTAAGACAATGGGGAAGTCTATCTGCATTCGGCAAGGAGGAAGCGTATTGGGTGAAACACCAGAAAAGATTCAGTGGCACCCTGCATTCTATGCAGCAACTGAATTGGAACTACAGGAAGATATTGAACATTTGGAACTTATGAGGGAGTATAATTTAAGCAAAGAACCGATTCGAATCGATCTGTTGATTATTAACAATGGGGAGAAGAAGGCAAAATTAAAGAATGAAATTGGACATATCATGCGCGGGTACAATGTAATTGAATACAAAAGTCCTACAGACAATCTGTCGATTGACGATTTTTATAAAACACTGGGATACGCATGTTTGTTTAAAGGCTACGGAACGAACGTTAATCAGATTCCAACGAATGAACTTACAATATCGATTTTTTATGAAGCATATCCACGAAAAATGCTTTTGACAATAGAAATGGAAGGGCATACAATAGAAGAAAAATATCCTGGAATTTATTATGTTTATGATTTCCCATTTCCAGTGCAGATTGTTGTGATAAAGCAGTTGAGAAGTGGAGAACACAAGAGCTTAAAAGTTTTATCACTAAATGCAGATAGAGATGATATTAAGGCATTTTTAAAAGAAACAGAGGATCTATACAGTTTGCGGGAAAAGCAAAATGTTGATGCAGTCCTGCAGGCAAGTGTGCGTGCTAATTATGAACTGTATGAAGAAATTAGGAGGGAGTCAACGATGTGCGAAGCATTAAGAGAATTGATGAAGGATGAAATCGAGAAGGATGTAAATGCTGCTAAAGAGATTGCAATAAAAGAAGGGCGAGAACTTGGTATAGCAGAGGGCCGAAAAAAAGGTATAGCAGAAGGAAGAGCAGAAGGAAGAAATGCGCTGGTTGATGCTGTTATGCGACTTCGAAAAGGAGAGTCAAAGGAACAACTGCTTAGTAGTGGGGTTGATGAGGACACGATTGAACTCGCATTAACAATTAAGTAGCGGCGCAAGGGAATAATATTTTGGGTATCTGGTCATACTAGTAGCATCAGGAGGTGCTGGACTATGGTTGAACCGGATACGATTAAATTACTAAGAGAGTGTGATGCGGGCATCAAGATGGGGGTAACTTCGATCAGTGATGTGTTAGATAACGTGAGAGATGCGAAGTTAAAAGAGATGCTTACCAAATGCAAGGACAAGCATGATGCCTTACAGGATGAGATTGACAGGCTGCTGCAGGAATATCACGATGAGGGCAAGGAACCGAATGTGATGGCGCAGGGAATGTCCTGGATCAAGACGAATGTGAAGCTTGCGATGGATGATTCGGATGCAACGATTGCGGAGCTTATGACGGATGGATGCGATATGGGAATCAAATCGCTCAGCCGCTACTTAAATCAGTATGAGGCTGCGGATGATAAGGCGAAGGCAATCACGAAGAAGCTGATTAATCTGGAAAATGATCTGTGCAGCGGATTAAGAGAATATTTATAGCAAAAAAGTGTGCGGCAGGGCACACTTTTTTGTATGCCCTTATTGTTGTTTTCTTCTCTTTTTCGACAGTGCTTGTGGATAGAATGATACGTGATGTAAACGAGGACTGAGGTGAAAATGTGGAGAAAAAAAAAGGAAAATAAAAAGCAGATTTATTATGCAAGGACTTACAGGAGGCTGCAGATCAAAAAGACGCCGGGAATGATCCTTTCTTTTATGGGGATTTTGACAGCGGTTGTTATGTTTGTATGGAACATCTCTGCTTTGACCAATCGGCTTACGGATCTTGCAGTAAGGATCTTATCCGGGGCACTTCCGGCGGAGCAGGTTACGATCTGTACCGGCGAATATTCCATCTTTGGATCGATTACATACATCAGTCTGCAGGCAGCAGATGTCAGCAGGAGGATGATCGGTGTTAATTTTTTTGTATGCCTCGCATTGTTTCTGTTTATGCTTCTTCTGCGAAAAAGCGGGACACCTCTGGCAATCTTTGCTTTGTTTGCGGTGCTGACACATATGATAAGCTGCATGTTCTTTTGGCTGGCAGGTGAGTATTTCCCTTACACTCTGGGCGAATATTCGGAGCTTTACGTCAAGCAGCAGATCGGCATATGGCTGGTATTTTTCGTGTTGTCGGGACTTGTGATTGTGCTGGTCGGCGAGCGGGATTATCTCTTTAAGCTGCTCATGTTTGTTGCAATCATGGGATATTCCTTTGTGTTTGGTGCGGTGCGCTATATTTTCTTTTTGTATCTGCTACATACAGGCTCACTGCTTTATATGGCGCTTCTGTTCTTCGTGTTGGGACCGATGTTCGATTTCTCGTATCTGGTCGCTTTCTATGCGATCTTTATAAACAAGAAGACAAAGGATTACGAATATGGAAAGAAAAGGAGCGCATGGAAATGGTCATAATAATTTTAAAAGGGTATATGGTCTGCCTGATCATTCTTATCATGGTTTATGTTGTGCGGCATTTCGTGTTTGCAGTCAACCGGCTGGCGGGAAGGCAGAGGCTTTATTACAATGACGTGATCACCAGTGAGATGAAGTCAGTGACGGTCGTTGTGCCGATGCACAACGAGGAGCAGGTGCTCTCCTATGTGCTGGATGCACTGCTACAGTGTGAGTATGACAGGGAAAAGCTTGAGATCATTCCGGTCAATGATAACTCAACGGACAAAACGAAGGAACTTCTGGATGCCTATCACGAGAAGTATGCGTTTATAAGACCACTCCACAGAGACTGTGAGGAACGTGGAAAGCCGGCCGGGTTAAATGATGCGATCCGAATTGCAAAAGGCGAGATCATCATTGTGTTTGACGCGGATTATCGTCCGGCGAAGGATATGTTAAAGCAGCTTGCAGTCGCCTTCGAGGATCCGGAGGTCGGTGCAGTCATGGGAAGAGTAATTCCTTATAATACGAATAAGAATATTCTGACGAGACTGATCAATCTGGAACGTTCCGGCGGTTATCAGGTGGATCAGCAGGCACGCTACAATATGGGACTGATTCCGCAGTACGGCGGAACGGTGGGCGGATTTCGCAAGAAAATCCTTGAGGAAACCGGCGGCTTTGATCCGCGTGTGCTTGCGGAAGATACCGAGCTTACCTACCGGCTGTACACGAAAGGCTGGAAGGTGATCTATGCGAATTCTGCGGAATGTTACGAGGAAGCACCGGAGACATGGAAGGTGCGTGCGAAGCAGATCAGGAGATGGTCACGCGGGCACAACGAAGTATTGTTCCGCTACCTGTTTCCAACAATTGTAAGTAAGGAGATGTGCTTTAAGGAAAAGGTGGACGGCGTTCTGTTACTTCTTGTCTATGCAGTTCCGTTTCTGATGCTGCTTGGACAGGTCGATTCGCTCATCTTGTTTTTTACCGGGGAGATGAATCTGTTCGGCGGATGGTGGGTGCTGCTTTTCCTGGCGGTATACTGTTCGTTCGGTAATTTTGCACCGTTCTTTGAGATCGGGACGGCTTTGTTTTTGGATGGAATCGTCGGGGAAGTCTTTTTGCTTCCGCTTTTACTTTTTAATTTCTATTTTTACATGTGGTATATCAGCTGGGGCTTTTGCGATGCGATTGTGGATGTCCTGACCAAACGCCGTGTCCATTGGGCGAAGACCGTGCGTTTTGCAGAGAAAAAGAAAGCGTAAAGGAGGTGTGTGATGATCGGAATTGTGGTGGTGACTGCACTGTTTGTTGTGATGTTTGCTGCGCCTTTTGCAGGGGCGATGGTTTACTGTGCGGCGAGGGACGGCATTGTGTTACCGATTGAGCAGAACCGGATACGGGATGCCAGATATTTCGGAAAAGCATTTGCCGGGCTGATTGAAGAAAACCTGCCAGATGCACAGGATGGCAGGATCGCCTTGTCGAAAAAGGAAGCATACATCAATGCGGACTTGCAGGTGCCGAATCAGGAACGGATCGAAGCACTTGTCATCTGTCTGCGGCGGGATCATGAGACCCCGGATTTTGTGCGGGAATATCAGAAAGAAATCTATACAGCACACAATCTGTATGTTTATTGGAAACGGATTCACATGCGCGCGGCTTATGCCGGTGCGTCTGCGTTTCTGGGGGCAGGAACGATCGTGGATCGCTGGGTGGACGCGAATGAGACTCTTTTTGCGGCAAAGGATTGCAGTCTTGGTATGAGTGCCAGCGCCGGAGAACGGCTTTGGATCGGAGATGGATGTACCTTCCGGCGTCTGTATGCACCGGTCATTGCAATCGGAGCGCAGCATGGAGATATGAATTTTGCGAATCCGGTCGCTTTCGCAGAGAGCGTCAGGCAACTGTGTGCGTCCCCTGAAGTGTTAGATCAGGAGAAAATCATCCATCTGCAAAGTGCCGGGAAGCCACAGCAGATGGTAAAAAATATCCGCTATCTGGATCCGCAGTGCACAGAAGAATCCGGTGTCGCAAGGGTTACAGTGGTGACGGATCAGAATCTGGTCGTGCTGGAACACATGATCGTACAGGGGGATATCCGTTCGCACAGAGGCGTGCGAATCTGTGACCATGCTTTCATCTGCGGCAATATTTTTGCGGAGGAGGATATCATGATCGGCATCGGTGTCATTGTGCTTGGCAATGTTTTTACGCAGCGAAATATTGTGGTAGAGCGTGGGGCCATCATCGGACAGCCGGGACAGATCCACTCTATGGTTGCCAGAGGAAAGATTTGTCTGGAAGAAAATGTGATCCTATACGGATTTGTAAGCTGCGAAGGAGGCGGCTTTGTGAAGAAAAAGGAGCAAATTGAGGCAATATGAGAAATCGATGGTTAAAGAGTCTGACCGCCTGCCTTGTCTGTGCTGTCTTTGCTGGCGGATGCATCGGACTGGAATGGTTCAGACATGACAATACGCAGCCGGTAGAAGGAGCGGTCCAGCCGATGCAGAAGGAGCAGTACAATGGAGCGGGACTTATGCAGGGGCAGGCATTGTCGGAGAAGGTTTTGTATGAAAGCGGGGAACTCATCTGCTACGAGGATCGCGCATTGCATAAATATAACTATAAGACGAAGTATCCGCAAACGGTGGAAAAGCAGATAAAGAGGTTCCTTTCCGCCTGCCAGGAGTTAGAGCAGCTTTATGTGCTTCCGGTGCCGCCGCGCATCTGTACAGAACCGGGGCAGGAAGAATCGAAGGCTGCGTATGGAAAATTTTGCGAAGGGCTGGAAGAGGAACTTCCGCAAAATGCGATCTTTGTGGATGCACTACCACGGTTGACGGAGCACAGCGGGGAATACGTCTTTTTCCGGACGGAAGATTCGTGGACTGCGAGGGGCGCTTTCTACGGAATGCAGGATTTGGGTGAAGCGATGGCGATGCAGGTTATTCCACTTACTGCATACGAGGAGTCGATGTACAACTCATTTACCGGAGGTGTCAAATATCTTGACGATGTGTGGGCGGCGAAAGATATTTCGTTTCCGGTCGACTGGACGTATTATTATCTGCTTCCGGATTCCGTCAACCGTGCAGAAATCATGCGTCTGGATGAGAACGGGAAGATGTTCTCATTCAAAAAGCCTTTGATCACAATCTCCGCGAGAAACGACGGAACGTTTATTGATGCGACATATGTGCGGGCGATTGTGGATGGCAAGGCGCGGCCTGACAACAATAAGGGAAAGTATCTGTTGGTAATCTGTGACGAGAAGGGAAAGCTGATCGTGCCGTATCTCAAAGATTATTATGACGGTGTGTATGTGATCAATGTGAAGGAAGATGGAAATCTGGCGGACGATATCCATGACATTTTACAGACGTATCACATCACAGAGGCTGTCTATGTGCAGAATGCATGTGATATGGGGGTGGATGGATACGACAAAATGTGGCAGGGCTTCGCACGGAAATAAAGGAGGTGGCGTAAGGATGGTTTGTGTGTACCGGAAGGAAATCAAGTATGTGATTCCAAGGGAAATATTTGGGCGCTTACAGAGGCTGCTGGATGCAGTGTTGGAGAGAGATTCGCATTGCAGAACGGATACCTATACCGTGCGCTCGCAGTATTATGATTCGTTAAGTGACACCGATCTGCGTGACAATCTGTCGGGTGTGCAGGAGAAACGTAAAATTCGTGTCCGTATTTATTCACCGGAGGATCGGAATGCAAAACTGGAATACAAGTGTAAGAATGGTTCGGATGGAATTAAGTATTCGCTTCCCATCAGCAGAGAAGAAGCGCTTTGCATGCAGGAAAGCGACTATGATTTCCTGATGGAGCGGATGGAGCCGCTTGCACCAAGACTTTATGCGAAGATGACGCAGCAGGTGTATTTCCCCAAAACAATTGTGGAATATGACCGTATGGCATATGTGTACCCGGCAAGTGATGTCAGGATTACCTATGACAGCAATCTTCGTGCAACAGGAAATCCGTATGGACTGTATGATAAGGAGCTGGGATTTGTACCCCTTATGGATCCGGCACAAGGCGTATTGGAAGTCAAATACAATGACTTTTTTCCGGCAGCATTAAAGCCAATGATCACGGATGTGAATTCAGTAGCTGAGGCCTGTAGCAAGTATTCAAGATCACGCCTGATGAATCTGTAAAACAAAAATTGTGGAATTGGAGATGGAATATGAGAGCGTTTATTTTGGAAAACCTAACAAATGAGGGAACAATTGATCTGATGACAGTTCTTTTGAACAATCTGGTAGCGTTTATCGCGTCCTTTTTTATCATGTTTGTGTATAAGCTGACCTATTCGGGGACGGCGTACAGCAGAAAGTTTAATGTGACGCTCGGCGCGATCACGATCACAACCACGATGATCATGGGGGTGATCAGCAACAATATCGCACTCTCCCTCGGAATGGTCGGTGCCTTGTCAATCATCCGATTCCGTACCGCGGTCAAGGATGTCAGAGATGCGGCATTTATTTTCTGGGCAATCGCGATCGGAATCGGATGCGGCGTGTCACAGTATGCGCTGATCGGTGTGGGAAGTATATTCCTGTTTTTCTTTATGCTCTGTACGAGACAGGCGCTGTCTTCCGGGCAGCAGCTTCTGATCATCCGCGCAAAGCTCGATACGCAGAATCAGGTGGAGGCGACGGTCCGCTCACATTTTGAGGACAAAGCGCATCTTACGATGAAGAATGTGACCTCTGATTCGTGCGAGTTTGTGTACCGCGTGAAAGAGAATACGCTGGAAAAAGCAAACGAAAAGCAGATGATCGATATCTCGCAGAGACTTATGAAGATTGACGGTGTAAGCAAAGTGAATCTTGTGGAGCAGCAGGATGATATTTCGAGGTAGATGGAGTCGGGCATGAAGAAATGGATGGCATGTATTGTGATGACTGCGGTACTTTTGGCAAGTGTGGGAACTGCGGAACTGGTGGAAGCTTTGGGGATTGATACCGAAGCGATTCAAAATTGGATGCATCGTGAGCAAACAGTGGAAACAACTACGTCCGTACATGGAGAAGGAGAGACATCGGTGGTTTCTTCCGTAGTGGCGCAGAAAGCGAAAACGGATAAGTGGGTGCAGCCGGATCAGGATGAACTGCAGTATTACGGACTTGATGATTTTGAAACAAATCTTCCAATCGTACATATCAATACCGGGGGACAGCGTGTCAGCAAGGAAAATAAAACTGGGGCTTATCTTTCTGTGACGGAGGCTGCGGAAGGCAAGGCGCGTTCCATCATGGAGACGCCGGATTGGGATGCCTCCATTCTTTTGAATTACCGTGGAGCGTCTTCGTATTCCCAGTTTGATAAGAAGCAGTACCGCATCAAGTTTGTCAAGAAGCAGGGAAGCGATAAGGCAAAAGAGGTTGCTTTCTTAGGAATGGGCGAAAACAGTGAGTGGGTGTTAAACGGTCCCTTTCTTGATAAGACATTGATCCGGAACAAGCTGGTGTATGATCTTGGAAGAGAATTGTTTGAATGGGCGCCGGACAGCCGGTACTGCGAAGTATTTGTGGACGGGAAGTATCAGGGCGTCTATCTTGCGGTGGAGCCGGTCACAAACGGAGAGGGCCGGCTGCGGTTGTGTGAGTTTGGGCTTGCAAACGGACAGACGGCTTACATTGTCAAGAGAGACCGAAGCGATACGGAGGAGAATTCGCTTGATGTCTATGGGCACTATATGGGAAAGACAAACAATGATCTCTTTATCGATTATCCGGGAGCAAAGCGGCTGACGGATGTACAGCGGGAGTGGATTACAGCAGATATCGATGCATTTGAGCGTGTACTCTACAACGAGCATTTTGCTGATCCGAAGGATGGATATGCAAAGTACATTGATGTTGACAATTTTGTGGACTATGTCGTGTTAAATGAGGTCGTGATGAACAATGATGCGGGCAATCTTTCCACTTATATTTACAAGGAATTGGGCGGAAAATTCCAGATTGCGATCTGGGATTACAACAACTGTTTTGACAATTATCAGTGGTTTCCGCAGGCATATGACGAGTCTTTCCTAAAGGAATCCGCATGGTTTTCGCAGCTTCTCAAGGATCCGGTTTTTGTGAACAAAGTGGTTACAAGGTATCACGATCTGCGGGATGGAATTTTAAGCGAGGCATATCTGAATGAACAGATCGATGCGAGACAGGCGTTGCTTGGGGATGCAATCGACCGTAACTTTGCCATCTGGGGTTATACGTTTTATGAGCATCTGGTTCGGCATGAGAACGGTCTGCAC
>ERZ1026862.2244-NODE-2244-length-10224-cov-64.139738_pt1 | contig 10224 bp, 10 predicted proteins | sample MGYA00380161_ERZ1026862 | MGnify/ENA primary metagenome ERZ1026862 (study PRJEB33269, sample SAMEA4719797) | human gut metagenome | biome: human-associated habitat; feature: organic feature; material: feces | place: Cameroon | collected 2013-10 ... | reverse complement strand
TGTTCTTCGGATGGTATCCGGCAAAGAAGGCAGCAAGACTCGACCCTATCGAGGCTATCAGATACGAGTAAAAATCTGATCAGTTTTTTCAGAAATATATCTGTTTTATCAAAACTTTATTGTATTTTTGCAGAAGAATTCAAGAAACTTAAGATAAAACAGATAGAAAGAAGAATGAATACAGAAATATTATCAGCAGATAAAGACCCGATGGGCGCAGCCATTCTCGACTTCCAGAAGCATGGGAAAGCGGCCCGACTGAGAGTGCTCTCTTCGATGTTCGAGGAAGACGAAATGCCAGTAAACCATCTCTTCAGAAGCGTCCCGGAAATGCCGGTGCTGGAGCAGAAAGCCTTGCAGCTAGCCAAGGGACGGGTGCTGGATATCGGAGCCGGAAGCGGTTGCCATACGCTCGCCCTGCAAGAGAAGGGATTGGAGGTGAAGGCGATAGATATTTCGCCTTTGAGTTGCGAAGCAATGAAGTTGAGAGGAGTGAAGGATGCGGAATGCATCAATCTCTTCGACGATCATCTGGGAACGGGGTTCGATACGATTCTCCTCCTGATGAACGGAACGGGAATTGCCGGAAAGATAGAACATCTCCCTGCCCTCTTCCAGCGCCTGAAGGCGTTGCTGAATCCGGGCGGTCAGATTCTCATCGATTCCTCTGATCTGAAATATATCTACGAGAATGAGGATGGAAGTTTCGACATCAATCTGAATGGAGCCTATTACGGAGAAGTAGATTATCAGATGATCTACAAGGATGTAAAGGGCGACCGCTTCGATTGGCTCTACGTAGATTTTCCATTACTGAAATCCATTGCCGAAACCTGCGGGTTACATGGTGAACTCGTGGCAGAAGGCGAGCACTACGACTATCTGGCGAGGATTTTCTAAAAAACATCATAAAAAAGTGAAGGAGCTAAGACAAATGTTCTTGGCTCCTTCACTTTTTTCCTCCTAACCTATTTTATCTTATCGTTGAAATCGTGACATCTGAAAACTCGTTCATGTAATCAAGAATCTCCATAGTGTGGAAATCGCGCTTCGCCTTGATTTCTATATTCGCTTCCAGGAATTCCTCCTTCGAGTAGCGACGCTCTTTCAGCTCATAGGAATGAACTTCCAGACCTTTCTGCTTGATTTGCCTGATAAATTCCTTCACGCTTTCACGAGATGGCGCAGTGAAGGTCAAGTCGATGGTAGTTGTTCCCAACTGCGGAATCCAGTAGTTCAATACTTCCAGTCCCAGCAACACCATCGCCGTGGTAATAGCTGCAGCCATATACATTCCCGTACCGCACGCCAGACCAATAGCCGCTGTCACCCACAAACCAGCCGCCGTGGTAAGACCTCTCACCACGTTCTTCTGGAAGATAATCGTTCCGGCGCCCAGAAATCCAATGCCCGAAACCACCTGCGCAGCCACACGGGAAGAATCCTTTAAGTCAAATCCGAATCCATACTGCGAAACCACACAGAAAAGCGCACTTCCCAATGCCACGAGAAAGTGAGTACGGAAACCAGCCTCCTTGGCACGATATTCTCGCTCAATGCCTATCGCACCTCCTAAAAGCAGGGCGAGAGACAGGCGAATGGTAAGATCAATATAGGTTGCATCCATAAAATATCCTTTCTTTTAAAGTTTGCTTGCAAAGATAATGCAAACGAGCGCAATGAAAGCTTGCTTTCAAATTGCCGAGTGCAGCTTATCTTCTGCAAAGATAATATAATTCGAAGACAATACAAAATAAATCTATTGATTTTAATGAAAAAAAAGCCGTAAATATATCATTTTCAGGGCAAAACGCTTATTTTAACTTGATACGGTCGGCAAAAAGTCGGTGTCAAACTATCTAATTAGCGTTTGCTGAATAATTAGTAACTATTTGATATTTAATATTTTATAGCATTTTTCATTTGGCTATTTAACTAAAAAATTCGTATCTTTGTAGTGTTAAAGACCAATTTAATGTGAACAATAAGAAGTCCCCGGCACGGCTCTGTGTCGGGGACGATGTGTAAAATCAAGATAGCCTAAATAGCGAGGCTAAGCGAGCCAAATTTCTGAGCCATATCCTGCAAGGCACCTCTGAGAGTAACAAGTTCATCAGGAGTGAACTGCGATGCCTTTCCGTTGACTATGTTTCCGTTCATCTTATGTGCCAGCCAAGAGCGAGACTTACCAAAGTAAGCCTTTGCGATGTAAGCCATGGAGACCATATCTGAAATCTCACCAAACTTCTCAGCCATGGTCAGTTCCTTGACCTTCTGCTCTGTGGTCTTAGCCATGTAGCCAACAGCCACGGCAAATGCCTTAGGGTCAGACTCCTTGAGTGCATCCATCTGACGGCGAACCTCCGCCTTGTCCTCTGCGGTCTTGGCAGCTCTGTTTTGTGCAGCCAAGACCTTCACCTTATCAACCATCTCTGTATATTCCATAATCTTATATTTTAAGTTTAAAGGAATGAGTGTCTGCCCGAAGGGGCTTTCTCATTTCTTTTTGTTTTTAATTTTGTTTTCCAACTCTGCGATTTCTTTTTCAGCTACCCTTCTGAAGGTATCGGGGAACTCTTGCCAATACTCCAGGTAGAAAAGCAAATCGTCTTCATTTTCCTTGAGTTCCTTAGATTTTCGTCTTGCCATATACTATCTATATTAACACGACGCAAAGATACTAAACATTTGTTGAATGACTAAAAATTTTCGTGATTATTTTCAACATTTGGGTATTATTTAACATTTGGATACGAAAAAGTGCCATTTTCCTTAAATTGATAACATGAATTTAAATATAATCTATCTTTTTTATTACGAAAACATCATTTTTCTTTGGTAATTTAAGAACAAAAGCGTATCTTTGCCACGAATGATATTCGTATCATTGATATAATATACATGACTCACCTTTTTAAAAACGACAAAAGACATGAAGGTAATATTCTTAGACATAGATGGCGTACTGCAACCGGGCAGTTACCAAAACCGCTTTGAGCACTTGGCAGAAGTTTCAGACTTAGCCAAGAAACTGAACGTGGAACTGAACAACGGGTTCGACTACTACAAGCTGGTAGGAGGCGACAAGGAATATGACAACAAACAGCAAGTCAACAAATACGACATCGGTGCCGTCTATTGGGATTGGCATCCTGAAGCCGTAAAATTGCTCCATGAGGTTATAGACAAGACTGGAGCCAAGATAGTCCTCTCAACCGACTGGCGTGGTAGAGGACTGGAAGAGATGCGTGGACTCATCGACATCAAGGAATTTGGCAAATATCTCTATGGAGCCACCTATTTTGCAGCCAAGTCATATTCTTCTACCGACGGAGAGTTGTTTACCGGAGAGGAAATGAGCAAACAGGAACAAGAGTTAAGTAAAATAACAGCAGACATCCAAGATGGACTTGGCAAGATTTATCCTCCTATAAAAGTTGGCTATTGGGAAAGATATGTTAATTATCGAACCGCCGAAGTAAGAGAATATCTGGATCGTCACCCAGAGATAACCAGCTATGTAGCCATAGACGACATGTATATTGGCGTAGGTCTCGACAATCATTTCGTTTGGTCAGACAAGGGCTGGATTCGTCAGGAACATGCCGACAAGATGATAGAGATACTCAGCAAGGATGATGGTCCTTATCCACTGCCGGCAGAATTGAAGACCAAGGAATTGGAAGAATGGCGAGAGAAACGAGTATATCACAGTGAGTACTATCATTAAAAGAAAAGTCCTATTCACTCATGTTTCTCAATGGAGAAGAAGGTGTGTTGAAATTTGAAAGAGATAGTGGAGGCTACGACCACGGTTTCAAGATAACACTGCAAAGCGTCGAGTTAGCCAATGGCGAAACTAAAGACATTGACATAACTGCCAACACGTTCCTCATTCTAAAAGAGATTACCAACGACATGCCTGAAATTATCGGAGATAACTTTCTATATCGTTGGGATGGAGACAGATATGAGCAATACGAATGGAATGGTTCGGAAATGACAAGAACAAACTTATGAAATCTCTAGTCGGGTTGAAGCCCGACTAGTTTTTGGGGCATAAGTCCAAGACGAACCCTCTTTTTGGTTTCTATGCAGCTTTTTGCTAAAATTCTTTTATAGTGTTGTGCTCTTCTTAGTATTGATCCATAATCTTCAGCAGCTAAAATCACGTCATGTTGGGAGAACACTTACGTAAAGTTTGAATAACACTTACGTAAAGTTCAAGTGAAGCTCATTTGGAGTTCAAAAGAGGCTTATTTGAAGTCCAAAAGAGGCTTACTTAAAGTTGGAAAAAGCCTTACCAGATGGCAGCCAGGACGTTCCGAAAACTGCATCGCGACGTATCTGGCTGTACGTCGGGACATAATGGTTATTACGTCGGGACGTATCAGATGCTACATCGGGACGTAATTTCTTCTTTATCGTGTGGCAATGCGTGGCAATAGGTGGCAATAAGGTGGCAATAAAAAAGCGCTTATTGCCACGCATTATCAGTTTATAATCAAAGAGTTAAGTGCAAGTGTGATAGATGTGGCATTAATTTAGAGAAAAAAAAATATACTTTGTCAGACACACATAAAAAAGGGAAGCGCCGAAACGACACTTCCCCATGGATTGGATGAGTTATATAATCATCTGTCTCGCGACATCTTATTCTGCGTATGCTGTCTTGTAGGCAGAGTCAAAGAACATAGCGCAAGAACCTACACCAGTCTCATACTCATGCTGCTTCTGACCAGCTCTGTCATACTCCACTACGTAGCCATTGCCATTATAGTCGGCATAGCCATTATCGCCCATTTTATAAGAGAGTACGAAGATATGACCATTCAATGGGTCGGCGAAAATGCCGCATGGGCTCACAGGCATCTCTGAGAGTGTAATCGCCTGTGGTTGTGTACTTCCTGCTGCAAGCGCACTCACACTAGGAGTGCCGCCATAAGGTGCATTGAGTACAAAGAAATAAGGATGAGCCCCCTGCATACGTGTTGTAGCACCAGGAGTTACACATACAGCATAGTTGCCATCTGCCACCTTCTGTGACTTGCCCTCGTCGAAGAGTACCACACGGAGGGCATTCTCGCCAGTGGTCGCATAGTCAGGAGCAGGTCCATACACAGGGTTGTCGATTACATACACACGCCCCGAAGCATAATAGATGCTGGTAGGATTGTTCACGCCCTCGATATTCTTAGTCTCTACATTGTCGTTGGAAAGATTGATGCAAGAGATGTTGCCACCACCAGCACCATAGTTGCTGTTGGCAACGTAGAGATTGCCATTACCGATGACCAACCCCTCAGGATAGCTGCCCACCTGCCACTTCTTTTGAAGAGCAAAACTTGTGGTGTCCACGGCAGCTACATAACCACCGTATGTGGTGAAATATACCTTGCCACCATCTGCGATGATATGGCGAGGCTCAGCACCCTCGGCATTGCCCAGCAACTCTGTAGTCTTGATTTGCTTGATGCTCTGCTTGGTTTTCTTGTCGATTACCTCGATGGTGTTGCTCTGGTCTACGGCAAGATAAATCTTGTTGCCATATACGATGCCGTCATTGGCAGTATTACCGAGTGAGCGATTGTTAGCAGCCTTGAACACGCCCTGTGTAGCTGTACTTGAAGCATAGTCGATGGCTGTGAGAGAGCTCTCGATATTGCTATACATGTTACCAGAATTCACAACGTAAGCGCCCGTACTATACACCTGGAGATAAGTCTCAGGATAGTCTTCGGCAGGATCGCATGATGTCATCACAGCAGTGCCCATCAAGAGCACCGCCAAACCTAATAAATACTTTTTCATTTTCTTTTTCTGTTTATATTTGAATCTAATTTGTTACTGTCTAGAAGTTATACCCGATGCTGAACATCCAGCTGCGGCGAGGCATCGGATAATGCCCCACAAGTTCATACTGCTCCGACAGCAGGTTCTTCACATCCATCCTAACCTTCACACCTTTAAGAGGTTTTCCACAGAGGCGTAGGTCGTCGAGCTGTCGATAGAGCGTCAGTCCCATATCCCAGTAGCCATCCACTTCGGTGCCGTCATAGTGCTCATTGTTGGCCCATCGCTTGCTCATTCCCTGTCCATGGAGCGAGACATTCACCCAGGGATTCTCCCACCCCAATGCCATACTGCCCGAGTGTAGAGGGATGTAGGCTATCTGATTGCCATAATATCTGGACGAGCGGTCGGTATGGTTCACCACATGCTGGTAGCTATACGAACCTTGCAGCGAGAGTTGCTGCCCCGGAGCCATCTGCCAGGTGCCACGCAAAGAGGCATCCGCGCCAACGACATCAACCCGTGCCATGTTCACAGTACGCCAAACGAACATATTGTAAGGTACGCCCACAATCTTGTCGGTCACCCGATTACTGTAGCCGTCCAGCGTTGCTTGAATATTCCATCCCTTGTAAAGTAGGGATTTGCCGTTCCCCCCATCTCCTGAAGAAGTTTTTTTCCACGTAAGCCCGACATTCAACTGTCGGGTTTTCTCAGGCTTCAGATCAGAACTTCCATAATGGAAGAAATAGTTCTCGTTGAAAGTAGGTACTCGGAAGATGTCCTTGTACGAAGCCCTGAGATAGAGCTCATCGCTGGCAGTACCATTCCCCAGAAGCCGATAAGAAAGCGAAAGTGATGGCGAAAGCCGGCGTGCATCCTTGGCTGCCTGTCCTGCTTTGGTAGGATTGGCGCTGCCTGGCTGAGTCTCTATCTTGCGCCCCAAGCTGTTGAGGTAAACTGAAGCCAGCATTCTGGCAAGAGCTACCCATCTTCCCTTAGCATATCGGGCAGAAAGCGACTGCAGGATGCCATGTCGATGAGGGCGCAGGTCGGTGGCGAGGGTGCTGTTGAGCGAGTTCATCATCCAGTCGGCAGAGTAATCTACCGCCCAGCCATCCCCCGGAATCCACATCAGTGCTGCCGAAGTATAATATTCCCTTTGCCAGTAGGTGGCATCATTGCGTCGATTTGCCACGAGCGTGTCCTGATAGGCAGAGCTCGCCCAGTTCATCTTGGCTTGCACCTTCAGCATCCAATGGTCATCAAGACTTCTGGCTTGCCATCTCGCCTGAGCAAAGGCGTTGCGGTCGTGCAACTGTTCGGCTGTTACATTGGTGTAATATCTCACGATGCCTGGCAACTGCCGGTCGTTGTCATAATAGTAGATCTTTGCCCACAATTGGCTCCGGCTCATACCATCGGCTCGTCTGCCCATCATCCAGTGCATATTCAGTTCGCCATGCCCCGAGTTCATACGACTGTTGGTTCTTCGCTCATGGGTAGTATATTTACCATTGTGCAAGAGGAAAGGATAGTCGTTTTCGGCATAGGTGTACTCACCCATCGCCTGGAGGGTAAACCTATCTGACAACCTCTGTACATAGCGCAGATAAGGCGAGACATATCCGAAGGACCCCACCTGCAACTGAGTAGAGAGGTGAGGCTGCTTGTCGATGGGAATCTCGCTCATGGTCTCGATGGCGAGTAAAGCTGCCACCGAGGCTTGCCGAGCCGAGATGAAGATGTCGTCGTTGTCGCCAATGGTGAGTCGCAAAGTCTGCACTTGGTCGAGCGAATAACGGGACACATCAATTTCGCCGCCCTGACATTCGCTGAGCAGCACACCATCGTAACTCACTCCCGTATGTCCCGCTCCGAATCCACGCACAGCTACCGTCTTCATTCCTCCTGCCCCACCATAGTCGCGCAGATTGATACCTGGCATGCGGTGCAAAGCGTCGGCCATATCCGTAACTCCGAGCCTCAACATATCCCCCTTGTCCAAAAGCTGGAGAGGCGATGTGCTCGTAAGTATCCGGTGCTGCCGAGCATTCACTTTTACTTCCTGCAAGTGCTCGGTACGAATGGAATCTTGCCCCATCCCCACTTGTGCATACAACAATAGCAAGCCACCGAGACAAAATTTCCTCAATGCCTTCATTCATTCTATCTTTTATATTATTATCTGTGTCTCCATCCAGAACCCATCCCACGGGGTTGGATAGAATCATCAGAATCCTTTCTCTTCCTACAGTCCACTCCCGGTGTAGGTTTATCTTCTGATGGCAACGGCAGGTCTTCTGACTTGCATCCACCCCGCATCCGTCATCTCTTTTTCTGACAGATGCAAAACTCATGGCAAGCGGTCTTCCCGAAAAAATGTCAGTGACCATGGTGCTTGCCGCAATAAGACGCTTACAGCAGCGGGACTGTCCGGGCTTCTCACCCGATTCCCTTTTAATCACTACGCACTCATCCTGCCTACAGCGGCAGAAGGTGGCAGCAAACCAATTGCGAGTGCAAAGGTACAATAAAAAAATGAAGTAAAGCTAACTTCATGTGCTTTTTATTTGGTAATTTGCGATTGTACCAGCTCATTTCAGACATGGCACCACAAAGTAACTTTTTTGAGCAAATATTTTCAAAGGAGGGCTAAATTTAATAGCTCTCCCTTGAAGACGTGTACCTATATTAAAAGACTGAGTTGTTACCGCTTAACTGCGGAATCCAGTAGTTCAATACTTCCAGTCCCAGCAGCACCATCGCCGTGGTAATAGCTGCAGCCACATACATTCCCGTACCGCACGCCATACCGATGGCTGCCGTCACCCACAAGCCTGCAGCAGTAGTCAATCCTCTCACCACGTTCTTCTGGAAGATAATCGTTCCGGCGCCCAGAAATCCAATGCCCGAAACCACCTGAGCGGCCACACGCGAGGAATCCTTCAGATCAAAACCGAATCCATACTGGGAAACTACACAGAAAAGGGCACTACCCAGGGCTACAAGGAAGTGAGTGCGGAACCCCGCTTCCTTGGCACGGTATTCTCTTTCGATACCTATCGCTCCTCCCAAAATGAGAGCCAGAGACAGGCGAACAGTCAGGTCTATATAGGTTGCATCCATATTATTCCTTTCTTTTAAAGTTTGCTTGCAAAGATAATATAATTCGAAGACAATACAAAATAAATCTCTTGATTTTATTACGAAAACATCTTTTTTCTTTGGTAATTCAAGAAAAAAGCGTATCTTTGCACCAATGATATTCGTATCATTTATACATGATTCACCTTTTTAAAAGGTAATAATTACTAAACATTTTTAGACTTTTATGAAAAAGAAGATAACATTATTTTTGCTCTTGGCAACAGCTGCTGTCGGCAGAGCACAAACAACCACAGAGTTGCTACCAGTTGGCACTGAGGCACCTGACTTCCAAATCACCAATGACAAGACAGGCGAGAAAATATTCCGTCTGTCCGATTGGAAGACCAAGACCGATGCAGACGGCAAGGTGGTGCCAGGCGTATGGACTGTACTCGACTTCTGGGCTTCATGGTGTCCAGACTGTCGCAAGGACATGCCAAAGGTAAAAGAAATATCAAAAAAATATCTCACGAAGATACAGCTCGTCGGGGTTTCATTCGATACCGACAAGGAAAAGATGAACAAATATCTCAGCAGCAACCACTACGACCAGTGGATGCAATACTGCGAGGGGAAGAAATGGAAGGAAACTCAGATTTCCAAGGATTACCACATCTCATGGATTCCAACCTCCTACCTCATCGACCCTGAGGGAAAAGTATACTTCTCTACCGTCAATGCCGAGGAAATGATGCAGAAACTGGACTCGCTCGACAATTTAGGTAAGCTAACAGCCTTTATGGAGATGCCCCACTACCCTGGTGGAAATGCACTCTTGATGAAGCAACTAGCCGTCAATACCAAGTTTCCGAAGTTGTGCCAAAAGTATAAAGCCGCAGCCAAAGTAAAAGTGAAATTTATTGTCGAGAAAGATGGCAACGTCTCTGATGTAGGAATACAAAGTTACCAGGTGTTAGCCAACCCTAACGGCAAAGATTTCAACAAGCTGTCTGGAGCTGAGCAAACCCAAGTCCGCTCAGAAATCCGCACTCTCTTCGAACAGGAAGGCATCCGTGTTGTGAGCACATTGGGAAAATGGACACCCGGCAAAATAAGGGGCGAGGCTTCACGCGTACGCTATACCGTTCCCCTTGTATTCAGACTATATTAGAATGGGCTGACAAGTTTCAAGACACGTGGTATGACCAAACAGGAAGTCATCGACATTCTTGGCGATTTCAAGACCAAAAGTTTCGATGAATATGGAAACAAATAGAAATTCTATAAATTCACAAATACACATTAATTTATATATATGGCAACAGTTGACGACAAGAAGAT
>ERZ1026862.2243-NODE-2243-length-10226-cov-13.369678_pt1 | contig 10226 bp, 6 predicted proteins | sample MGYA00380161_ERZ1026862 | MGnify/ENA primary metagenome ERZ1026862 (study PRJEB33269, sample SAMEA4719797) | human gut metagenome | biome: human-associated habitat; feature: organic feature; material: feces | place: Cameroon | collected 2013-10 ... | reverse complement strand
TGCGTTTATTATTGAATATCAATCATTTATAATATTAAAATATCATCAAAACTACGCATAAAAATATCATGGATTTTGAAGCCCCTACCTAACGGGATAATTCCTTATAACATGGTTTTATCGATGATAAAAACCGATAAAACCATGCAAAACATTTGTCGGATTTAAACCCTACTTGTTGTAGTTGTGTGGCGTTATCTTGTTACCTCGTGAATACTTGTAGGTACTTTGATAATTTCGTAGTTGCCACATTCGGCAAAAGCATTTTCTGAGATAGAAATAACAGTTGCCGGTATGTAGATACGCTTCAAATTGGGGCAACGCTCTACAGCGTAGTCGTCAATATACTTAGTACCTTCTCCGATAATCAATTCTTCGAGATTTTCAAGATGAGCTACCATGTTCTTATCCAATCTCTCAAGAGGTCTGAGTGTAAGACTACGAATACCAGCGGGAATGAGGTGAGGTCTGTTCTTGTCGTAAATGCTGTATACCACACCCTTATACGATTCAAAAGCGTAGTTTTTAGGATCAACGTTAATTTCCTCTACGTTGGCAAGCACTCTGCTCAAACTTGAAGTGGGCTCATACTCGCCAAATGACTCGATGTTACTACCTATATTGAGTTGTGTAATGCTCTTAGGTAACTCTACGCTAGGAATAAACGACATTACGCGCAAACCATTTACACTATAAGGCACGGTAAACGAAGTGCTTGTAGTTGGCTTAACACTCTTAACATTGAGAAGTCGGTTTTCGTAAGTATACTCACACTTATCGTCTTCAAAAACAACAAAATCCATACGTTGGGGAATAAGCGTACTTTCGTAGCTGCTTAAGTCTGCTGCCTTGTAGTCGTGTCCATTGGTTGCATCGCTTACATACCAATCACCATCCACGTATACATAGTTCCAAGCATGTGCGCCCAGCGGTACTAAGTCGCCATTAACACATGCACAAGGAATGCCCTGCGTATGACACATCGTTTTAAGCAAATTGGCATAGCCTTGGCATACACAGCACTTATTCTTAAAAATGTCGTATGGTCTGAGGTAAGGAACAGCATTAGGATCCCAGGGGTACTTAATGTTCTTAATCAACCAGTTGAAGATGTTCTTATAAGTTTGGTAGTCGTTCTCAGCCTTCAGGTTCTTAGTAACGTATCTTTTAATTTCCTTATATTCAGCGTCTGTAATCTCTTGATCGTTCAAGTTAAGAGCCTTCTTAGGGTCGATACTTTTGAGCAGCTGTAATACGCCTTCGGCTTCGTTAGCACTGAGTTGTACGGAGTTATCAGCCTCAGGGAATATGGGTGTGGCTGTTGTAAGGATGTTTGAAGAATTGGTGATGGGCAGATTATTCTGTACACCCTCAAGTTCTTCGTTTCCGCAGGCAGCAAAAAGAAGTGCTGCGGGGAGTAAAAAGTAATGTAGTTTCATGTAATAACAGTTATTAGTTTTATTTCGGGTGCTAATTTCGGTATTTTTGTTGATATAAACAATTTGTTTGCAAAGAAAAGGTTGCAAAGCATGTGTGTTACATGTAATTCTTCTTGGTTTTTAGTCAGACAAAAACAAATCTGGTTCTATGTTACAAAATTTGTTGATAAAAAAAGCAGACACATTCGCGAGGAATGTGTCTGCCAATATACAGATTAAGTATGTGGATACTTATTGATTAACGAACAACCTTCTTACCATTTACAATGTAAACACCTTTTTCAGCGTTTGCAACGCGACGACCACTGAGGTCGTAGATAGTGTTGCTCACCTTTACGGGAACGTAGGCATTGTTGATAGAAGTGGGGAGGCCTTCAGCAAGGTCGAGGCTAATTTCTCCCTTAGCAGCGATGTTATACTTTTCAACCTTGTTACCAAGGCGAACAGCAACCACGCGATCAACGTCCATGTTATTAGTAATAACCACCTTAGTAGCCTTACCATCAACCCAAGTTTCGTCTACGTTGTAGTTACCTTGAGCCTTCAAGCCCTTTACGCTACCGTTAGTCCATGAAGAGGGCAATGCGGGAAGAATAGTGATAACGTCGTCGTAGCTCTGGAGCAACATTTCTGCTACACCACTTGTACAACCATAGTTACCATCAATCTGGAAGGGTGAGTGTGCATCGAAGAGGTTGTAGTAGCAACCACCTTGACCACCCATGGCGATGGTGTAAGAAGTTGAGTGACGGAGGGCACGCTGCAAGTTGTAGTGAGCCTTATCGCCATCGAGGCAACGAGCGTAGGTGTTAGTTTGCCAACCCATTGACCAACCAGTAACATCACCCTTACGAGCGATCATACCGTTGTAGGCAGCTTCAAATTGTTTTACACTGTCAGCGTCAGTGGCAAATGCACTAACTTGGTTGAAGGGATAGAGGCACATCAAGTGTGAGAGGTGACGGTGATCAGGATCAGAGAGTGCATTGTTCTTCCACTCAGAGATACAAGGCTTGTTGCTAGACCAATTTACACCACCAGGGTTGTATTGTTCAACCCAAACACCCTTGTCAAAGTTCTTGTAAAGGTCTTCGAGTTCAGCCATTTGCTCGGCAGTTACAGGAGATTCGTCGCCGAGTTCAGCGTAACCTTCGAACAAGTCTTTCAAGCCTTGGTATGCAGTTTGTTGTGCAAAAGCAGTAACGTCGCCAGGTCCGTGCTCAGGACTCCATTCGCCCTTGATTTCATACAAGCCCTTAGCGTCTTTCGTAGAAATGCTCTTAGTGAAGAGTGCATTTTGATACATCACGGGAAGTGCCTTCTTGAGGAAGTCGCGATCGAGTGTGTACTTGTAGTAGCGATACAAGTGATCGCAATACCATGCACCGAGAGTTTTCATAGAACCATTGCACCATCCAGAAGTACCACCGAAGATGTTGTTTTCTACAGCAACAGTCCAACCCTTAGCACCACTCTTAATCTTCTGTGCCAAAGCAACCCAAGGAGAGTTGGGGGCAGAAGCCAAGTCGATGATGTTGTAGAGGAAGGGGAGGTGCATTTCGCTGAGGTTTGTGGGGTCAGCGGGCCAGTAGTTCATCTGTACGTTGATGTCAGCGTGAACATCGCAGTGCCAGAAGTCAGTGTTTGAACGGTCGTTCCAAATACCTTGCAAGTTGCTAGGAGCGTGGATAGAACCATCGAGGTTGGCGCCAACAGTCATGTAACGACCATACTGGAAGTAGAGACTTTCGAGATAGTAAGCATCGGCAGTCTTCTTGTTTTCTGCGTTAGCATTGTAGTACTTGAGGAGTTCCTCTGTAGTTTTATCAGTGCATACGTCAGCAATGTTGAGTTCAGTACGATTCATGTAGCTGCTGAATGTAGCTACGTGGTCTTTGTACAAAGTTTCATAGTCCTTAGCAGTAGCTGCAGTGAGGCGTTCTTGTACGTTGGCAGCAATCTTAGCAGCGTCTTCACCGCTCTTGCAACCAGCCTTAGTAGCGTCAAAGTCTGTAGCAGCTGCGAGGAATACGTTTACCCACTCAGCATTTTCTACGTGGATACCCAAGCTGTCTGTAGTAACTGTAGCACCCTCGTTAGCGAGCACCTTGTAAGCAGCGTTGTATGAAACGAGCGTCATCTTACCGCTGAAGCTTGCACCGCCATCAGCATAAGTTACCTTACCTGCACCAATCTGAGTATCGGGCTTGAAGGTTACCTTGAGGTTGAGTTTATCAGTACCCTTAGCTTCGTAGTGAGCTACAAGCACCTTGTCGGTAGCTGAAGTGAAGTAACGACGTGCATAAGTAGTAGCTTCGTCGCTGCTCTTATAGTTCACACCACCTACACCATTGATGATGTCGAGGTAGCGTACATATTCTTTTACAGGTTTTTCTTCGCTGTCGAGTGAGAATGCACCGCTCATATCGGTAACCATGATAGAACCAAAGTTCTGGTACCAACCACGAGAGTTGTTTTCGCTACCACCATTGCCTGTGCTACCCTGCCAGAGTGTCTTTTCGTTGAATTGAAGTTCATCTTTGAAGATGCCACCACGGATGGTAGTACCGAGTTGACCATTACCCAAGGGGAGTGCGTATTCCATCCAAGTGTCTGAAACACCTGTCTTAGCTACAGGCACGTTGTACCAAAGTGCATACTTGCTGATGTCAGCAGGACGCTTGCCAGGTTCAACAGCGCTATATTCGCTATAAAGGTATTCAGGGCTAGGAGTGATTTCAGTGATGAAGAATTTAGAACCCTGGTCACCGTTAGCGGCACCTGCATCGTTCCAAAGGGCGAGGAAACCATCGCGGTTGTTCAAGTAGTTGTTCTTTGAACCTGCAAGCTTGATGTAGCTGGGTTCTTCGCTACCAATTTTGAATGTACCATCGAAGTAAGTGGTGTAGGTTGCATCGTAATCAGTCAGTGTAACACTCTGCAAAGAAGTGCGTGCAGAACCTTCACTACCCTTAACCGCCATTACCTGACCATTGGCTGCATTGATAAAGCGATAAGTGTTATTTGCTGTTTTGTAAACGTGCCACAAACCCTTCAAATTGCTGGGTTGTGAGGCGTTATTCAACTTCATGTTACCACCATCTGCATAGGCGTCGTCTATGCTCACATAGCCACCCTTACCATTGCGGATAGTATAGTACTTTTCGTAAGCAGCTTCAAATACAGAAGCATCGATCAACATAAATTGTGAGGCATCGGCAGCCTTGTCCCAACGTACCACACCATTCCAATTCACCATGTGCAAGGTTTCAAGGTTGGCAGTGCCTGTTGAGCTATAAATGTTGCAATAGCCGTTAGTAGCAGCGGCAGCAACCGCATATGTTGCAGCTTCAGCCTTTTCAACTAATTTAAAGCATTCGTTATTCTTTTCAGGAACAGGACCGACATAGAGACCTGTGCCCACATTCTTAATGTAGTATTCGCCGTTGTCAGCTTTTTCGAAAACCCAAATGCAATCGTTACTATAGCTAGCGGTTTTTGAACCCATCTTGTCGCCATTTGCATAAGCGAAGAAAGAAGAGTGGAGCTTGTTGCCAAGGTAAACGTGTTTGCCTGCAATGTCAGTACCCTTTACTTCGCCAGTATTCAAAGCAGTGATGGCGGCCTGCAACTTTTCGATAGCAGCTTTGTATTCGTCCTTTGTCGTCGGTTTCGTGCTGGGAATAGCTTCGAGGGCAGCAGTAGCATCGCGATAGAAGAACTGGTAGTTCTGAGCATCCTTAATTTGACCTACCAAATTGTTATAATCGGCTTCCCAATCAATTGCTCCTTCAAAGAAGAGTTGGTTATTGGTATCTCCTGCATTCCATTCGCCCAACTGAACGCCAACGCCAGTACCACCAAATTGGTTCATACGTTTTGTTTGACCTACGCGTTGCAATTCGTAGTATTTTTCTGCAGAACCATTGACAATAGACATTTTAACGGCATTCTCTTTGGTTGTAGTAATGAAGCGTTCGTTGGCAAAGCCTACGTAGTTGCCGCTTTTACTCTTCATAATGAAACTGCTCTGTGTGCCAATAAACTGGAACATAGTGGCATCACCTTTTTGAGCTACAGTTTGCATCTTGTTGCCTGCGCCTTTGTCGCTCAAGTAGTTACCCGATTTAAATTTAACGGGATAATACTCAGGAGCATCCTCGGTGCTAAAATCAGGCAACGCACTCTGTGCACTTGCGATTAAGCAAGCGAACAATGCAAAGAAGAAAAGTGTAAATCTTCTCATAATAGTTAGTTGTTGATTTGTAGAATTTGGATATTTGTTGTGATTGTTTTTCAATACTTTTTAGAGTAGCTTGCAAAGGGTGCACACTACTCCGCTGCAAATGTACGAATAATATTTTTTATTTGCAAATGTTTTCTCAACCTTGCAAATATTTGGTTTTTAATTGATAAAACAGAATGCGGACCGAAGGTCTTAAACGCATTTATAGCATAATGTTTGCTATAAGGGATATAAGACTTTCGGTCCGCTTTCTTTAGAATTTTAACTTGCTTAAAACGCAATTATTTGCCCCATTCGCTGGGATTTTTGCGCCATTCGTGGAGCATGTCTACGTGTTCAGCCTTGATGTAGCCTGTTTGCAATGCTACTTCTACCACCGATTCGTAGTTTGTGAGTGTAGTAAGTTCTACCTTAGCATTGTTGAATGCCTCTTCAGCTACGGGGAAACCATAAGTGTAGCTTGCTACCATGCCGATAACCTCGCAACCATGTTGACGAAGCGCTTCCACAGCCTTCAAACTGCTACCGCCTGTTGAGATAAGGTCTTCAATAACCACTACCTTCATGCCCTCTTTCAAGTCACCCTCGATGAGGTTGGTCATGCCGTGATCTTTGGCCTTAGAGCGTACGTATGCAAAAGGCAAACCCAATGCGTCGGCTACTAAAGCACCTTGTGCAATGGCACCAGTGGCAACACCGGCAATCGCGTCAGCTTCGGGATATTTCTCGGCTACAATGCGGCTCAGTTCTAACTTTACAAAGCTGCGCAATGCGGGGAAGGCAAGTGTTTTGCGGTTGTCGCAATAGAAGGGCGACTTCCATCCGCTTGCCCATGTAAAGGGCTGTTCGGGTTGCAACTTGATGGCTTTTACGTTAAGCAGTTTTTCTGCAAAAATCTTTTCAAGAGTGCTCATGATATATGCTTGTTTTGTGTGAACAATGTTTTACTATTGTGCAAAAGTAACGATTTTTTTGCTTATAGCGCAACACACGTTCATTAAAACGTATTTTAGACATCTTATCTAATGAATAAATATTAGAATGCGTCTGAATAGTTTTAGAATATTTAAATGAAATTTGAATAAAAATGGGTCCTACAAATTCCGAAGGCATTCCGATATCATTTCGAAGGCATACAATAGTCATCTCGGAGGATGAAAATATGCAAATTGCCACAGTTTATGCAATTTGCCTAAAAGTGGGTGTTTAGGGGACATACACAATCTTGTAGGTATGGCACTTGGCATCTGTGATTACTTGCAACAGATATACACCCGACTCCATATTGTGCAACGAGAGGTCGACATGGTTAGGGGTATTCACATTCACTTGCTTGAGCAATTTGCCACCCATATTCCATAATTTGAGGCTGCGTATAGCCTTACCTGTAACAACCACCCTATTGCCTTGGTGCTGCATATTAACAGTGGATGTAATAGTATCCTCGGTCTTTGTGAGTAGGTCTTGATAAAGTGTGAGAATGTCTCCCTCGCGCTTTAGGTAGTAGGGCCATTCTTGTGGATTTGCCAACTCCACATCACCCCCGTCTACTTGTCCCATAACCTTAAGGCGATAAATGTGACCGTCTGCCCAAGGCAGATTGCTTTTGCGCAGCCAATAGCTAAAGAGGGGAACCTCGAAGGTTGAGGAAATGCTCACGTAGTCATCGATGCCGCGCACAGGACTTTGTTCGCCTGTGAGCACGTCTTCGCAGAGCATGTGCACTTGTCCTTCGTAGCTCATATCATCGGATGTGCGCAGCGATACACCGATTTTAAAAATCGATAGGGCTGATGCGTCCACTGTGTTCGATTCTATTCTATCGTTTGAGTCGTCGGCAAAAAATACCTCAGCCTTTGCTATGAGCGGTTTTTCGGGTGCTTCCACCACTTCGATATAGGCAGTATCTTTGTCGTGGATAGGGTTGATGGGGTAGAAAAGCGTGTCGACTTCGTCGGCAGAGAGGGCGAGTTTTATTTGATAGCGATTGGGGGCAAGGTGTGCAGGCACAGAGAGTTCAATGGGTATGTCTGCTTCGCCAAAACCTTCAATCTCTGTAGGCTGATTGGCACGGGCATCGAGCACCACGGCATTGCTGTCGTTAAGCAGTTGCAGGCGTAGGTAACAGTCGCGAGGTACACCATTGAGGTTTTTTATGGTGAACAATACTTGTACATTCTTGCCTTGTTCGGCATTGCTTGCCAATTTGGGCTGTGCCATGAGTTGAAAATGTGCACTATCACTGCATATTTCAGAGATGCGTGCTGTGGAATCGCTTAATTCCACTTCGATGAGGGGGGATTTTTTTATGGGTAAAAAGTCATCCCAAGTGCCATCTTCGTTGCGTGCAGTGCAGATGGGCACAAGACGGTAATAGCCTGCCGACAAACTGTCTAAACGGATGTGTAAAGGTTGAGGCTGATTGATAAGGTAGTCTGTGCCCATAAAGCCATTGTGGTCAGTGCCATATAGGCGTTCGGTGAGTCCACCTGTGGTATGATCGTCTGAGTATGCCACGCGCATAAGTTGACTATTGGAGTCGTATACAGCCACACCTATATCGCCTTTAAAGGGATTGCCTCTGTTCACAAAAGAGTTTAGCCCGAGCGCAAGTGGTTGTGTTGTGCTAAAAGTTTTGTGGGTAATATCTTTTATTGTGAACGAACCGCCTTCGTTGCACATCAGTTGTGGCGATGTTTCTAACAGTCCACGTTCGATGTTGGGATATTTACCATTATTGGGGTGGGCAAGTATGGCTGTAAGGGCACGGTTAAATGCCAAAGGTTTGCCTTGAAACTCGCTGCCCGTTTGCGACAGACTGAGGTTGGTTAACGAGTAGTAGGCATCGCCTTGACCATCCCAACCAAAATTCATGTGGAAGAGTCCGTTTTCATCAAAGCCATCGGTTACCCAAGCATGTCCTGCTGCAGAACCTGCGGGACGACCTTCTAAGTATACGGGACATCCATTGAGCAACTCGTGTCTTATTATTTCGGCAAAACGGCTTGGTCCTTCATTTGCTTTGGTGACGTATGCGGCTGCATAGTCAAAATGTTTTTGCAAGGCCTGATAAGCCACGAACCCTTTTGTGCTACTTGCACTGGGCGTGTATTGCATAAACGAGGCTATGCCCACGTCATTCATCAGCAAGGCTACAGCGTTTTCTTGTTCGGGGGTGGCGTATACGGGATATTGATAGCTCGGCAACATATTAGCCCAATCATAGTGCGACTGACTGAAATCAGCCTTCTTTGTTTCTTGATAATAGGTTACGGTATATTCATTTTCGCCACGTCCTTGGGTTGGCCATTGATGGTAGTACATTAACTGCGCAATAGCTGTAGCCACGCATCCGGTATAGGGGTAGCCCGTCATCGCATTGAATGGGTGTGATTGTCCCCACTTGCTTTTTAACAAGGGCGAAACGCTTTGGGCAAAAAGTCCTGTGCGAGAATTATTTTGACAAACGCTGACATTCCCTTCTTTCAATACCTCATAAGTTTGTTGGTAAGCAGTTAAAAGCAGTTTTACACCAGGATTGGCATGTAGCGTGTCGAGTGTCCCTTCAGTGCTATAGGCGAGCACCTCGCCCATTTGGTCATCGCCTGCCACAATCACAAAGCCATGTCCTTGTGCATCGTTATAGATGTAATAAGGCATATTTTTCTGCACATGATTGCTGACAGTCCGATTTTTTACTTCATTGCTTTGCAATAGTTTAACGTATTTCTTCGCGATAGAAGCAGCTTTTTTAGGACCAATTTCTTTTGCCCCGACCGTAAGGTTTAGGGAAAAGAACATACTCAGTATCAGAGCAAAAAGAATGATTTTATGTGTGGGGTAGGCTCTTTTATTCATTGTGTGTATAGTGTTTTATCTTTAGGGTGGATTGTTGATAATGCTTTTATTTTTTTGCGTGGAAATATCTTTTCAATCTTCTTTTCATGTGAATATGAATTTCCGCATTAGGTATTTAGCCTACAAAGGTAAAGGTATTTTGCAAATAAGCCTTATTCTTTGTCTTGGTAATAGTAATAATCCTCTGCAATCATTTGTTCTTCTGTCATTTCTTCATCTGGCACAGCGTCATAAAACACGCGGTTGTTTTGTCTTGGCGTCTTTCTTCTTTGCTGTTGCTGTTTCTTCTTAGGGTATTTCTTTTCTTGTAATGACTTCTTTAAGTTATACAACGAAAAGACTAAACCCAAAGATAATATAATGATAGTCCACATAACAATAAGATTTTTCACAAAGGTACAAAAAAATGGTCTATTTGTAAACTTGGCAAATTAGAAATCTGTTAGCTCGAGATGAAACATTGCAAAAGTGGGCAAAAAACAAAAAGTTATGATAAAGAATTAAAGTTTCGGATTTATCCCGTCTTGACTAAATCTGAAGCTTGAGTCATTAACAATGAAACTGTATAGCAGTCCAACCAACAATTCCGACGGTATATTTTCCGTTAGGTTCTCGATCGGTTCTCGTTAGGTTCTCGATCGGTTCTCGTTCGGTTCTCGATCGGTTCTCGATCGGTTCTCGAT
>ERZ1026862.2238-NODE-2238-length-10246-cov-5.593367_pt1 | contig 10246 bp, 10 predicted proteins | sample MGYA00380161_ERZ1026862 | MGnify/ENA primary metagenome ERZ1026862 (study PRJEB33269, sample SAMEA4719797) | human gut metagenome | biome: human-associated habitat; feature: organic feature; material: feces | place: Cameroon | collected 2013-10 ... | reverse complement strand
ATCTACACAGAGTAGATCGTCGGCAGCGTCAGATGTGTATAAGAGACAGGGGTTTTATTTTATTTTTGTCCGTAGGTTTAGTATGTTTTGTTTAAGTGATTAGTATTTTTGTTTAAGTGATTAGTGTGTTTTTCTTGATACTTCAGGTCATAAGATTACAAACATGCGAATTGGAAGTCCCAAACATGCAAGTTGGAAGTCATAAGCATGCGAGTTGCAGGTAAAAAGATGATAGACAAAAATATTTTTTATAAATTTGCAACCAAACAACCGGGTCGTTCCGTCTAACAGACAAAAGAAACAAAAAAAACAACAGAATATGAAACGGATATTAGTAACAATGATGGTTGGCTTGGTGCTGGCAGCTTCGGTGCCTGTTATGGCACAGAAACACCGTCACACCCCAGTGACAACAGTAAAGGTAAACTCGCAGACCGATGACAACGGGAATACTAAGAATGCAACAGCAGTAGTGGCTTTCTCCGATACCACAAGCGTTGATTCTACCGATACGGACTCGATCTACGATGCAGGAACATATGGCTGGGATAAACCATACGATATGGGTGCTTTGGCTGATGTGATGCAGGGTATCTTCAAGCCGGTAGCCATAATATTCATTATGTTTTTCCTTGCACCGGTGATACTAATAGGTCTGATAATCTATTTCGTCCTCAAGTCGCGCAAGCAGAAGATACAGCTTGCGGAACTTGCTCTGAAGAACGGTCAGCCTATTCCACAGGAAGTGGTCAAGCCGAAGGTTACAAAGAATGAAGACCTTTGGGCAAAGGGACTCAAGAAAGTATTTTTCGGTGCCGGATTGGTGGTGTTCTCGCTATTTACAGACAGCAGATTCCTTACAGGTTTAGGCTTCGCCTTGGCTTTCTATGGAGTAGGGCAGGCGGTAATAGCCTGGACCACTAAGAAGAAAATTGCATCAGACTACATGGTGAAGGATGAAAACAGTCAAAATGACAGTGGCAATGCGGCAGACTCAGGCTCGCCGAAGGTAAATGGTGAAGGCAAAGGAACGGAGCCGTCAGCAGACAACGGCCAGCTCTGAACCGAAGGTACGAATCAAATTGAAGTTATAGAATAACTCAAGTTCCAAATCATGAATGACATAACTCTTGTTACACAAGTTGCGGTATTTGGCAACAGGCGAGCCTTCGACTCCCTGGTGCGCAAATACCAGTCGCAGGTACGCCGCTTCCTGCTCAGTCTTACGCTGGGCGACGGGCAGCTTGCCGACGACTTGGCACAAGACACATTCATAAAGGCATATACCAACATCGGGAAGTTTCGCGGACTGTCATCCTTCTCTACATGGATAATGCGTATAGCCTACAACGTGCATTACGACTATCTGCGCTGTCATCACGCAACGGAAGATGTTGATGCTCCCTCCGTGGCTGCGCGCACCACCGAATCGTTCGGCACCGATGCTGCGCTCAGCATGGATATAATAAAGGCTCTTGCCATACTGAAGCCAGAGGAACGTACATGCATAACGCTGCAGCTCATTGACGGACAACCTATAGAGAAAATAGCAGACATAACGGGAATGCCCAGGAATACGGTGAAGTCGCACCTGTTCAGAGGGAAAGAAAAACTTACTACATATTTAAAGCAGAATGGATATGAAAGACGATAACGACAAGATGTTGCAACAGTTCTTCAGCCCTGTTGCTGAACAGCATATGGCTGACAACGGATTCTCGCAGTCAGTAATGAACCGTATCGATGCTCTTGACGACAGGTGCATTATATGGCTTTCACGTATATGGACCGTGGTCTGCAGCATAGCAGGTGTGGTGTTATTGTTGCTTTCCGGAGTATTGTCGGGTGTTCAACAGGTGGGAAAGACGGAAGTTCTTGGTTTCATTAATTCCGCTCTGATGCTTGTAATGTCGTTTTTCCGGCATATCTCTACTCTTAACGTCTCGGATATCCCTGCGACGATGTACCTATTACCGCTTGCCGTAACAGTCGTCTTTGCTTTTTTTGCTATCAGAAACGAGAGTATTGAAATCCGGAATTGATGTTCCGTGTCTATAGCATAAGACCAATAATATACAAAAAAGAAAAGGCTGAATTCCGTTGGTGGAGTTCAGCCTTTAAGTTTTTATTATGCCTGTTGTTCGGTAGAAGTCACGTGGCGGTACATCCATTTACCTCTGTAAATTCTGACGAGGAAGATTATTCCGCGGAAGATAAGTTCCGTTGCCATGGCAAACCATACTCCTGCGAGACCATATCTCGGAGCGAGGAACGCAGCCAATGACAGTCGGATGAGCCACATGCTGCCGAAGTTCATTATTGACGGAATCTTAGTGTCTCCGGCGCCGATGCAGATACAGTTGCCAACGATGGCAGCGGCAAACATCGGTTCGGCAAAGGCTTCTATGCGCAGGGCACCAATGCCGAGTATGCGTATCTCCGTCACAGGAGTCATCACTCCGATCATCTCTGGCGCAAACACATACATCACCAGTCCCATAACCGCCATTATCGCCATGCCCAAGGCTAAAGTCATATAGGCAAAGCGTTTTGTAAGGTCGCGTCGGTTTGCTCCGATACTCTGTCCGATAAGTGTTGTAGCAGCCTCACCGATGCCATATCCCGGCATATAGCACAGGCTCTCTGCCGTTATGGCAAATGTGTTAGCGGCAATGGCAAAGTTTCCCAATGGCGCAACAATCATCGTACTTACAATCTGTGCTCCGCTCATTAGAATATACTGCAAAGCCATCGGAGAACTTATTCTCAGGGCATGGCGCAGATATTTGCCGGCAGGATGGATAGTGAACTTCTCGCCCTTGAGGGAAATCATCGGTGCCTTTCTGACGGCAATCCATACCAATAAGGTACCCGTAACGATATAGGCGAGGGCAGAGCCGAGAGCCGCTCCGACGAGTCCCAAGTCTGCACCAGGCAGATGGATGCTGAAGCCTCCGATATTGAAGTCGTGTGGCGGGAAGATGAGGAAGAAGTTGAACACTACATCGCAGATGCACATCAGGATGCTTGCCAAACTTGGTATCTTCATGTTGCCTGAGCTTTTCAGCATCGATGAGGCAAGCATGCCGAACTGATAGATGGGCAGCGACATGCAGTATACGAGGAAATAGCTCGTAGACAATGGTGCGATGTCGCTTCCTCCGCCGAGCCAATAGGGCAGGGGCTTGGCAATGGCAACGCATATGCCGAGCACCACTATGGCAAGGACAGCCATGGAGGCAATGCCGATGCGGAACACGTGGCGGGTCTTCTTGAAGTCGTTGGCTCCGATAAAGTGTGCCGCCTGAACGGAGAATCCCATTATCGCAGCCATTGATATTCCGCCGAAGAGCCATGTCGTAGACTCTATCAGACCAATGGCAGCCGATGCCTTTGCTCCAAGTGAGCCCACCATTGACGCATCGATGTAGAACATCAGTATTGACGACAATTGTGAGAGTATGGATGGAATACTCAGTTGTACGATGAGTCTCAGTTTGTCTTTATCGCTCATCGCCTCGCCGTTGCGAATCATCGCAAGCAGTCTGTTCTCTTTTGCTGATTTATGTGACACGTTGTTCTTTTTCTTTAATTAGGAGTTTTGGACAGATCCTTCATTTTTCATTCTCATCATGTCTGCCTTCGACTTGCTCTTGATTACGAGCCATACTCCGAGGCATACGAGCATGATGGCAATAGCTTTCTGCAGAGTCATGATGCCCATGCCTGTAAGGATGCTGACAGTTACAGATACTGCCGGCTGCACGTAGTTGTATACGCCGACTACTGTAGGGCGCAGCGTGCTCTGACCTATCATCATTAGAATATAACCCAGATAGGTGCCGAAGAAGACAACGAATCCTGTTTCCAGCCATGTCTGCAAAGACACATTCGCAAAGTCTATTGCTGCCACATGAGTTCCGGTGAAAGGCAGAATGATAAGCGTTGCCCATGTGAACATCCATTTGTTTACTGTTATGACGGAATATTTCCTGACGAGCTTGCTGAACAATGCAAGATACAGGGCGAACGACAATTGTGCCGCCATACAGAGAAGGTCGCCGCGGATGTCTCCCACCTTATCGCTCGCTGCTGCTGCGCTCGACATGACGAGTGCCACGGCACCTGTGCATCCGAAGAGCACGCCAAGAGCTTTCTTTCCTGTGATGGGCTCTTTCAGTATTATGGCAGAGAGAATCATTGCAAAGATAGGCATTGAAGTGGTCACCACGCTTGAGTTGATGGGTGATGTGATGCTCAGTCCTACGGTGTAGCAGCATTGGTTAGTTACCAGTCCCAGAATACCGGCTCCGATAAGCATCAGCTTGTCACGGGTGGGTACGTGTTCTTTGGTTGTGAAGAAAGATGTTATCCAGAAAAGTATAGCTCCTCCGGCTACACGAAACGACACCATGTCGAGTCCCGTCAGACCATGTGTCATGGCATCCTTGCCAAGTGGGGCCATCAATCCCCAGAACGCACATGCCAGAAAGATGCTGATGTGTGCGATTAATGGACGTTTATTGCTCATTTTTATCCTATTGATTTTATTTCCTGTGCAAAGGTAGTGCAAAGGTAGTGCAATACAAAATGAAAGGCGAAAGACTTTCATTTTTATTGCCGAAAAGCCGTCTGTCCTGCATTATAGATGAACATCTCGCATATCGCTGAGTTCCATCAGCAGTCTTTTCTTGTCAGGTTCCATTTTGCCTTCCTTTATCCTTTTCTTGTTATATTTCCACCAGTTGAGAAGGGCACGCTTATCCATCTTCTTCTTGTTTGGAAACTGATGGTGCTCTGTAACGTATTCTTTTAGAAGATTATAGTTATCTTGCCATTGCTGTTCTCTCTTTGTCATAAGCGTAAGTATTTAATATGTGTAGTCGTTTGTCTGCTTTATAAGGAATAATGTGCAAATTTACATAAAAATCGGTAGAATGGTTAATGTTTTCGGTAAAATACGTATTGTCCAATATATAAATATTCCATAACTTTGCAGCAGATTAATATAAACAAACGATAATTATGCAATTGATAAAAGACAAACAGTTTGGTGGAGAGCGACCGCTTTTCGGAACTCACGATTTACACATAGACAATGTGCTGATTACCGAAGGAGAGTCGGCAATAAAGGAATGTCGTAATATAAAGGCTACAAACTGCCGTTTTGAGGGTAACTATCCTTTCTGGCATGTCCATGGGTTTGAAATAGAAAACTGCTACTTCGCTGTCGGCGGACGTTCCGCCCTGTGGTATTGCGACCATCTGAAGATGCGCGACACGGTTATCGATGCGCCTAAGATGTTTCGCGAGATGAGCCATCTCGACTTGAAGAACGTGACGATGAACGATGCCGACGAGGTGTTCTGGCGCTGCGACAACATACGCATAGAGAACCTGAAGATGCACGGCGGCACCTATCCATTCATGTTCAGCCATGACGTTTATGTTGATGGATTGGAGAGCGACAGCAAATACGTGTTCCAGTATGCAAGAAACATCGAGGTGCATAATGCGAAGATTACAACGAAGGATGCTTTCTGGGAGGTGGAGAACGTTACCGTGTACGACTCCGAGCTGAACGGCGAATACCTGGGATGGCACTCAAGAAACCTGCGGCTCGTGAACTGCCACATCACCGGCGAGCAGCCCCTCTGCTATGCCCACGACCTCATTCTCGAGAACTGCACCTTCGGCGAAGACTGCGACCGCGCATTTGAATACTCCACACTGAATGCCGACATCAAGGGCAGCATAACGAATATCAAGAACCCTATGTCGGGATGCATCGTTGCCGACAAAATCGGTTCCATCACCATCGACGAGAACATCAAGCAGCCTGCCGACTGCGTGATTGAGGAAAGAAAATGATGAATATGAAATACGATTTCGACAAGATAACGCCGCGACGCGGTACAAACTCATACAAATGGGACAGCACCGACGACAAGGAGGTGCTGCCGATGTGGGTTGCCGACATGGATTTCCCTACCGCCCCCTGCATCATCAACGCCCTGAAGAAACGTGTGGAGCACGGTATATTCGGCTACACCCGTGTGCCGGAGGAATACTACGATGCGGTAATCTCATGGTTCAGCCGACGCCACCATTGGAAGCCGAGGCGCGAATGGTTCATATACACGTCGGGAGTAGTTCCGGCATTGTCTGCCGTAATAAAGGCATTGACCAATGTGGGTGATAAAGTGCTGACCCTTACTCCGGTATACAACTGCTTCTTCTCCTCTATCAGGAATAACGGATGCGAACTGGACAGCTGTGCATTGAGGTATGAGGACAACACTTTCTCCATCGACTATGAAGACCTGGAGCGTCGTGCCGCCGACCCGAAGACCACCCTTATGCTGCTCTGCAATCCGCACAACCCCTCGGGACGAGTGTGGACAAGGGAGGAGCTTCAGCGCATAGGCGACATCTGCATCAGGAACAATGTTGTCGTGGTGGCTGACGAAATCCACTGCGAACTGGTACACCCAGGATTCACCTACACACCGTTTGCCTCCGTGTCGGAAGAGTTCCAGAAGCATTCCGTCACCTGCGTTGCGCCGAGTAAGGCGTTCAACATCGCCGGACTGCAGATTGCCAACATCATCGTGGAGAACGACGAATGGCGACAGCGCATCGACAAGGCGATAAACATCAACGAGGTGTGCGACGTGAATCCGTTTGGCGTAATTGCCACCATCGCCGCATACAACGAGGGAGAGGAATGGCTCATTCAGCTGCTCCAGTATATCCACGGCAACTATCTCTTCTTCAAGGACTACTGTGAGGAGTATCTGCCCCTGTTGCCTGTGGCACCGCTTGAAGGCACCTATCTCGCATGGATGGACTGCCGGAGCCTCGGCATCCCGTCGGAAGAACTCGAAGAGGAACTCATGAAGGAAGCCAAACTATGGCTCAATGCCGGCAGCATGTACGGTAAGGAAGGCGAAGGCTTCATGCGCTGGAACCTCGCCTGTCCGCGACAGCTCGTAAAAGAGGGGTTGGAGAGATTCTCTCAGTTTGTAAATAAACGCTGATGGCACAACTTTCTTGCAATCGATAGTAAGATAAAAACCAAAGGGTCCATACAAAATCAACTGCTCTTGACTTCGTATGGACCCTTTTTTGCTGCATAAAGCCAGCCCTTTACAGTATATGGCTTTTGCTTTATTGCTTAGATTCCGAAATGTTCCTTTATATCGGGCATTGCACCGTTCTGGGTGCACACATAGGCGCTCACTTCAACGGCGAGCTTATGTGCTTCCCTTACAGTCTTTCCGCTGAGGATTGCTGCACAGAACGAACCGGTGAACGAGTCGCCGGCACCTACAGTGTCTGCCACTTCCACCCGGGGCGTTTCCTGATATGACACGCAGCCCGGAGTGAACACATAGCTGCCGTTTACGCCGCATGTCAGGACAAGCATGTCGAGGTTGTACTTGCCGAGTATGAGCCAGCATTTGTTCTCTATGTCCAGACCCGGATAGCCGAACATCCTGCCTATCTGTATCAGTTCCTCATCGTTAATCTTCAGTATGTTGCAGCGTTTCATAGATTCGCAGATCACATCCTTGGTATAGAAGTTCTGGCGCAGGTTGATGTCGAAAATCTTAAGGCAGTCTTTCGGTGTGTTGTCAAGGAACTTATAGATGGTCTCGCTGCTCACCACATTGCGCTGTGCCAGCGAGCCCCAGCATACGGCAAACGTGTTTTCAGCCACAGCCTTCACCTCGTCGGTGAAAGGAATGTTGTCCCAAGCCACGTTCTCTTTAATGTCGTATGTCGGAATACCCTCATCGTCGAGTTCCACCTGCACGGTGCCTGTTGGATAAGGCACGCGCGGCATTACATAGTTGAGTCCCTTTCCTTCCAACTGCTCTATAGTCTCTTCTGCAAGTTTGTCCTCGCCGAGAGCACTGACGGCAATGGCGTTGAGGCCGAACTGTCCGGCATGATAGGCGAAGTTGGCTGGTGCGCCGCCGAGTTTCTTCCCGTCTGGCAAGACATCCCATAGCGCCTCGCCAAGTCCTACTACATATTTATCTTTCATAGTCGTATATCTGAGTTTATTTATATCGTGTATCTGAATTCCCTATTATTATAACGGTTTCTCGTACAAGTTATTGTTTCACCTTATTTATATATGTGAACAGATAAACCACTCCGGCTGCCATTACAGCCACAGCACCAACCTGTCCGATGGCGTCACTGGCGAATCCCATCAGGAGAGGGAACACCGTACCGCCGAAGAGACCCATAATCATCAGTCCGCTCACCTCGTTCTTATGCTCAGGCACCGAGATGAGAGCCTGCGAAAAGACGATGGAGAAGATGTTGGAGTTGCCGTATCCCACAAGAGCTATTGCTGCATAAAGAATGACTTTGCTTGTTCCTACGAACATTCCTGCCATACTCAGCGCCATCATCACTACGCTGATGATGAAGAATGTGCGCGCCTTCATCACACGGAGGAAGAACGAACCGGTCAGACATCCCAGGGTTCGGAAGATGAAATAGAGGGATGTGGCGAAGGCTGCCTCGTTGAGAGACCATCCGAGACGCTCGATGAGAATCTTCGGAGCTGTGGTGTTGGTGCCTACGTCGATGCCCACATGACACATGATGCCGATGAAGGAAAGCAGCACGATAGGTCTGCCGAGCAACCGCACACTGTCCATTATGCCGGTAGCCTTACCCTCGTTGTGCTCTTCCGGAATGGATGTGACGCAAAGGGCAGCGGCAGCCACCATACCTATTATCATATATATGGGGAAGAGTATCCTCCATCCGAAGCCGAAGCTCGGTATTGTAGCCATGGCTCCCCACATGGCTATGTATGGAGCAAGGAATGAGGCTATCGCCTTAACGAACTGTCCGAAGGTGAGCGTTGAGGCGAGGTTGCCCTTTATAACGACAGACACCAGTGGGTTGAGCGACGTCTGCATCAGAGTGTTGCCTATGCCGAGCAGGGAGAACGACACGAGCATCAGTGTGAAGTTCTCGCCGAAGAGCGGCAGAAGGAGCGACACTGTGGTCACGGCGAGCGAGAGCAACACGGTGTTCTTCTTGCCGATCTTGTTCATAAGCATGCCCGTGGGCACACTGAACAGGAGGAACCAGAAGAAGACGAGCGACGGGAACATGTTTGCCGTAGCGTCATTCAGGTTGAGGTCTTCTTTCACGTAGTTGGAGGCGATGCCTACCATATCTACGAATCCCATGGCGAAGAAACAGAGCATCACCGGGATGAGGGTAAGTTTAGCAGATTTACTCATTATATTCTGTTTTATATAAGTTCATTATTTCAGTTTATATACCGCATATTTCTTTGTCTTGCCCTTTATCGTTACCTTGTCGTAAGGTCTTGTAGGGAACACAAGGTTTGTCATAGCCATCTTTCCGTCGTTGTCGAACACCTCAATACTGCTCTTGTCGATGAATATGCGCAGCTTGTTCATCTTGCCATATACCGGGGCTGTAGTTATGGCAGCAAAGTCGCTGCTGAAATCGGTCTTTCCGCTTAGTGTGCGGTCCATCGAGAATGTTTCGTCCTTTGCCTTATATGTCATGACCACCTTCTCGCCCTTGCTGTTGCTCAGCGTAATCGTGGCATCACCCTTCAGATTCACCACCATTTCGCAAGCTTCGCTCAAAGACTTTGATGGCTTTTTACTTCGTGCAGCAGTAATCTCTTCTGATGGAGTAACGCTGCAATAAGTGTTGCCTTTATATTCGAAGAGTCCCAAGTCGCGAGGAATGGAGTTGGCAGAACGATACTGCATCGTAGGCACCTGATTGGCATACTGCCAGTTGCTCATCCATGCCAAAGCCACGTGTCTGCCGTTGGGAGCATTGTCGAAAGTAACGGTGGCATAGTGGTCTTTACCATAGTCCATCCATTTTGTCACTTCCGGTTTCGATTCGCAAGTAAATTTATGTCCGTCGAAGTCACCAACAAAATATTGTGTTGCCGAACCTCCGAAAGGACATCCAGGATTGATGTTGCACACAAGCATCCATTTCTCTTTGTCTGTGCCACGTACTTTCATCTTCATCAAATCCGGGCATTCCCACACACCGCCATGACTGCCGTATTCGGCTCCGAACGAGCTTTCAAATTTCCAGTCTTTCAGATTGTCGGACGAGTAGATGTTCATCTGCTGTCCGGCAGCGAGAATCATGTTCCATTTCTTGATATCCTCGTTCCAGAACATGTGAGGATCGCGGAAGTCGGGCACGTTGC